>SDBT01000032.1_pt1 | contig 159398 bp, 162 predicted proteins | sample 2277101 | NCBI WGS metagenome assembly SDBT01 (sample SAMN10404973, study PRJNA504765) | marine sediment metagenome | isolation source: marine sediment core GS10_PC15, 103 cmbsf | place: Arctic Ocean: Southern Knipovich Ridge | collected 2010
CAAATCAGAGCAATCAAAATCATGTATGCAAATAACACATTTATCGAACCCAGCCAATGCCTCCAGTTCTTTCAATATAACCCACCTATCTTTGACTATGGAAGTATAAAAATGAGCATCAAGGTATATGAAAATTATCCCCTTGCAATTTGCACCTCGATATAATTCCACCTGCCTTTTTAGAAAATCTGAGCTAGGCATATGCCAAAGACCTATATTCTTACGATCACTAACATAAGATTTTGCTATTCCCAAATACTCTTCTGATATATCACAAGAATGCACCTCTCTCCAGTGAAAAGAATGCAGCCTTACATTGACACCTTTAAAAGTCCCAGTCTCCCATAAGTGCTGCATGCCATATAGTTCTTTTAACTTAAAGATTTGTTCTATTGATTGCTTATCATTCCAACTCATTACTAAAATGGTCCTTTAAATTTATTCTCATAACTATAAAACTCTTCTCCAGTTATGTCTATCTCTTCTAAACCAAGCATATCTTCTACAGCCCTGATAATATTCACCGAGTTGGGATAAAATTCATCTTCCAAATGTCGTGCTGTCGGGCATGGAGTATGTGCAAATCCTAATCTAACTACCTTCTCATGCAAAATATGTTCATATACCTGAGTAGCCACCTCAGCACTAAATCCACAATGAACCCAGTCATAATCAGCAATTATACAACGACCTGTTTTATCAACAGATTTTCCAATGATATCCATATCTACAGAAGATATACAACGCGCATCGATCACTTCTACTTCAACCTCATGCTTAGCAAGAATATCTGCTGCCCTCATTGCCTCTACGTTCATCCATGAAGTAGCAACGATCGTAACATCTTTGCCATCCCTCAATTTGTTAGCTTTATCAAGAGGTAATACAAATGGCTCTTCCTCGACCTCTCCCTCCTGAAAATACAACCACCTATGCTCCATAAGCATAACTGGATTATCGTCTCTTATAGCGGCTGCTGTGAGTCCCTTAGCATCCTCTATGGTAGTAGGCATCACAACCTTCAAGCCAGGGATATGTGCGAAGATAGATTGCATAGTTTTAGTATGCTGACTACCTTGCCCCCAACCTCTGCCTATGATATTCCTTATAACAATAGGAACTTTAAACTCACCATTAGATATGTATCTAAAAGCTGATATCTGATTTATTAATTGGTTCATCGCCAATAAAGAAAAATCCACCCTCATGTGAACAAGGATAGGTCTCATGCCATTAATAGCTGCTCCAAGAGCCATACCAGTAAGAGCATCTTCCGACAGTGGAGTATCAAAGCATCTATCTTCACCAAACTTCTCTACTAAATTAGCAGTAGTCCCAAAAATCTTTTTATGATCAGGGACACCTATACCATATGTGAATACTGTATCATCTCTCTCCATCTCTTGAATAAGAGCAAGATTGAGAGCATCCTTGAATGTAGTTTTTATTTTAGCCATTGAATACATCCTTATAAGTTTCATTCTTATCTGAAAATTCACTGTTCTTAGCAAACTCTAATGCGTCATTTACTTCCGCATCAATTAATTGCTCTATGTGAGTAACATTTATCTCATCATCAACTAATTTCTGCCTTAAATCCAAAACAGGATCATTGTCATCGACAGGATCCCATGAATCTTTCTTTCGATAATCTTCATTAACATCAGCATTAGTGCCTACATGTTCTAAATACCTATAATACTCAAACTGTATAAATGCTGGCTCTCTGAAAGTATCTACACACCTAAGGTTTGTTTTAACTGTTTGATAAACGTCTTCCACCTCTACTCCGATACTAGACTCTGTAGCTATATCAAATTCTTGCATAACATTAATAATATCTGAGTATCCCTGCCTATCTCTAGACAAGGTATGAACAGCTACTCTATTATCTTCACATATAAACATAATAGGCAAAGACCATAGGCATGCCATGTTTATGCTCTCCCAGAAATTACCCTCATCCATAGCCCCATCACCAAAGAATACAGCAACTATCTTTCCGTTATCTTTCATCTTATTAGCCCAAGCAGCACCTACAGCAACTGGAATATTACTTGCCACTATAGCAGAAGAAGAAATGTGACCTGTCTCAGGAGAAGCGATATGCATTGAGCCTGCTTTTCCTGCATATCTGCCAGTTTTCTTCCCATACATTTCTGCAAAAAACTTCTTTACATTTCCACCACTTGCGAAATATGGAGCATGAGAACGATAAGTAGAAAAGTATTGACCTCGATCTCCAAGTGCTGCACACACACCAACAGCAATCGCCTCTGAACCTCTTGACATATGCATTGGTGTTTTCATCTCATCATCATAATAGAGGTCTATTATCACATCCTCAGTCTTTCTGATAAGATACATTTTTTTATAAAATTCAATTCTGTCTATTTTCATTTTTTAACCTTTTTAATTTGGTGATTACCACCTTCCTCTAACCCTAATTCTCGATCTGTGTAAGACATTACAAGTTCTTGCCTCTCTTTTACAAGCTCTCCATCTTTCTCCCAAAACCTTTTTAACAGTTCTCTCCCCTGTGCCATAGTACTTAAACCGTAATTTGTTCTAGTATATTGCCTGCGTTTCTCGTTTAATGGAAAATCGGGAATGATAGCTAACCTATACCCAACTGCAAAAAATCTCATCAGTATATCTAAATCCAAAAGCGCCATCTCAAATCTTTTATCCACACCTCCTAATTCCAGCCACTTCTCCCTGTCATATACCCCACATGTACCCACCATTGGACTGTTAGGCTGACTGGGATCAAATGTAAAACACCCCGGTTGCTCCTCCCCGTCCCTAGTGTACCTAAAACTAAAAAGAGAATCCTCCGCATAAAGACCATCCTGATGCTTGGCTATAATATCTAAAAAATTGAGAGGAATATCATAATCGTCACCTACATAAATTAAATACTTCCCTCTTGCTACCCTTGCACATAACTCCACGCACTTAGCCCCACTACCTTCTTCATACAAATATTTAAAATTCCTAAAATCCATTCCAAGGACAGGTCCACGATCCCCAGCAAAAACCATTTCAAAATTATGTTTAGTCTTACTTAATGCATTATACATAGTAGGAAAATTGTACGTCCGAATTGCTGAAGCTATTATACTAAATCTAATAGGACCGTCCTTACTACTGTCAACTAAATCAATATGAGCAGGCTTGGGTGGTCTATGCTTCTTTTTTCTAGGCTTATGAACCATATTTTATAACCCTCGTTAACATACTCTCAATACGTCCTTCTGATTTCGCAATCGTATCCTCATTAATACCATATAATTTTTTAATCAAATTTAATTTATCAACTTTATTTGTGCTATTATTTATATACACAAGATCGCATGCCCAATCTCCAAACGCTGTTGGTTCATCAAAAATCATACCTAGCGAAAAATTAGAATGCTTTTTAAAAAAATCACAAACAGAGTCTAATAAATGCACATCGTGATAACAGTCGTAAAACCATGACTCTACTTGGATACCCACTATTTCATCCATATATGATTCTATGTCCTTTAAAATTGGATACTCAGAACCATGAGCATCTATTTTAAGAAAATCAATCTCTCCTCCATTTTCATCTATAATACTAGAGAGTTTTCTACACTTAACTTGTTTCGTACTCACCAAGGAAATTAAAGGAACTCCTCTTTTATTTGATACTTCTTCATTCGGTTTATATAACGAACTACTAAGTCTCCTCTTCTTAAAAGGAGGTGTCAGATAAAATGTTCTATCACCCTCTTCATTAGAAACAGCACACCCATAAAAAATATATTTTCCCTGTTTTACATAAGGGTTTGGAAAAAATGGATCTATACCTATGTATTTGTTAAAAAATTTCTTGTGTTTCTTTTCTCTAAAAGGAAACTCAGGCCCGCCTTCGGCCCCTATATCGTAATAAATTAAACTATTTTCCATTTTTTAACCACTCCTGATAATCAAAATTACCCTTTTCACAATAATCTAACTGATCCTTTACTTCCTTCTCAGCAACTGCAATAGTCTCTTTAGTAACGTCAAACAAATTTTTAATAAAATCTAACTTATTCTTGTCTTCATAATTACTGTTAATATACAATAGATCTATACTTATTCCCTGAAAAGGATCTAAAGCATTAACGGGGACAAAAGAATGATCCTTCAAAAATCCATGAGATCCTTTAAATAAAACAGCATCTTCGTACCATTGAGCAGTCCACATCTCTATCTGAATAGCTGCTATATCTTTCATATATTTTTCAATATCTTTTAATATCACGTATTCTGACCCATGCGCGTCAATTTTTAATACGTCAATATTTCCTCCATTCTCATTTATGATATTACTTAATTTTCTACAAATTACTGTATCTTTTCTAATATTACGACCAGACTTTGGTTTAGAAATTTTAGCTCTTTCTATTTCATCCAGATGAAATAAAGAACTACTGCAATCTGGTTTAATAATATAAAAATCTTTTTTATCATCCTCTACATCAGATACCACACATTTGTAATGAATAAGATTATCTTCTTGCAGATTAGCCTCGAAAAAAGGATCAATCCCAATATACTTATTCAAAAAAACATTATTTCCACGAGACCCCCAATCTCTCCTAACTACTACATATCTCTTCTTCTTCTTCTTCTCATGCAGCAACCGTGAAGACCAAGGATAAATTAAATCTGGAAAAGCACCTACGTCATAATACATTATAGATTTTAAATATTTTTTATAAACTGCATGATCTAAATTTGCCATTATTGATTTTTCCTCCAATATTCTCTCCAGAAATCTAATGTATCCTGAAGAGTAGTGTTAAAATCTATCTCTGGTTCCCATCCTGAAATACTCTTGAACTTATTAATATCTGGTATCTGCAAAGTAACATCCGATGGCCTCAATAACTTTTTATCAACATGGATCTCAATAGTATACACCATTGATTTTGCTATAAGTTTCGTAAGCATCTCTCTAATAGTCATCGTAACATTGCCACCTATATTATAAACATCACCTGGAGTTCCCTTATTCACCAATAACCAATACGCCCTCACTGTATCTCTAACATCAGCGAAAGTTCTCACGCTATCAAGATTTCCAACATGAATAACAGCAGGTTGTAATCCAGCTTCTATCTTAGCTATTTGCTTAGCAAATGCTGAAACTACAAATACATCTCCCCTTCGAGGACCAGTATGAGTAAACATCCTCGTTCTAATAGTCCTAATTCCATAAGATGTCCAATACTGAAAACCAAGCATATCTTCTCCAACCTTAGAAACAGCATAAGGAGAAGCTGGTCTCATGGGGCAATCCTCTGTAATAGGAATGTCATCTTTGCTAACCTGCCCATACACCTCAGAAGAAGAACATATATGCACCACAGGATCATACCCATAATCTTCTTTAAGAATTTTAATAGATTCTAATAAATTACATGTACCAATAACATTAGAGTCTAAAGTAGCGGCTGGAGCATCAAAGCTGTATGGGACATATGACTGTGCCGCAAGATGAAATATGTACTCGGGTCTATAATCAGCAATAATCCTAAACAAAGAAGCAAAATCGGTCAAGTCACCATGAACTAGATGAACTCTGTCGTTATCAACCAGGTGTAATATATTCTCTTTTGGAGAACGCCATCTAGTTAATCCAAATATCTGAGCATCTGTTTCTTTTAATAAATAATCTGCTAAATGACTTCCTACGAAACCAGTTATGCCTGTAATAAATATATTATCCATCTAAGTTCCTTATCTTTCAATTATCAAAAACCCATATCTCTTTTTCATTTTGATACGACACATATCCTATACTCGTAAGAAAATCCCGCACCTCTCCACTCGTACTTCTTATTCTCTTCCTATCTTTAATAAACTCCACATACAAAACTGGCTTAAATCTCTCTATCGTCTTTACCGATCCTTTTAATGCCTGTAGCTCCATTTCTTCCACATCATATTTAATCAATGATATATTTTCATCTACACCCGTAAAAATACTATCTAAGCTATCAGCCTGTATCACACCCTTGCCATCTTGGATCAAAAAAGTAGCCCCGCTGTTTTTAAATCTCTTCTTAGCTTTAGATGGATCAAAATTCAGCATCTCTTTCTTATCACTAATAGCATTTTTATAAAGAGTCACATTTGATATATCATTCAATTCCATATTCTTTTCAAATATTTGATAATTGCTTGGAGAAGGTTCGAATGAAAAAACTGTTTTTGCAAATTTCGAGAATTGTATCGTATGATTTCCTACATGAGCACCAACATCAATGACGCAAGAACCAGGAGTGATAAACTTACATAATTTTTCAATAATATGTTTTTCCCATATGCGATTAGTTCTTATCATGTCTCTATATATAACGTCGCTTCTATTAGGGGCATAAAATTTAATACCTTCTATTTCTATAATATCTGTATTAAGCATATTTTGCCATCTCCGCTCTGTATTTTCTACCATTTTTCCTGCGCGATTTTGCGGTCCATATAACAGATCCCTCAGTTAAACTAACTTCACAATATGTTCTTGGAAGGTAGGAAAATATTATCTCATCTTTAAATTTTAAATAAATTTGATGCAAACTTCTCTGATCATTCATCCAATCATTATGCCTACCAACTTCGGCATAATATTCTTCAATAAACCTATTACATACATCTGTTGAATCTACCCCTATAACCCCAGAAGCAAATCTGCCTTTTGATTTACTCCTCATAGTTAACTCGCAAGAATTTAAATGGGCTATTAGATCATCACAGGATTTTCTTATAATAGAATCAGCATCAACCCACAATAATATATCATCAGTCTCTTCTCTCAACTTCTTAAATAAAAATGCTCTTCTAGAAGCGCAATAGCACCTCTTTTCGTGATCTCCTGAAAAACTAACAGTCTCTATATCTACCCTAATATTCTCCCCAAGACTTTTTATCTCGTCTTTATACTTCTCTTCCATATTAACAAGAACCATATATAATTTGGCCTGAGAAAAATTCTTAATAGCAGATTTTACTAATACTTTCAAATACTCATAATAAGAACTATCAGCAAGTGATATAAGAGTTATATTTTTCAATTATTCTTTCTCCAACATAATAGCTCTCACTATTTTAGGACTATTCTTTTTCTTTGAAGGCATCCATTGCTGATGAGGTTTTGAACAAAACTCGATTGCATCTTCTGTTTTAATATCGTCATAAACTGCTCTAGAGAAATTATTATATGACACAGACGGGATGTACCCCTTCTCAGCAAATTTGTCTGGTATCGGAACTCCTGCCGAGATTACATACTTAAAATTAAATCCAAGCTTCACCATATCCCATAAAGCTTTTTCCATATTTAGATCAGGGCTATAAAACTGTGGATGAACTTCCATCAATATCTTAGTCCCTGATTTAGATCTCTTTGCTGTCTCATGCATACCATTGAGAACATTAACCTCGTGCCCTTCAACATCCATCTTATAGAAATCAGGCTTCTCCTTATGAGAGAAAAAAACATCTACTGTCAACGATGGCACTTTTACAACCTTACCAGAACAATGAGGATTCTTACTGAGTGCCCCAAGATTAGACTTAGCAGATACATAAAAATCAACAATGCCACAATCATCAGATATAGCACATCTATCAACAGTTATCCTTTCTTGATAACCGTTCACATCTCTATTCTTTTTCAGCACATCTATATTTTGCTCATCAGGTTCGATAGCATACACATGACCAGAAGGACCTACTATCTTAGCCATCTGCAAAGTAACAAAACCAATATTTGCTCCTATGTCAGCACAGAGATCTCCTTCTTTAACTGATGATCTTAACAACTGCATAAAAGCATACTCCCTCTTATCATATGCCTTTTGACCTTTCATAAGAGTTTGACTAATGCCCTTGTCTTTCCTAAGCAGATACATCTTATTATTTTTAAATTCTTTTAATACGAGCGATGACATAACCTCTCCTATATATTCATCCAATTATTTTCATTTAGCATAACAGCAGAAGAATTATAAAATTTTATATCTTTAGATTCTTTCACTATCACTTCAAGATAATATTTCATTATCTTAGATTTATCCCACTCAGCATTTTGATATGGCTTATTAGATTTTACCAAATAATTTGTCTCATACATATCAAAACCAAATAAATACAACTCTTCTGGAGAGTTCTCCACAATAGCCAAATCAATAGATAGCAAACCAGTTGTCGGCCATGCTCTATCACTATGACTCTTTCTGATATTTTTAACGATTTTCTCAGGATATGTTTTTTCTACATACTCACACATTTCTTTATGAGTCTCAAATTTATCTTTAAGTTCGAGGTATGTCCCCCACGGCATCGTGGGAAAACCCTTATCCAATAAAGACTTTGGCAGTGGAAGTATAGGAACTGGTATATTTTTTTTACCCAGATATTTTGTCTTCAAGCGATTAAATTGAACATGCTTCACACTCAAACGTTTATAATTATTTACAGTAAGTTCTACTGGCCCCGTCCCTACCACATGAATAATCTCTTTATCAACAAAAGTATTAACTCCCAAAGTCTCAATCTCAACATCAAAATTATTCACAATATATATCTTGTCAAATAAAGAATAATGATCTTTATATTTCAACAAACTAGAACCTCTCCCAAGTACAGCTATCATACTATTTCCTCCATAACATCTCTATATTCCAACCCAGGATACAATAAGGTATTTTTAGTAGCTATGAATATCTGCCTCCCTTCGGGGGCCATAAACCTCTTATTAAAATCAATTACAAAATCTTTTATCCTATGAGTAGTATGTGGAGTATTAGGATCTTTGCCTTCATGCTCTTTATTATGCTGATGATGCACCTCGCCATAGATAGAGTCTCCTCCTGTCCAAAAATAACGAGAGTCATTCAAATCTACTCCGTAAAGATATATTTTTTTGTATCCAAATTTATACATTATTTCCAACATTAAAGTCAAAGATATCACATGCTTTTTAGTAATGACATTGGGCTTCATTTTGTAATTAGCATCTATAATTTTATCATCAGCTTTACCCAAGAACCTGTGCTTAAACTTATAAATGTACGGGTGCTGAGAGCCGATTGCATCTTCTAAACTTCCAGCACGTTTTTTAGTGATACCACCAGGAAGACGCAATGTTATCTTTCTATCTTTATCAGCTATGAAAAACTTAACATCTTTATACAACTCTCTCTTTTCATTCATCCTTCTTTGAAAAACAAAAAAGTTAAAATGCTTAAGCTCTAAATGATAAAAATCAGGAACGATAGTAGGATGATATATCCAGTTATTCAAAGTCCATTTGTCGCAAACATTGATTACATCTTCTTGCTCAGAAGTTATCTCATTAACAGATGGACCACTACCCAAAAATATAGCGGTATCCGATTTCTTATACTGCCTCATATTAGATATATCTTTTAGATGACCATATACTCCCATTATGAAATTCCCTCACTACATTCAAAGAAAAAAAGGCGACTCCTAATTATAGTTTCTGCTATATGCACTGCATCGATAAGGTCCTTACTTTTTAACCATTCTACTGTTCTCTTAGTGTCTTTCCTGCTCTTTAAGTCCACAACGTATGGGATTTCTTGAATACCAAAATACATACAACATGCTAATCGGTGTGCGCCTGCCGCAATCCTCATATGTTGATTAAGCACAAGAGCATTTTCTTTATTACATACATAACCATTTTCTTCAAAAGATTCAATAAGCGCTTTAAACCCATTTTTTCGATGTTCAAATCTCTTCCCCATACAATATGGTTGCATCGTATCATACATCTTTATTCCGAAATCATTCTTCTCGTAGTAATGCTCGATGGCTAACAACCTAACGAATATATCCATTCTTACAAAATTCCTGCCAATAAAATGGTTATTAACCAGATCACAAACATTAATGAATTTCATCTAAATTAACCCCCATCTTACTCATCAAATCTTTATCAGCTTTCAAGATATGTTTACGGATATAATTCAAGTGATATTTTTTCTTCTTCTTCTTTTTTTGATAATAAAAATAACGATAAATTATTTCATATTTTTCTTCTGCAACAAAATAATCATCAATGGCTTTCCTGTTTCTAATTGATGCCTCAACAAAAGATTCATCCACACCATTAACGCCACATGATACATCTAATTGAAAATGCAATTTACCTTTCTTCTCAAATCTTAAACGAACACCATTGTCAACTTCCCTCGTTAACATCTCAAAATCATCCTTATAATCATGAGCATATTTTTCAAGAATATGTCGAAAAAATGTCAGGTCATGTCTATTGATAATAATATCCAAATCCTTACCAATTGCATAACTGTCAGGAAAATCCTTAGGCACATAAGGAGTATCTATCTTTACTAAAATATAAGAAGTATTTTTTATTAAATGAAAAAAATGACGCAAATCTAATTTCACAGCAAACTCTCCAAAAATTTATCAAAGTTAACGGAATGAGCATGCTCATCTACAATATGAATAGGATTCTTATGAGGATCTTTCTTAGCTCCATAGAAACCTCTAACTTTCTTCTTTAATCTTTCCATAGCTGTCGATAGCTTTCTTCCATCCTTCTTAAACCTATACTTTGGCTTAGGAACATTTATGTAAATTAAATGAACTGCCTTAGGAAACTTCTCATACACGTCTATCTTCGCTACAATATTTCTTTCTTTGACCCTATCATCTTTATATATACCTCTGACCATCTCACCCCAAGAAACATCAAATTTCAACTCCATGTCTTTTACTATCGTATAATTCTCAGACACCAGTTCCTTTATCTTATCTACTTTATCCATACAGACAGGCCAAACTGTAATTACAAAATATTCCATCACTTACTCCCCAATATCCTTTCGAAAAATTCCTTATACCGAATAGCTATATTCTTAATATCGACATGAGAACAATCTATCGGTAAAAATTTCCTCCTGCTAGCCGCTTTAATATGTCTGGCCAACTCTACCCTATCAATTGGAGGAGGATTATATAAATCACATGGTTTAAGATTATAAGGTTTGTCTAGAGGCACAACGTACCCTCCACTTTTCGATACTATTTCATGCGTTCCACCAACATTATTTGTAATAACAGGAAGACCAGCACAAATTGCCTCCACCACTCCATTAGGGCAATTATCAAACCAACATAAATGGATAAAAGCATCAGATGAGACCAAATACCTAGCCAAAGTACCTTGATCCAATCTCCCCAGGAACTCCACAGGAGGCATCTTACGGTACTTTTTCAACTCTTTGAGAGTTAGTCCCGAATCCTTTAGATCTCCTGCCACATACAGCACAGCGTTGCCTAAATCAGCCATCAGAAACGATTCTATAATATCCCTTAATCTCTTATGTGGTCTCCACCTAGAAGTAGTTATAAAAGTATTATCCCGTTGACTATCATATGGTATTGTCTCTAAATAGTAATTAGGATCTGCCCCATTTGAAATAATAGTTGTCGTACCATCAAATACTCCAAGGTAATGATCTGATATACTCTTAGAAAATTCTGATTGATATATAACCCCATCAGATAATTTATGAAAACCTTTGAAGATAGTTTTATTAAGTTTTCTATAGTCCTGATTATAATTATGATACACTCCATCAATTCGAACTATATTATATTTAGCATTATTTGCTCTAACCCTAGCGTTATGTAAAGCTAAATCAACTGACACCTTTGGATCAGCCACAACTTCAACTCCATACTTTTTAAGACAATCAGCTAACCTATGGAAAAAAAACCCTTTTCCGGTAGACGGTTCTTTGTGTAATCCAGGTAAAGTTATTTTAAGATTTCCACTCATTTATTTCTTCTCCGATAAAACCAAAAAATCTTTTGTTAGCTTCGCCATACAATCTTTTTAAGTGTTCTTTTTCAGGTTGTTTCATTGGCGGATATTCAGAATGCCACTTCTTATAATTATCTATGAAAATATCTTTACTTTTGTCGCTTATATTTTCCACATCTTTATTTATTCGATCAACACCTAAGAAATCATAAACAGCATTCAACTCTTTATTAACATCAGCCGCCATTCTTTCCTGAATAGATATATACAAATTCTCTCGCGAGAAAAAAGAAAGTATCTTGCGTTGCACTTGTTTAAAATACATACCTTTCTCAATCATGCCCCGGTCGCGACGAACTATTTTACGGAACCCCTGACGATATCTCTTAGGACTAGTCTTTTTCATCATATTGAATTCTGAATAGATTCGATCAATTGGATTTCTCACATTAAGTATTATTTTAACATTAGGAATATTCTGAGATATTCTTTTCATAGCAACTACAGACTCTATATAATTAGCGCATTTCTCCCCACAACATTCACCACTAAACAAATTCTTATACCAATCAAAACCATTCTTCCACGTATAATAAGGTTCTCCATTATTCCAGAATCTTATCTCTGTAGATGCCTTCTTAGGGTCTTCCCAATTCTTCCCCATTGTTATGCCAGGATGATTATTCATATTATGCCACATCACAGTTGTGCCGCACTTCATAGCACCTACTATTATAAAATCTGGAAATTTACTCATTCTTTTTATCTTTGGCTATTATAAATATTTGAGAATTTTTCAACTCAACAGAAACATCATTAAAATATACTTCAAGGACTTCAACTATACGATCCTCCGAAGGTCTTCTCCTATGCATATAATTTTCTCTTTTACTTTTCTTTGTTATTACTGGTTTCTCAGGGTAACAGATTGCAACATTAGAACCTATCTTTCCAAATGTATTTATTAAACGACTCTCACACCCTTTGGTAACATGTTCGAATAAATGAGAACAAATAATAATATCAAATGGGCCAGGAGTCCTATCAATTAGCTCCTCCTTTTCTAAATCCATCTGCACACAATTACAACCCGCCTCAGCCAATGGCAACAATTTATCCTTCAACACATCAACGGCAGTACAATTTGATGCAGGCACTCCCTTTTTAAAAAATGCAGAAAGCCCCCTACCACCATGCCCGCTACCAACATCTAAAATTTTACCACTACTCCATAAAGATGAAGGAAAAGCAGAATATATCAAATCAATTTTCACACCCCACAGCTTTATATCTCGTCTTCTTTTTCCACCATAATTAGAACACATAAAATTACCCCCTACTGCTCTTTAACGCATATAATCTACCTTTTCCACCTGCTTTTTTTGTCTCCCAATAAATATCATAATTCAATTCTTTCTTTAAAAATTCATCAGAAACAAAAGGACCGAAATTACAAATAATAATATCTATAATATCACAACATAAAATGTTATCATAAAAATCTATATTCTTCTCTTTAAAACCAGTCTTATGCCAAAAAATACCATTAATTTTATTATCTTTTAAAAAATTTCTAGACATATCAAAAGCAGACATGGTTCGAAAACTAACATTAGTTAACCCATAAGCTTTTGCCATAATATTATTAGCTTTTAAATTTGCAGGTTTATCATCAATTCCCAAAACACTCTTAGCATACATGGCTATCCAAATAGAAAAGAATCCATTAGCACAACCAACATCAATAACATTTTTATTTTTAAAATATGTTTTTAAAAATTTATCATAAAAAGAAAAAGATCCCTTATTTCCTAAAATCAAACTGGGTCTATTATAGGGATCTGTATTTCTGTTTTTCTTTGAAATCTTGTAATATCTATCCAAACAACGATTTAGAAATACCCTACTTCGCTTCATTTCTTCATAGCCATTAATTAATTTTTCCACTATACCTCCAAGAATCTTGTATTTTCTTTAGTTATACCCTTTTGTCTCATTTGATATGCTTTCTCCAATTGCTTAGTTAACTTCTTTTGCAACTTAGGATTTTCTCTACGTTTAGCCATCATAGATTGCAGATGCCACCTGTAATATGCCACATCACGATTCACAAAATGTTTAGGAATCTTAAATTTACACTCATCATTTTTGCCAAATAGTCTCCACCACATTTCCTTGTCAGACCTAGATCTTAATTTCTCATCATACAGACCAAACTTCTGATGAACTTCTCTTGCTAGCATCACTGTTTGAGCATGTATCCTAGGATTCTGTCGTTTACCCTTAACAATACCATAGCACATTTTCAAAGTAGACTTCTTACTGACAGTCAACGCTCTTGCATGAACAAAAAGAGAATCATATTCCAATGCTGCCCTAACCCTTACGCTGATAGAATCTTTAGTCATCATATCATCAGCATCAAGACATGTTATTAAATCTCCCTGAGACATAATAATAGCTTCATTTTTAGCAGTAGAATACCCTCTGTTTTCATCTAATCTAATAACCTTAATCTTATCATCCTGAAAACTCTGAGCCACCGCATAAGAATCATCAGTCGAACAATCATCTACTACAAATAGCTCATAATTATCATAGTCTTGATTCTTAATAGACTGAATGCAATCACTAATATATCTCCTATAATTATATAACGTAACTATCACACTAACTAGTGGGTCTCTCATTAAGATATAATCTCCAACATCTTTTTCATATTGTCTTTTCTATTCCCTATTCTCCGCTCTAAAACCTGTAACATATTAACATTCATCCATCTTCTGTATGGATCATTATTCATTAAAATCTTGACTCTCTCTTCTGCCTTTTTTAAATCTCCAGCGGGATAAACCAGGGCTGTCTCACAGTCGGTAACGTAGTCAGACATACCGCTTCTCTCATGGTCTGTAGCAACTAATCCACAACCACACAGAGATGCCTCCATAGGAGGGTTGTGAAGCCCTTCTAGCTCAGTTGGAGCCATCCATACCTTAATCTTATTATAGAAGCTCCTGAGGGCTTCTGGGGACGGAGAAGAGACATCTCTATTCAGCATTAAAGTTGAATACTCAAGACTCTTAGCCACCTCTTCTACGTGCTGATAATTCTTTGTTTTGAGCTTCTTATGATACAAACCTCCTAAAATATTTTCTCTTTCCTTATGATTATCAGAAAATAAATCAAAATCTAAACCAGGATAAACTATATCACTCTTCACTCCAAGAGACAGGAGCTTTCTCTGCAACCACTCACTATTTACTATGCACTGTAGTTTCTTATAACCACTATGAACCTGCTTCTCAGAACACCAGAATATTTCATAACCACGAATATAATAAAACTTCCTTTGTGCTTTACATCTAACAGTATGATCAACGCTCTTAGGTGATGTAGAAATAGCAACATCACAGGCAGGCATCTTCTCTCCATAAACCCGCTTTACTTTTTTATTGATCTTATGCCATGTGTACTGACTCTTAATATTGCTAAAAATAGATACTTCGTGACCTAATCCACTCAAAGTCTCAGCGCATAAAGATAACGTCCTACTTCCCCCGTTATTGCCAAGCCCTGTGTTATATAAGTCAAAAGTTATTTTCATTACAATCTTGTAATATAAGAAGAAATAGCATTGTTATAATCTTCAGCAGGAAGATTCTTTCCAAAAAATTGAGTTACCCCAGAATAAGACGGAGCGTTCTTAAGATGACTAGTCTTATTCCATAGAACCAAACCATCCTTCTTCAAAGCAGAAGCCACATGATATAATCCTGTATCATTAGATATAAAAGTGTCACACTGAGACAATATGCTAACAGAATCTCTAATAGAAAGTTTAAACAGATAATTAATAATTCTTTCATCACTGAGGTTGATGTGTTTCCAATATAATTTATGATCTTTTTTATTACCCAAAATTACAGGGACGTGACCTCGAACCAAAACTTCCTTGACTAAGAATTTCAAACTCTGCATAGGAATAGTCTTCTTGTCAGCAAACAAATCTCCAAGACATCCATGAAAAACTGCTACATATTTTTTACCATCTTCTTTATTAAGTTTTAAACCATCAGGAGAATCTACATACGTGTGCGGCATTGATTTATCATACCCTTTTGCAACTGCCATGAGTCTGAAAAAACAACTCTGCATAGATTCTTGCTTACTCAGTCTTTTCTTTCTATAATCACCATGCTTATAACTAGAGAAAATACTGCTTCCGAATGGCTTACCGTGAGGTCTCTTTTTTAAAACATTCATAAAATCGCAATCTCTATACAAATCTTTAACTATGGAAGTATTAAAATAAACATTGATAGGAGATCCCCACAACTCACTTAACGCCTTTAAGCCAGAAGTAAGCATAATAAAATCACCTAATTGAAAATTTACATGTTGCTCAAACCATTTCATATACTATTTCCAATGCATAAAATCATATTTTCTTTTTATACCATGACGTTTACGCCATTGCGTCCCTGTGTCTTTTACCACAGGTCTTCCTTTATTAACCATCAAAACAGAATGATCCCACTTAGATAATAACTCCATTATTTGCTTAGAATTACAATCACCTATTCCTTTTTTCTCTTTCTTTATAGCAAACCTACCCACCAATTGAGACTCAGGATTAAGCTTAGTGGTCATAACATTGGCTGCTGCCCTCACGAACTCCCCCTTAAACAACGTAGGATTAAGAGATAACCTTGGAAACAACTGAAACTTCCCTATATCTTCCTGCTCTATATACGGACAGGGAATTGGTCTAATAACTTTCTTAGCTGCTGAAATTTGCCCTTTAGATAATCTAACAGAACATATCCTGTCATACCTATCTAATATATGAATCATATTATCTATATTGATATTATGACCAAGCACCCAATCATCTTCCAAATGAAAAACATAGTCTGACTCTACATGAGACCATAACCATATAACGGCTTTGGTAAAACCAGGTTCATCAGGACAATTAAAAACCACATCATTGAAATATCTCTTAGCAACTTCCAAAACATCCTGACTGTTTCTATTCTTATCTCCAACAGGATCTATATTAATAATAAATCTGTATCTATCCCTATCATGAAAAATGTGTCTAGTAAAAGTTCTAAGAGTTTTATCAAACAACTCTGGTCTGATAGTAGCAGTGGTGGTTATATCAATTTTACTCATTGAATTTTCCCCACGTATCAGTTATCTCAAGTTTCACAATTCTTTTTTTCTTATTGCTATGATATATTCCCTCATTCTGCTTAGTTCTTTTTCTATTCATCCATGCTGATCTATTATGATGAACACTAAATACTGTCCATGTTGGAGAACATATCAAAGTACCTTGACCAAGATACTCAAATGCCCTCTTATTAAAATCTAAATCCTCACAAGCCCAACCAATAAATTTTTCATCATATCCACCAATAGCCATAAAATCTTCTTTTAGCATAGTGTAGTGACTATTACCGAGTGCCTGACCATACAACCATTTCTGCTGAGGTGCAGTCATCTTCCCTCTCAACTTTATTTCATCCTTAGTATACCTCTCAAATGCTTGTCGAAATTTTTTATGCTTCACGATTAAACCATTAACAAAACTTTCATCAAAACCTGTCTTCATAGCAATCTTACTAGTAGAAGGATCCAAAAATCTAACTCTATAACATAATTTCACTCTTTCGTTTGCCTGATCTTTATAAAAATCCTCAACCTGCTTAAAAAAAAGAGGAGGCACAACAGCATCGATATCGAGCATCGTAATGTATTTCCCCTGTGTTTTGGAAGCACAATGATTTAATGCTTTAGATTTCCAGAACAAACCACCATATTTTATCTTACAATGTGTAACATTGAGTCTGTCTTTATAACTATCGATTATCCTATCGACTTCCATATCGATATCTAAATCAGCAATAACAATTTCAAAAGTGTCTTTATTAATATGCTTAGATGCAAGAAAAATAGATCGTAAAAATGCACGCACCGATCCCTTCCGACCCTTATGAGTAGATATTATAGAATTGAAATACTTATGATCCATATTTTACGCGCCCTATCCAATATAACTTTCTACATTTATATCGATAGAAACACATAAAAATATTTAAAATTTACCCCATCGAGAAGAAACGGGTAAAAAAATGATATTGTTTTCTCTATTCTTACAATACTTTTTATAATTGGCTTCCACTATCTCAGTAGTACGATAATTTTTGGACAAATTCATATTTACCAAATGATATAAATTACATCTCGGATCAGGCTCTAGATACCCCCCACCTAAAAATCTATAAGCTCTTAGATTAAAATCCATATCTTCACAACCCCAGCCAACAAAACTCTCACCATACCCTCCAAGCTCCATAAAAATAGATTTAAGCAGAGTAAACTGGCTATTGCCGAGAGCTTCCCCCTCTAGCCATTCAGAACTAATCTCTCCACCCTTATATCCTATTGCATCACCAGTATATCTTTCAACATGCATAACAAAATTTTTATAATTAATAAGCAAATTATCAATCGCTGACTCATCAAAATTATTAAACAAAAAAGTTAAAGAGGTATCAGAATCCAGCATCCTTACTCTATGGCATAACTTCATTCTCTCAGTGTCATGTTCAGAATAAAATTTCTCAATATTCAACAAAAAATGCTTAGAAATTATTGAGTCTAAATCTAAAGGTGTAATGTATTCCCCCTGAGCATTAAGAACGGCATGGTTTAATGCCCTCCCCCTGCAAAATATACCATCATACTTAACCTTGCAGAGATTAATATTCAAAACATCACTATATTTGTCTATTAAAGTATCGCTAGATTCATCCATATCAGTAATGACTATCTCGAAAGAATCTTTATCAAGATGCTTAACAGCCAAAGAAAAAGCCCTGAGAAAAGCTCTCAAGGCCAAACGCCTACCTCTATGGCAAGTTACAATTGAATTAAAATACTTAGACATATATATCTTCAAAAATATACTTCAAATCTTCTCTAGCATGTGATATATCCTCATCGGAAGTCGCAGGAGAATCTATCATCAAATGAGCAGGATTAACTTTTAAAAGATGACAAGGAATCTCTATACCAACTTCAGCACAGCCACACTGTAAAGGCCAAAAATAATGATGATCTTCATTACTATAACCAGGAAGAATAGGAATACTTAATTCTAAATGGACATCATTATCAAGAGCAATATTTATCTTCTCATCATAATCCACATAACGGCACTGTGTTACATCTTCAAAATATTGAAAAGCCCCTTTGTAGTCAATATTCATTGCATCGACTATTTTACAAACTTCTTCCCACGGCTCTTTATTGATATATGCATTAGTCTTAATGATCAACTTCAAACCATCTTCATGACACAACTCACCTATTCTTATTAAATATTCGATAGCAATGGTCGGTTCGTTGTACGTCATGCAAACAGATTGACAATGCTTATCTTTTGCAGCAGCAATGATATCTTGCGGAATAAAATTTTTAGAGTGAAAACGAGCATTGGTTTGACTTATCTTCTCATTCTCACAATACCTGCATTCTAAATTACAACCATATCCACCCACTGATAAAGTCTTAGTCCCAGGTAAGAAATGCTTCAACGGTTTTTTCTCTATCGGCTCAACAGCTATAGAACTAACTACACCAAAAGTGCTAGGTAATATTTCTCCATCCAAATTCATCCTACCCTTGCATTTCCCGTTACAACCATCATCTATTTCACAATAACGAGGACATAACAAACATCTAGCTCTGTTCTGAGACATCTTCTGAAATAACTTCATCTTTTTCCCTTTCCCATTTCTCACTAACCAAACATATTCCCATGGTATGATCATGTTCATGGCACACGACACATGCTTCTAAACCCTTAAACCTCTTACTATGCACCTCAAACTTCTCATCTTCATAATCAAGCGTTATCTCAGCAGGTCTATCTATTACAGCAAATATCCCAGGATATGACAAACAACCTTCTCCACGTTTTTCTCTCTCATCGCTCTCAGACATAATGGTAGCGTTAATAAAAACAGTAACATTATTAGAAGTAACGTCTGGACGAGTGACGAATATTCTCTTCGTGTATCCAACCTGAGAAGCAGCAAGACCAAGACCGAGATCACTTGCCACCAGTATGTCCTTCATCTCTTTAACCATTACAGAAATGTCTTCAGATGGATCTACAGGAGAACATGTCTCTTTTAGTATAGGATCATCCCATTTTCTAATCTTTGCAATAAGACTTTTTTTGCGGAGAAAATAAGTATTTCTATTTTTGTTCTTTAATTTTTTATTAGCTTTGGCTCTCGCTTTACCCTTAAGTTTTGACACATAACCCTCCTATAACCCTATTCTTAGCTGCACTTCCAATTGCCCATTTACCTTCTCTTCTCTGGAAAATATATTGCAAGTAGCTGTCGTGCCGCAAAATCTCTTTAATTTATTTTCTACATATGTCTGATTTAAAACTCCTAGCTTAAACCTATTCCCATGCCATCCAACATCGTAATCATCAGCATGTATAACAAAACCTTTTTCAGTTCTTTCAAATCCAACATCTCCCATGCCATGAAATTGATTTTTCCTTACAACGAGATGAGCATTATGATGAATTCCTATACCTCGTCCGATATTAACGCCCTCATTATGAACTTCCACTTCATACCCCATATCTTTAAGAGATTGAGTAAGGATAGCTTCATCTTTAAAAATAACTTCTACTACATGATATTCAGACATATAATTTCCCTCTATGTAAGTCTTAATTGAATTTCGATTTGACCATTCTCGTTTTGTTTTCTGCTATGAATTTGGCAATTAGACAAAACGCTTACTGTCTTTTTTAATTTATTTTCAGCATACCCTTGAGTAAGTGCCACTACTTTATTACCTGTCCTCCAAGCATGATCAAACTCAGAAGCATGAAGAACGAATCCGCCATCAACTCTTTCAAATCCCACATCATTGCTTGCTGCACCGACTTGCTGACGTGGAATAATCAAATGAGCTTTCTGAGATCTCTTATCGCCTTGAAAACCACGAAGATGCTTCGCCTCGTCATGAACCTCTGGCTCATATCCCATGTTCTTAAGAGTTGTAATTAAAACTCCCTCATCTTTGAATTTAACTTCCACCACATGGTACTCAGACATCTTTTTCTCCCGCTTTATAAACTGTTGTTATACTATCAACATATTCTATCTCTTCCCAGTTTTTAGCAAGATCATAAAAAGTTTCAAATTCGTAGACTGTGCAATATAGATCATTGACAGCTCTATTGAGAGCATGATCAAATGAACTGAATCTATCACCTAAACTGCTGACATCTACAGAAATATTAGAAGCGGTGGTAATAACAACCCATTCCCAATGATGTTGTCCAGGAGCCACTATGATTTCCATTAACAATGCTCTTACCTTATAATCTGTTATATATACAAATATATGATTTTTAATAACAGGGACAATATCAACTCCAGTATTAGCATTAAGAATTTTCATTATCAGTCTCCTTATCTCTCTGTTCTAATAAATACATACAAAAATCATGCACAGCACCATGACCACCTTTATAATCAGATGGGTACATTGCTCTATCTCTCACATATGGAACAGCATCTGTTGGACAACCTGAAAAACCAGCATACCAGATACAATCATAATCATTTTCAGCATCACCAATATATGCAATGTTGTCCCAACCCATAGTACCTGAACGGAACATTTTTTCGATCTCATGAACCTTATTTTCTACAGCAGTCCATAATAGCAATTTGCCCTGCACACCCATCGTTTTCCAAAACTCTGAATGCCTATATATCCTTTTAAGCTGCTCTTGTATCACTGTATCATGGGACTGGGTGATAATCACCACCATCAAACCAGCTCTTAATATTTGCTCAATTGCAGAGAAATCCCTTGTATTAAATGACTTAGTAACAGTCCCAGAATCTGAGATCTGATAAACTCCGTCGCTAAGCGTGCCATCGATATCTATGCAAACTACTTCTATTTCTTTATACATTTATAGCTCCTATATTTTCATATGGCTATTATATCACTATCACTTTCACTTTCAAACTATTTTTTGTCACTTTTTCTGCCGATATATAAGTATCGATAAGAATAGGAGATAATTATGAATAATTTTACAGTGATAGCAGAAATAGGTTGCACCCATATAGGCTCTCTAAAGAGAGCCAAAGAACTTGCCAAATTAGCAAAAATATGCAACGCTGATGTAATGAAAACACAAAAAAGAAACCCTAAAGAATCAACCAACAAAGAATTATGGGATCAACCTCATCCAAACCAGATGTACTCATATGGAAAGACGTATCTAGAGCATAGGGAGAGTGTAGAACTTCCGATAGAAGACCATTACAAACTCAAAGAATATTGTGATGAGATAGGCATAGAATATTCAACCTCCATATGGGATATGACATCTGCTAAAGAAATTGTTGAACTAAATCCTAAACTTATCAAAATTCCATCTGCTTGCAATAATCATTTAGAAATGATGACATATCTCTTTGATAACTATAAAGGAGAAATTCATATATCTACAGGGATGCTAACGCCAAAAGAAAGAGATGACCTATATGGCTTTCTAACAACAGAATATTTACGTTTTAGATCATTAGATGCCAGCAAATTAATTATCTATCACTGCACCAGCGGATACCCAGTGCCTTTTGAAAAACTATATTTAAATGAAATTGATAAACTATCCCATGGATTCTTCCCAGTTGGTTTTTCTAATCATGGTTATGGAATAGCAATGGAACCTGTAGCATATACTCTTGGGGCTAGATACTTTGAGAGACATTTTATAGATGATAGAATGTTCCCTCATACAGATGCCTCCTGCTCACTCGAACCTCAAGGACTAAGTAAATTAGTTAGAGACTTAAAAGCAGTTGAAAAATCATTAGAGTATAAACCAGAAGTTTTAGATGAAATTGAGAACGTGCAAAGATTGAAGTTAAGACCTTCTTAGAAAATTATCTTTTTATCTTCATAAATAGTCTAGCCCATTTTTTTCTTTCTTCTCTATCCTCAGAAAACCTGTTTATATATGGAGTTTCACTATCATAAGCAGGTGGATCAAGATCAAGCGTATCAATTTCTAATTGACGCGTCCAGTCACCGTATCTTTTTAACAAATGAGGAATGGGATTAGATGGCACAGGAAAATAAGTATCTCTTATTCTAGCCTTCTCTAAATTAGATATATCATCCTTCCTGAAACTAAGTTTAGATGTATCATCCTCCCTAGAACTAGGTTTAAAAGTTGGATCTCCTCTGAGGACATTTAACATTCCGTTCCCATCTTCTCTATAAATAAAAAATTCTACACAGTTATGATTCTTCTGACTTCTATATGCTATATATCTTATCTCCTCCCCAATAGAATACTCAAGAGGCATACCTTTTGCAGCAAATTGATCAATAAGCTTAACCAATTTTGGAACGTCTTCTTCCATGATCCCTACGTCTGTATCTTCAGCTATTTTAACAAGATCATTGTCTCTGATTGCTCCGAGCAGGGTTCCTGCTATAAGCCAGTATTTAATACCATTGCCTCTAAGAATCTCGTCTGTATATTTTAAAGAGGTATAGGCATGCTCCCGACAACAGGGAGGAGAACATCCATATACCCACAGATGCATTCTGAGTTCATCCTGTGAACATCTCGCTGTGTTAACCTTACAGTACATATTAAAAAATTCTATATAATCCCTTAAGTTCCTCTATAAATAATATTCTAAGAGTCATCGCCAGAATTCCGCTTCAATATTCTATCGATAATGACAGTCGTTGATATGCCATCATAATATGGAAATGCTCTCATTATACCAATCTCAAGAGGATATTTAAATGCTACTTCTTTCTGATATTCTGTATACTCTCCATCATAAGCAGCATAAGCAACTCTATCTATCTTATGCTTGTCAATAAATTCCTTAGTAATTATCAGAGGGACATCCGGGAGAACTTGATCTGGGAAGATAGTATTTGATATAATTTCCACCCTATCTTCCATGCTGAAAATAGGTAGTCTTTTATATGACGTAACAACTGCATCAGAGTGAACACCTATAATCAAATGATCACTGGGGTATCTCCCCCTAACCTGTTTCAAGAACTCAATGTGACCACGATGGAAAAGATCTACAGCCATATCTGTGTATATAATCATTCAGTAATTCCAAAATCTTTCTTTTTCATTTTTCTTAACTGAATGAAATTAATTACGTGGATATTGTTATGATATTCTTCAAGATATCGCCTCATCACACGTTGACCGCGTGGATTGACCGTATGGACAACGACACAGGCATTCTCAGCCAGTTTCTCTGTCTTCATGACCCAAGCCACATCCTCACCACTTTTGCCACGAGGATGCCCCAGGTCCCTGTCAAGGAAGATAAGATCATAATCTTTCGTTCTTAGTTCATCACACGCTGTTTCAATATCTTTTGTGAACGTAAGATTACAATCTCCAAAAGTCATTCGGAACCATTTGATTCTTTCAGGACTATCTTCCAAAACAAAAATGTCATACACTCCGTTATCCACGTTGCAATCTACTCCCATATATGAGAGAACTATTAAAAAACTTATTTGCCACCGAGCAATTCCTTCAACTCATCACCCAACAATGGGCTAACAGCAGCCGTACCATTTTTGCTAGTCCATTTAAAAACTAACTCATCATTACTAAACTGCCCACTGTTGCTCATTATAACACCTCTAACTTCTGCTCCCTCTCTAATAAGAGTTACTCTCCTACCATTAAGAGTATCAGGCGCATAAATTACTGGACCTGTAGGTTTCTTTTCTTCTTTCTTAGCCATCTGTATTCTCCTTACGAATTTGTTCTCTTACTTTCATAATAGCTTCTCCTAACCAATTGGTTCCACGCCAATTCTTAGGATCTGTTATCCCTGGGTCATCACAACTCATGCCAATGCCCCATATACAATCGGTAGGACTGGCTTCTACAATAACTTTATCGCCAGTATCTAACAACTGTTTCTGCCAATCTTTATTTTGTGTAAACTTAGCATAATTAGCTTTGTACACAACATCTCTTGCTATTGCTTCCCATTTATTTTTATCGAAATTTTTAACTTTTTTCCCCAATGCTTTTTGTACAGCAGGATCGCCCGAACTCCAAATCTTTTTGAAAGATTCATTGTCATTGAATAGCTTTGCCTTCCTGCACATCATATACTGCTCGCAGCAATTGAAAAGATTTCCGTCTATATCCATACCAGCCATCGCCCACTGCGAATAACAGCTACCATAGAAAAATACATATTTATCCGTTTCGTAATAATTCTTATTCATTATCTTCTTCCTTTTCTGTTTTTAGTGTCTGAAAACCCAATTGGGTTCCTAGACGACCATCATCAAGACCAATATGTTTCATAATATGTTTTTCACAATCATACTTGTATAAATGCTTTTCATCATCCCGCCCAATAATATTGGCGACATGACCATCTGACAACCTAAAACCTGCAACCTTATAAGTGCCCTGATCATGAGGACCACCTATCATTGGAACATCCACCATTTCAATAGGAGGACCGACATACTTATATCTCTTTACTCCGTCCTCTCCTATACTAGATACAAAATGATTTGTGCCACCCACCTATAACTTCCTTTTTTTTTATAATATCCTTCAAATCTTTATCCATTATTTTTTTTAGAGAAGGGCTATTGGTCTTCTCCATTTCCATCAATAATTCCAATGCCTGTTTGTGCCATGGTTCATCTCGATTAGGACAACGGAACTCATCATGCCAATGAGACCCATGCCCCACAGATTCACCCCAACTAGTGGGACCATTTACCCTACGAGTCACATCGCACATCTGACCACAGACATTACACTCCATCCCATCTTTAACATCCCTGTCAGTGAAAAACATGTCATAACCTTTCATAACATCTCCTTAAAATCACTATCATAATATAAAATAGTGATTAGTCAAGTAAATTTTACAATTTCTCGCCTTCTTCTATCGCCTTGTTAAGCACTTTAAAGTCTGCTTTTATCGCAGCCCGCTTCTCTTTCGCCTCTTTACTGAAAGAAATAGCCGCTTTTATTCTTTGCAAGAAACCCAAACTTTGCTGCTCTTTTATTTTCTCGTCCTTGACAACCTGAGCAACTTTAGCAGTTTGAGCCAGAGAAACATGGAAATTACCCGCTTCATCTCTGTCGGCAGCCATAGCTTCATATTTAGCCATATACTTCCCTTGCTCTTCTCTGTGCTTAGCAACTATAAAATGATCCTTACCTCCACCTTGTGCAAGCGTGTAACGATGCTCGATATCATCATTCGACATAGGTTTGAAAGGTTTATCTTTATTATTGATAGCATACTCTTCAGGTCTCTTCTGCCAATCTGTGACTATCGTTTCGTTCTCTTCCGCATCTATTGCAGCACCTATTATCTTATCAACATGTGCTGCCATCTCTGGATCTTCATATTTAAAATACTTAGGCATTATACTCTCCTATATTAAAGTCGTTAGACCTTTAACTTTAGCCATCTGCTCTATCAACATAAAATCATGTTCTTCATCAATTTGAATGCTATCAAGTCCCGTTGTTTCAAAAACGTAAGGTTTATCTCCTATCCTGCATTCAGTTCTCAACATCGTATTAACATCAGTTATGTAAATACAGCCATCATCATGGTAAATAAACTCATCTTCATCAAACTCTTGTCTCATCTTTCTTTCACAACAATCATTCTTATCTACAGGATATCTCCACTCACCATTTATTTTCTGCCAAATGAAAGGAGTATCTTTTGAAGCAGTTAACAAACTGTCATAGTCACCAGAAACATATGCTTCTATAGTTCTATCTAATAAGTTATCTAGTCTTGCCGGGCTAGTAGGTTGTAAATTAATAACTATATCAAACACAGCATTAAAATCATCTTTATAAAAATTTAATGCGTGAATAAGAGCATCTTCATTCTTAGATAAAGCTCCTGCTAACTCATCAGGTCTTTGAACCCACATTAAACGCATATTAGAACTGTCAATCATATCATAGTATCCGTTCAAAACAAATTGACTATCTTCTCTATACCACTTATCATATGCCTTATGACATTCTTCACAGTTAGAAGAGATAGCTATTTGATCAACATATTTAGATTCCATAGCGGCAAGAACCGACCACATAAATAAAGGTTTCCCCAGTAAGTCTCTATAGTTCTTACCAGGGATACCTTTTGAACCAGCTCTAGCTGTAACTATGCATAATATCCTCTTACCGTCTATCACGTTTCCTCGCCCTTGCAGTCTTTTTCTTAGCGATCTTCTTCTTTGCAGGTTTCCTCTTTGCCTTACTACTTATGATATCGGCAATTTTCTCCGGCTTTGCTACTTTAGATTTCTTCTTAGTTTTCTTCTTCTTGCTATTGAACTTGTTCAATGCATCATCAATTTTTTCATGAGTGCCTTGAGGACCCTTCTTCTTTCTTAGTTCCGCTGCTCTAGCATTGCGTTCATCAATATTCTTCTTCAGTTCTTTAAGATCGATACGTTTCCATCCGCCACCCATCTTATCTACACATCCTATAGGTCCAGTGCTACTAATCTGATATACTTCGTTTTCATCATTGACGTAAAAACTAAGAGAATTATCAGCAGCGATCTGCTTGCTCTGAGCATACATCTGATCAAGAACTCTCTGATGACATTTGTGTGCATCAGCATATTGATTAATAGTCTTTCTAGCTTCTTTTTCTATCTTAGTTCTGGTCTCAGAAGATTTTGTCTTTATCAATCCTTCCATAACTCTATTCTGCAACTTAATATATTCTTCATCCTGAGATAGGACTCCAGTTGCTAAACCCTTAGCCATCTTAGCAATATATCTCATTCCATCTGCTATCACTTTGTCTTCTATTACAGTAGCTTCCTGATCAATAACTTTACCATCCTTCATCAAAATAGGACGATTATGTGAATTACCTCCAGGCATACATTTGTAACTACTTCTTTTTACATTCATCTTTTTTCTCCATATTTACATTAATTTTTTTATCAATTTTTTTATCAGGACCACAACAAGATTCTCCAGAACCACAGCATCCACCAGTCTTAGTTAAAGACTCCCATATCATAGCCCAAAAACCTTTTTTCTTCTTCATTTTACTCTACTCCCATATTTATCTAATATTTCTTGCATGTGCATCTTCGGAAAACAATCAAGATCACTATCTGAGCAATCTATAATTTCAACTTCTTTTCCAATTATTTCTTTATTAACTTCTGCAAAATTATCCCAATACTCAATAAAATCATTTGTATCAAAACCCCAGTTCTGAGTTCTATCATTAAAAGCATGATCTTTAATTCTAAATGGTTGACGATTCTTTTTACGATACTGCCAAAAATATCTCTTACCATCTCTTGCTAACTTACAATCATTACCTAATAAAACGATAGGGTCACAACCCATTATATGTGCTAAATGGACTGCTGACCCCATCGAGATTCTAGCTCCAACTATTGGTTCTTCTTTTGTTAATAATAATCCCTTCATGTTATACTGCTTGTCACTGGGTGAGAACCACCACGTATGATCGTAAAAGATCACATTCTGCTTCTTGCTACAAATCGGCTCAAATCTGTCTCTAAACAACAACTTAGTAAAACTAAAATCCCAAATCCAGTTATAATAATTCCAACTACTAATGGCTGAATCGTCTGAAACGAAATAGTCGCACAACATGTTTTTCAAAAAACCGGAATTGACAGTAATATTTACATAATCCTTCGACTGTCTCACATCAATGTATCTCAGTGATGGTCCACCCCCATATATAAAACACAACTTGCCGTTGTGAACATCTTTTAAATCTTTAACTTGCACGCTTCCACTCTTCCACTTCTTCCTTAGCCGCAACTGGTCCTGCTTCTATCGTTGACATAACTTCTCTTGTAGGATAAAACCACTCTTGACTAAATGATGGATCAAATCTACTACGCTTAAAGAGTTGCTTAAAAAATTTCTCTTCTTCATAACTACCATCTACCACCATCATAAGCTCCATCTTTCCAAACCTATTCCCATTTTGTGAAGGAATACTTTTAATCCTATCTTTTGGATTGATAGATGTGCCTATCTTAATCAAACCATGTTTAGATTCTCTTGCAAAATAGATAGACATATTATTCTCCTATTGGATATTTTTCTTCGATAGCTTGAATCATAAGAAGTTGATAAGGGACATCTGCCTTTAATTCAGCAGATTTCTCTCTTGCTACCTGTTTAATGTGATCTAACAAATCCTGTTCCATCCTCATCGAGAAGACTATAGTATCTTTTCTGTAATTTTTTAACCTCGTCTCTATGATACCATTAGCATTCACATCTTCATCCTTGGCTGTTATGTCTAAAGCCAAAGGAGGTGGTGAAGTATCACAAATTTCTGTATTTGAAACCCTTTTCCTAAAATCTGCTATAGATTCTTTTTTCTTTCTCTTTGCCATTTTACACTCCTGTCATTTCGTAATATCAGCAATCATGTAATACTAATTACACGATTACTTTCGAAATCCTCTTTTATTTTTTTTAAATTCTTTTCTGTGCTTCCTAACAGCTTTACTATACTCTCTGTCTGCCCCTGTTAGAATCTTCGCCTTCTCAGTATCGACATCAATATGGGTAAAAGCTTGCATCTGATCTCCCACTGGGTTCTCCTGAAAAAAACTTATAGCTTCAGTTAGTCTCATTTTTCTTCTCCATAAAAATTTATTTCGTATAAGCCAGTAGGGGTATAACCAGGAGCAATCATTACATAATACTTTCTACACTTGCACACCCACCATCCAAGAACCGTGTGCCTCTCATTTGGAGTTACTTGAACATAAGAATATTCTTTAACAGGTTCTTCTACCATGTTCCTATCGCAACAAGCACACCTCATGTTTCCCCCCCTTATCCATATCAACAAATTTTGGACTATTGACTTCCCTATCTATTCGATCAAACGCCATATTATTACTTTTAATCAATAATCTAAATTCTGGAGTTATATCTAAATGCTTTTTACTAGCTACCCAATCCCAAAATCTATTAGTGTAACGATAATATTCTCCTTGATAACGAACTCTTTTCCGAGTCAAACTCTTCTCAACATAAGCATCATCAGATCTAACCCTGCTATAACCGAATTCATCCTTAAAAGATTTCTCCATCCCCCTGTCAGCTTTCAATAACAATATGCTCTTATAATGCATCGATGTAAAATTATACCCCTTGTCACACCTGTCCCAACGCTCTTCAGGGTTCTGAGTAAATCCAGCTTTATAATAAAAATGCACTTCTCTTCCATTTATTTGATGGATAAAATCCTCTCCTCTTTCAATCATAGAAATAATATAAAAGAATCCGGTATCCATCTTATTGCTCACATGATTATGTCTGTTCCATATTTCCCTAAAATATTTTTCACTTGGAATAGCTCTCCTGGGAATCTTTATTTTCCCATTCCTAACATTCTCATACAATTCCATTAATTCTTTTTTTGCTTCAGCAGAAAAGAAAAAATACATATAATCAAGTCTGCCACCATCCCTAATTCCAATACTAAATTTCTTTGTCTCAACAGGGTTTGGAGTCAAATAATTAACAGGTGAATTGGTATATCTAGCTATATCCCCAGTAGTTGGAATAATAATATTACTATCTGAAAGATAATGCTTAACAAATTTTTCTTGCATTTCGTACTTACTCATTTTTCTTCTCCATAAAACTCTCTCAACAACTCATTTACTTCACTAAGATCAGATATCTTCTTCTCAACAAAATCATTCGCACCTTCACCAAAACCTCGCAGATATGATATCTCATCACCTTCTACACTTATCTCCAAATACTCATGCTTACCTTTATACCACTCAAACTGTATACCTACAGCACTAGGCACTATACAAGGATATGGGGGTTCATCCATTAGACAATCGATAACGGTATTGACTCTATCAATTATTTCTTTTGTAAAAGCTTCTGCCCCATATCCGTCCCAGTTATGTTCTAATTCAGATATCTCAACAACATCATTTTTTAGTTTCTTTTTGTTCACTTTTTTCTCCTACATCACATAACTCTACTTGCTTAAACATATAGATATTAGATAAATGACTACAATTATAAATCTCTACCTTCTTGTTTTTTGCAAAACCCTTCAATGCTTCTAACGCTTTATTGCTTATATCGAATACTTCCCGCTGTCTCTTCCAACTATCTTGAACATTTGGATTACATACAGGTTGCTTATCCTTCTCCATGAATTGCCAAAAATGATGTTTGCCTTCATAGTCGTTTTGATCTACTCCAAGCAAAAATATTTGCTTACAACCCATTTGAATCGCTAGATCTATTGAAGAAGGTATGCTTGAACAATATGCCAAACCGACATCATCGGGATTAATAACATCTTCTGAGGTTGGACGATGGTGAAAAAACAAAAAACCATCCAATTCTTTTTTGTATTTCTCCCAGCTATCTCTAACAACTTTTATACCACTGCCATTTATTACATCTTTCCAGTAGCTCCATCTTCTGCATAGAACATCATTAGAAACCCAGTAGTCAAAATTAGGAACTGCCAATACAGCAGAATTAACAACTATAGTAATTCCGTGATCGTGAATTTTAGAGAATGAAGGATGTTGCATATTAAACCAGAGAGAAGGTCCTGCTCCAAATATAAAGCACGACATCCCTTTATGTTTATTTATAAGACTTACATAACTGTTCTCTCCCATTTTATACCCTTTTATATTCACCATCTACAAATTCTATAAAATTATCTCTCAATAAACCTTTGACCAGTCTATTAAGACTATGATGACCACTTATATGAACACCATTATTTTTAAAAACATATAAATTATCTGGACTATCATTTTGAGGGTCACAGTCTATATGATGAACAACTTCTCTTTTTTTTAACTTCCTATTAATTTTTTGTTCAGCATTATACCTAGATAAATAACTTCTTTTTTTGTTAAGAGTTATTTTTTTCTTACCATTTTTTGTTGGAGCAGATAACTTTAATCTAGAATTTCTTATAGCAGCGCATTTTAAAGAACAAAATCTTTGAGCTTTATAAGCTGTTTTGTATGATCGATTACATTCTTCACATGTTTTACTTAATCTTTTACTTTTTTCTTTATGAGCTTCTGAGGCACACGAATCTCCACAATATTTTCTAAGACTAATATTACTTATAAAAGATTTGCCACAATAAACACATTTTTTATTAATCCCATATTTAATACGATTTAAATTAGCACAACGATGGCAACAAAACCTCTGTTTCTTATGTGATGTTTTAAAATTCTCATCACAATATTCGCATATTTTTTCCATATCATAATCTCCTATTAATAAAAATTAACACTATTATTAATTCAATTAAATGAAGATTTATCCTTGTTCTTTTTATAAAAGCAGTTTCACCTTACAAAAAGAAAAATGATTACTTTATACCTGATTTTTCAATTAAAAATAATATATTAGAAGAAGCTATCCCTAACAAATGTCTAGCCTCTATTCCTGTCGCATAAATAGGATTGGGACCCTTTCCATGTGCCCCAAAATCATTGCGAATAGTTCCAACGAATTGCATAGGATTCATATAACGAGTATTAAAACCATTATCTTTATGAAACAAATTATTATCAACGCACACATCTATCAATTTGCTTATCACATCTCTTTGATTATATTTCCATTTCTTATAAGAACATATCGTCTTTAATGTCGATTCTATTGCTTTCCCGCATTTAAGAACACAGTCGTCCCATTCTTGATTTCTATAATGTTTATGAGCTTTCAATATTTCTTCATTCGCTGATTTAAATTTCAAATTACTGGTTAATATTTTCAAACAAGGAGCAACAGAAATACAATATGTCATCTGATTACTATTTATTATGACTTGAGGATATGCAATGGTTCTTATGCATTTGTGAGGAACATTAAAATCAGTATGGCCATCATATTCCTCTCTTTGATAATAAGATAAAGTTATTCCCACTTCTTCATCTTCAAAAATATTATTAAATTTGTCAATAACATCATCCTCAAAATATTCTACCATAAAAAGAGATTCTAAAATATTAAAAAACATCAAAGAAGAACAAGATGTAAAACATTTTTTCATATTAATAATTTTTTTCTCTTCCGCCCCATGAGGAAATAAGTTATAAGCCGCAGGGGGTAATTTCGATTTATTTATCTCTAAATAACCAAATTCATCTAATAAATAATTTCTTAACTTAACAATTAAATCTGAGGAAGGGTGATCAATAGAACTATCTATATAACCAGTCAAACGATCTCTTGAATTATGCCCTATCAAAACGCGCCATATTCTATATCTAACTTCATTACTAATTTTTATATCATAATCATTCTTAACTTTTTTATTACGTTTTGAAAATATTTTAGACATCTTATTTCCTTAAGTTTTAATTCTTACTAATTCTCCCATAGGAGGCGATTCTCTCCCCTATGTTTGTTAATTAATTTAAGATAAGTATTCATCCCACAAATCGTCCTTCTCTACATCGGGACAATATTCTTCGATCAAATCGCAAAGAATATCTCCGTGGCAACGGGCGGGCCTACAATAGCATCCCAATCTTTTCCCCTTCAATTCATGAAGAGCCTTAAGAAGTTCAGGTTGCTGTCTTATCCATTCTTCATATTTCTCTATAGATTCTTCTCTGCTATCAACAAAAAACTGGGCTTTTGTCTTACCTTTTATATGGGTGTAAGGGTTCCCCCACTTTGAACCTCTACCGATATAAACATCATATTCTTCCCATCTCTTATTTACCACTCTTGTCTGCAAGTTTTTTCTCCACAAAATCTACTACAGATTTAACTGTTATTATATTATTGGCATCATCATCTGGTATAGAAATATCAAATCTATCCTCTATACACATAACAAGCTCTACTGCGTCTAAACTATCTGCATTTAAATCTTTATTGAAATGTGATTCCATTTTCAGATCGTCAAGCTCAACTCCGAACTGAAGAGCGACCACTTCTTTTACTTTACTCTCTATTTCCAACCTGGTCATTTTCATATCTCCCATTCTGAAAATGGATTCATTGCTAAATTATAATTATCATATTTATTATCAGAAACAGCCATACGACCTAATATCCAGTGAGGAATCGATACATTATAATCTTCTTGTGGTATTTCCAACTCAGCCAAAATAAGTCCATGATTTTTACCATGAAAATCATCAACTTCCCAATTGTTTTTATCATTAATAATTAAATAACGAGTTTTTGATATCACAGCAGTAGCAAAATTCTCCAACAATACCACACCTTCCTTATATGGTATCGCGTACTCAAATTCGTCTCTTTCTATTCCAGTTCTATCGCTCTTGATAGTCAAAAGAGAATTCCTACCACCTTCAGCAAGGACATTCCTAACTCTAATATGACTATTCCCAAATAGATATCCTTGAGTTATATGCATCCTTGCACTACAATCTCTAACAACATCCATAAATTTCTTAGGGTCTACTATAAATTTCAACTCTATCTCTTTCTTCATCATTTCGTTTCCTCTTTCTTAATCAAACCTGCTTCTATTAAAAATCTACTTGGCTTAGAATTTTTTACAGTCATAGCTCCATGCCTACCAAAACGTCTTCTATGCTTACACCAACTCATGTACAATAACACTTTAGCTCTCGTCATACCCACATAACACAAACGTCTTTCTTCCTCAAGACCGGCATAAGGATCATCTGCTAATGCCATCTCATGTGGTAAAATATTATTCTCTACACCTATCATAAACACGATAGGAAACTCCAGCCCTTTAGCTGCATGCAAGCTCATAAGAGCCACTTTATTCTTGTCTGTATCCTTATCTGCGTTAGTAACTAAAGATACTTGTTGCAAATATTTACTGACTCCATCTTCCCCCTTGAACTCACCAGCAGAGTCAATAAGTTGATTAACATTATCCTCCCTCTCAGTTGCAGTACCTTCAAACTTATTCAGCAAATGCTGTTTGTACCCAAATTGATCAACTAAGCTCTTCAAACAAGCAGCAGGATTATTCTTATCCCATTCATGACCGTACATGCCATGTATTTTATTACACGCAGCTATGATATTAACCGATTTTGCCCTTTTGCCCATCTCTTTACATGCTTGAGGGATAGTAACATCATTATCATGTGCAAAGTTCTCTATCCTACCTATGGTAACATTGCCCATGCCTTTTATCAATGAACATACTCTATGAAATGCGATACCATCCTTAGGATTAGATAAAAACTTCAACATACCAAGGCAGTCTCTGACTTCTTTCCTGTCATAGAAATTCCATGCTCCTATTACTTCATAAGGAATTCCATGACTAACCATAGCTGTCTCAATTGGTTCAGACATTTTGTTGACTCTATACAGGACAACAATATCCTTAGGATCCCAACCACCTTCTTCGATAAGACGACGCGTCGTCAATCCTACACGATCTGCTTCGACCAACTGATCTTTATATGCATGAACTCTAATAGCTTCACCATCATCGTTATCAGTTTCAAAACTAGTTCCCATATGACTTGTGTTGAATTTAATAAGTCGGTGTGCAGCTTTAACTATTTGAGGAGTTGACCTATAATTCTTAGAAAGAGATATTACCCTGCAATCTTCATAATCATTCATGAACTCCTGGATATTCTGATAACGAGCACCCCTCCATCCATAGATGCTTTGATCTATATCCCCAATTAACATTATGTTTCGCCACTTTGCCGCCAATAAATTAACAAGATAGAACTGTGATTTGTTCGTATCCTGAGTTTCATCGACCATAATATATTTGAAAGTGTTTTGTATTTTGACTCTTAACTCATCGTTAGCTTCTACTATCTGAATAGCCTCATAGATAAGACCACTGAAATCAATGAGATTATCTTCCTTGCACTTGTCTATATATCTCTGAGCTATTTCAACCATAGCATCTGTTCTTAAACGATCTTCTACCCAGTCGAAATCCTCCATCTGGTCGCGATAATAATTAACAGCACCTTGTATCTTTCGAGCATCCCCCCATTCTATCTCATGCTCTAATCTACGACCTATCTGCATAATTAAATCCACCTGATCTTTATCATCTAAGATAGTGAAATTTTGAGCATACCCTATAACGTGCCCTAGCTTCCTAATCATCTTGGAGCACATAGAGTGAAATGTCCCACAAAAGAAATCCAACTTTGCCACACCGAGACGTTTGCAAATACGCTCTTTCATTTCATTAGCGGCTTTGTTGGTGAATGTTAAACAGAGTATATTTTTCTGTGGAACACCAGATTCAACAAGAGTAACTAATCTCTCTACAAGTGTAAAAGTTTTGCCCGAACCAGGACAAGATGTGACTAGACAAGGACCATCTACATGACCAACAGCTTCTTGTTGATACTTATTTAATTGCAACGTCATAAACTACCTCTTATTCCAAAAGATATTTGTACTTCTTATCAACTATCAAAAATTCTTTTTTATTAACTGACCCACTGCGAGTGTTAATCGTATTTATAACATCTATCTCTTCTACCACAGCCCAATCATACAACTCTCTTATCTCTTCTGAGCAATCATAGGATAGCAACCATGGACAACTTATCTTTCTAAGCATATTTGCTAATCTCTTATGCTTATCCATGTCAAAACTAAATTGGTATAGTTCTGGACCCTTCTTATAATAGGGAGGATCTAAATATATGAAATTTTGTTCTGATTCTTTTAAGACATTATTGATAAAAATCTCAAAATCATCACAAGAGCAAGTGTTATTAAAAACACTTATCCTACTTAATTTTTGTTTTAGCTTCCAAATATTCTTCTGTATGTTATCTGGATTCCATCGACAACCAATTTTATACGGAGAATCTTGAGAGGCTCCTCCAAGAGGACCTCCAGATTTAACACCTAATCCAGAAAAAGACATCTGATGCAACGCCATCTTCATAAATCCAAGATAAGTTAAAGAATACTCTCCCCTAACCAATACAGCATCTCTCAAATCATCTTCTAAAAATATATTCTTGAATTCATAAAAAGAATCAACATGAGGTTTGAAACTATGGACATGTTCACATAACTCTTGCGTATCATTAATCAAAGCATGCCAAAAAGCAGCAACACCGATATCGTAATCATTGATTGCAATCAAACAAATCGAATTAAGCAATTCTCTGCCTACAGACCCACCACCAAAAAATGGTTCTATATAACGGCATGATGTGTAGCAATTATTTGTCTTATAGTACGTCTTGACGATCTCTACTATTGACTTTTTTAGTTTTGATTTGCCGCCTGGATATCTAAACATATTGCCCTAGACCCTTCCATAATCCATTAAGACAATCTTCGTAAAACAAATGAGATGGAACTTCCAATCCTATCTTACTGAAAAATTTCAAAGAACGCATAAGTTCTAAATCATTCACGTATATATTATCCCACTTAGCATTCTTAACTGGAGATGAACCAACCCTCTCTGATCTATTCTTCTCAATTTTATCCGCACTAATAGCACCATGCATTCTCATAATAATTTTTGTAACATCACTACCAAAATCCCAAAATTTATTATGATTATCATTTAAGAATGCACGATTAGAAGTGAAAAAATAGCCATATGCTTTGAGAGGATAAAGTTTTTTAGGGCCATGTTCCCAAGTGCTGTTTTTAATAATGAATTCACCATACTTATCAGGTCTTTCTTTAAATGTGGCTGTATTCTTCACATCTAAAGTAATATCTTTTTTGACAGGAGCTATGAAATCCCAGCTATTACCACCAGTTCTTATTTCCTCATCTAATGGCAGTCCAGTTAAGATAGAGAAAGCTACCTCTCCAAAAAGACCCAACCTCTCTGTTTTATATTTATCCTTAGAAGTGTTCCATATACCAGCACCGTAATTGTCTCGATTATCCAGGCGACTTACATCGCCACCGCCCCATTGCTCATACTTTGAAAAATCACCAGATAGTTTTACGCATTTGAGGATATCATCCTTATTGAGCATGACATAAGCCATACCAGTGTGTGGATTGTAAATTATTCTTTCGTCAACCATACTACTGCACCTCATCTAATAAAATCAACCCTACTTTACCACAGGAACAATCACTTTTCAATAGTCAGGAAAATAATCTACCATATAACCGATAAATTCTTCTTCACAGAGTGGACCTATATGCTGTAAAATAACGTCTTCTTCTATTATAAATTGCAAATGAGGTAGTTCTTCTACCTCATGATCATCACAAAAATCTTGTATATCATCATCGTCCTCAGTGGCATCGATGTATTTATACTCAAGATCATATTTGTTCAGAAGAACAAAAACTTCCATACAGTCCATGCATTCAGGACTGCCAAAAAACCTAATCTTCATTCCCTGTTCCCTTTGACTTAGAATGTATGTTATTCATCACTTCGTCAATAGGATAACCTGCTGTGTCTTCTATAGCCCTGTGCATTTGATCTAATGGCATATGCTTATCTGTTATAGTGGAATCAACTCTCTCTATATGAAGATTTTTTTCTTTACCTATCATCTCTTTGCAAAATGTTTTTATATAGTCAATAGGTATTTCTTTACCAATCCCAAAATCATTCCCAGATATTGCTAGAGTAACTGTTTTATGATCTCCAACTAATTCTTCAATATGCATTTGAAAAAGATGGTTATCCTGGTCATACGTCATATCTAATATTTTTACTTTTACTTCTTTACTCATTTCTTAGCAATACCTCTAAAATAATTACGCAGGCTGGACATTATTGCTCCAACCTCTTTTATTTTATCAAAATTATCAGTGTACAATTTTATAGCTGCTAAACCATTCAATACATTTTCAGGCATATTATAAAGCAGTACATGATCATGTGGAGTTCTATAAGTTCCCCCAAACTCATCAGTGACTAACTTCATAGGAATACCAATCATTCTCTCGACAGAAGCAATTTCATTCCACCAATCATCAGTATTTTTAGTAGTTAATTCTTTTCCATCAACAGTAGATACCAACTCGCACTGAGGTTTTATAGTAGCACCAAAAATGGTCTTATACTCTTCCTTGATCTTTTCATATCTTGGATTAAATTCTTCAGGTGGAGTTATGCCATATATTCTACAATTGTATGGTCTAACATCATGCACCTTACACATACAAGTTTCTTTATCAAAGAAAACACAACCCTTAGACGGGATGTCGTTGATAGCATTAAGCATGCATTTTTCAAATAAATCACAGAGTTCTTTATCGTCCCAATTTTTAGAAATAAAATGCCAAAGCAATAAGAACTCTGAATATAAAAGTTGGGGTGTCTGGATCCTACAACACCAAGCGTTGCAGCCTCCCTCTTCAGATATCCCTTCCAGACACCCCTTAGTTGCAGGGATACTGTTATAAATGTTGTGAAGCTTTGAAAAAGCTTTTTGCGTCTTCTTATTCCTAGAAAGACGTATAGTTTTATAAAATTCAAAATCCTTCAAACTACCACCTTAAAGCGTATCAAAATCATCTTTCTTAGATCCGCTGCCCCCTGCTTTAACTGGGATAGTCATTTCTTCCACCTCAGGATCCTCGTCTTCTTTCTTGACGAATGAAAGAGAAACAGTAGTCTTTTGAGGGGTCTTAGACACTACATCCTTGCCATCTTTTGCTTTCTTTAAGAAACCCTCTAGTTTACCACTTGATTCCCATATAGCCAGTAGCTTAGCAGCTTCCACCTTCTTGACATTGTACTGAGTAACAACTTCCAAGACATCATCAATATCTTCTCCAGCCTTTTGAGCCTCTTGCAGAACTGTAATAAATTCTTCTTCATCATCGATCTGCCATTTAGGTTTTCGATTAACAGATGATACAGAGCATGACCCTGGAAATTTCATACCCTTCTTCTTATTAGCCTTCAGGGTACTTATAATAAGACCTTTGAAGAAATCGATCTTATTTTTAATGACTTTTATTTCATCATCGATATCCTGTTTTCTTTTCTGCTTATAACTTTTATAGAAATCTAACTGGTCAGTTAATTCCTGCACAGTCAAAGCAGTGTCCTCTATCAGATACACATCATCTAAAGGTTTCACCTCTCCTGCCGCGTACATATCATGCAGCTCTTTACGTCTAAAAACATGTTCATATTGATTGTCAGACATCTTATCACCTCATAAAATTAATTAATTCGATACCACTTCCATAACGATACCTGTTTTTTCTTCAGTCCCAAACATCACAGTAGTGAAACTTGGATTGAGCAATAAAGAATCACCCTTTTTCTGAGCTTCTCCCTTAGCTATAATAAAAGACTTTATAGCATTATTGAGAGATGCTGCTCCTACACAACGCAAAATAACTTTATCATGCTTGTAAAATACTTGTAGAATTGCATTGGAAAGTTTTTTGACATAATCTTTGTCTTTTCCTTTATCTCCTCTACTTCCACTCACTAACAGCAATGCGTCTTCTTTACCTTCAACTTTATGTTCGTCTGTCATAATTACTTTCTCCTTTAAAGAGTTTTTCTAATACAATATACTATCGTATTTTTTTGAAAAAAACTTTACTGAAGAAGCTTTTTATAGCAGCTCTTTGTAGAAATCACGCCTGTTATTTTCCAATCTAGGATTATCCCAGACTTTTGATTTATGACATAAATTTTTGAATTCACACCAGTTACAAGCATATGTTTTCTTGTCGGCATATTTAGGAGGAGGTAACTTTACTTTACCATTACTATCTGGCTTTGCCATCTCTATCATTTTTCTGGCTTGCCACTGTACTACTTCCCACCATTTATCATTTCTTGGCACATGATACCACCTCATCTCAGAATTATCTTTACACTCATACATGATCATGCCATAATCAGCTTTTAGAATATGAACATAGATCGTTAACTGAATAAGATAGTCTTTATGAGGACCTTTTCTAACTAGTTGATTTACCCATGCTTTACTGCCAATAGTTTTCATATCACCCACTACACGGCTACCACCCGTAGGTAAAAAATCTTTATTATAAGAAATCCTTACCCCATCGAATCTTTCTTCTTTAAGATTGTCGCAGTTCAATAAAATATCAGCATGCCCTTTGATATTAAGTTCAGGATCAGATACCATGGTCTCAACGTACTCAAAATCTGCATAACCACATTTACACTTATCGGGACGGAATATAGGATCTACTCCTTCTCCATATCCATAAATACGAGCCTTGCCTGCTTTATAAACTTCCATTGCTTTAGGAGGAGCATTTAAAATCCCATCATCATCAAACATGAAACATAATGGATTTTTACACTGCCAACCGCCAAGCAAAACATTACCTATCTGATCAAAATAATTTGACCAACGAGTATGCATGTTATGCCCCTTGTCAAACAATCTATACTTTTGACTCACAGGTGATTCATAAACTACGTCTACCATACCCTTCCAAGCATAATGCTTATATTGTTGCATCCTGAGACACTTGCCCCATTCTGATGGATGATAATGATCATAACTTCTATCACCTCTTTGAGATACTGTCCTATGTCGAATATAGGTATCTACCAAATTCATCATAGATGTAATCTCTTGTGGAGTATAAACTTCAACCATAATATACCTCTCTAAATAAAATTGTATTCATCTTTAGCCGTTCTAAACTTTTCTCTCACTCCACTTGGGCCAACCTCAAATAAGAATTCATCAGGATCGGTATCTTTAGGAAGATAAACAGGAACAAAATTCAAACCATAAGCACTCAAATTATATTTGCTATACATGTCCATAGTTCTCTGAATCGATTTTCTACCTGCAACATCACCATCAAAAAGAAGATAAAAATTTGTGCAAAATCTAGATAGTAAAGCTACTTGAAATAAAGTAAAAGCACTACCACAACAGCCGATCGTCATCGTAAAACCATAAGTGTGAAACGCGAGTGCATCAAATTCTCCTTCAACAACTATAACCTTATTCAATCTGCGAATAGTGTCTTTTGCTTGATAGAGACCATATAAATAATAACTTTTATCAAAACTCTCATGCCAGAATCTATGTTTATGATCCTTATTTAAATGACGAGTTGATATGGACACCATCTCTCCATAAGTATCATAGATAGGAGTTATAATTCTACCACTCAATTCATGATTTACATCTTGAGGACAGTAGCCCATATCAAACTTGTCAATTATTTCATCAGAAAATCTTCTAACATCCTTCAAATACTCAAGAGCTTTTTTTCCGCTTGGGTTTCTTAGGGATGTCTTCGCCGCTAGGACTATTTTTCTTCTTACCATCTCTGGGTATTTGTCTGGCAACATCATCATCTCCAGCCGAAGCCTTCTTATCCACTTTATATAAATTAATTTCAGGTGGGAGTATTACGTCTTCCTCTAATGCTTTGATTTTTATTGCCGCGATTAAAGGATCAATCATCCTATTATTTACAATATGATCGATAAAAGCTTTACGCCCTTTAACTCGTATATCATCCCATTTATAAACTTCATTTCTCACGGAAATTAATTTAATCTGACGACCAAAATCAAACGCTACCTCTTCTATCTCTGGAAAATAAGCTTCGTAATATATAGGGATCTCAATAGACCCAAGAAAAGGTTTAGCAAACCTATTCTTCATAATATTAATTCTAGCATATCTTCCCATTAAAATGGGATCTCCCAATTCATCTTCTGGATCAGGCATCCATATATTAGAATCCTTGCCTGTCTTTTTAGTAATCTTCAATCTCAACGATGCATTGTGTTTTAAAGAATGACCCCCAGGACTAGTATCAGGATCTCCATATTTCCCAATGCTCAGATTCTTTCTAAGCTGATTAATAAAAATAACAAGACAACCATGCTTCTCAGCATGAGCTATAAGTTTACCTAAATTCTGACTTAGCATTCGTGCCAATAAACCCATAAACTGCTGAGTATCATCAGCTTCATACAAAGCTTTAGGAACTAAATTTGCGACAGAATCAAGTACAATAACTTTACAACCATACTTCATCGCCTCAATCATAAAACCAAAAACATTTTCACCATAAATAGGTTTATCAGGATCTTTGGCATTAATCATATTGGAATAAAGCATCTTATCAATATCGCAGCCATTAAGTTTTGCTAATGCTTCTTTATAAGAACGCTCTACATCAATCCATGCCACTTTGTGACCAAGCTTTTGTGCAAACCCTACGATTCTATAAGCTAAAGAAGACTTGCCGCCTCCTTCCTCTCCGAAGAATTCCACCAATGGACCAAGGGGTATGCCCAGAGTCTTACCTGGGTCATACCCTTCAACCTTACTCAAATCCACCTTAGAAGCATCCATGCCATACTGGATAGCAAAATCTAACATAAAATGGCCTGTAGGGACATTCCCTTGGCTTTCATTATGAGCACCCATTCTAAAGAACCCATCTAATCCACCAAGATCTTCATCTTTTTTCTTAGCCATAATTTACGCTCCTCTTACCATTCATTGTTGTAATCGCCACCTTTTGCGCCTTGGGATACCACTGGTGCTTCTTGAGGTGCTGGTGTCGTTGGAGCAGGAGATCCACCTTGACCGCCACTACCATCTCCAAACAACTTCTCTTCGATCTCCGCAGGAGTATCGACCTTGTACAACTTTTTCAACTTCTCTTTATCAAACTCATCGTTCTCATCCTTTAGAGCTTCTCTAACAAGAGCTTTCTCTTCAGGAGAGAGAGGACTATGTTCAATAAAACCTACATCGTAAGTGGTGTTCAGTCCCTGACCAGTTACTTTAATATACCAGTCGCTTCCATCCGCTCCACCACCAGGATTTTTCCCTGTCATTTCCAGACTTGCTCCAATTGGACGGAACACGCTCTGAGGAGCCTCAAGGATCTTCACTTTACCATCAGCCCTGTCGATAACATAAGCTGCAAAACGAAGTGAAGGTTTCTTCATTTCCGAATGCTTGTCCTTTACGGGGCAAGTATTAGGGTTTCCACAAATTGCTGTTGCTAGTTTCCCGGTATGAGCATTTTTGTGAAAATATTTGAAAAACTTTACTGGTTCAAGAATTGGGCGAATCTTATAACTATTCCCACTCTTAAGTCTGAGAAAATCAGACAACTCACTACCACCACTACTTGGGATTTGATCCCATCCACATGTATCTGCCATAACTAAATTCTCCTATCTAAGGAACAATATTACTTTCTACTTTATACTTATTGCACAATCACTTTTAAAGTGATTTCTTATTTAAAAAAAAATTAAATGTCACCCCAACCTATGGCTCCAACTTTATGAGTAATTGGAGCTGCTTGTGCATTGGAGGGTAGATCATCAAAATCATCAAACTCACTAGAATGCTCTCTCACAACTGGAGCAGTTGGAGCAGGAGCAGGTTGAGCAGGTCGAACATATGAAGAATTCTCAGAATCTCTTAGCTCTACTCTCTCTGCCGGTTTTAACTCCATACAAATAGTACATTTTCTGCTAAGAGTATCAAACGCAGACGCTAAAGTTTTTTCTGTTTTAGTAGCAGAGTCATGCAGAGCTTCTAAACGAGCATAGTATAATTCTATGTCTCTCATATGCTCCATAATAAGACCCTCTTGCTTCAGAACTGGTTTTAAGTATTCTATCCTTGCAAGAAAACCTCTCATTAATTCAACGAATCTCTTAAAGGTGAAATATTGATTATTAACTTTCACATGAATCGCTTTAACTCTTTCCCTGTGCTGTTGAACGGCTTCCATCTGATCTATAATTAACTGATGATCAAAGATTTCTCCTTGAATAATCACTTGAGCTTCTTCCAACTCATGCGTCCATCTCGTATACTCTATCTCTCCACCAACCATATGTTCGAAAAGCAGATCTCTCTTCTTAGCATAAAAACTGTTAAACATGTCTGATGGACTTGTGAGTGTCCATTTTATTTTATCTCTACCTGAACCTACTTCTCCATAAGTAGGAATGACATCAACATTAACAGTAGGAGCAGCTATCTCATCAAAATTAGTCTCTTCTGGCTTATCTTCCACCTTCACTACTTCTTCTATCGTGACAGCAATACCATCAAGTTCATCCAAAAAATCATCTACTTTAGATACCTCTGCTTCAACTTCTGGAACAGGTATGGGGCAAATTCCACCAGAACATACATCCTTTACAATATCATGAGGATCTTCCTTATGTATCTCTTTCACCTCATCATCTGTTAAAGCAGGATCAAATTCCTGAGCATCTGAAATTGAGCTACCTTTATCATCACTTTTCTCAATATCTTCAGCCACCTCTTTAGCCAAATCTTCAAATGAATCAGAAGACTCTGTGCTGTGACCGTACTCTTCTGTCTGCTCATTCTCATCATCTTTTTTATCGGATGATAAATCGAACATATCTTCGAATTCTGATATATCTTTTTCATTCACTGACATAATTTTTTTCCATTATTTTCTATTAACTAAAAATATCTACTTCATCATCTGTTGTAGCATTAGCAATATGAGTCGTGCCTTTTTCTTTATTAACGAGCTTACCTGTTGCCAGACTCCTCTGAACACCAATGCTATTAGTGATAGAGTTATATCCTTTAGTAAAATCGCTAATATAATGATCCCTCACTCTCTTGATCCCTTTTTCTCTTTCTTCTTCATTGGACCATTCTACTGTTTCCTCGATTTCAGCAAGAATATGCAAACTTTCAAACTCTGCTGTTTTAATTGTCCTGGTCACACCTAATTTAATTTTGGTTTTTGCCATCATAAACTCCTATCAAAATGTTCCAGCAAACATATCGCAAGACTCTACACCTCTATGCGATAATTTCTTTGCATCTTCTCTAATCATTCTAAAATCTTCAACTACTCTAGTAATATAATCGGCATCTTCTTCGCCTTTTCTTTTCTTTGAAATTGCCTTAAAATACCCGCCTCTTGCCAAAGCATCAACGACTCCGATACCGACTCCAGCCTTCTCCACAAATTCCCTCATATCAGCATATGGTTGGTTCTTTTCAATGTCTAAAGCGGCATTACCTCCCAGTCCTTTACATAACAAGCTAGGACGCATTTCTGTTTTCTCGATGCCGAGAAGCAGATCTTTTCTTTTCTCTATCCTATATTCTGCTTTACATTCATTAACATCTCTTTTCAAAAACTTAATACCCATCTTCTTCTTAAATTCTTTCTCAAATGCTTCAACCTTTTCATATTTTTCTCCACCAGAAGAACTGTGAATAGAAACATTCAACAAACATGTTATAAACTCATCGGGATAATTGGCTTTCAGATATGCCGTAGTATATGAGTTGTATCCATAGCAAGCAGAGTGGGCGAGATTAAATCCATATGAAGCAAAAGGTGTAATAAATTTATCCCAGTACTGCTGAGCCACATCTTTAGGAACACCATTATTCTCACATCCTTTCACAAATTGTTTTTCAAACTTCTCCATCAAATATATTTTTTTCTTACCGATAGCTTTAATCATTATATAACCATCGGTAATCGTAAAACCAGCAAGGGAATTGCAAATTTGCATAACCTGTTCTTGATAACACAGAACTCCATAAGTTTTCTCAAGATAGGGTTTAACATGAGGCTCAATAGTTGGATGAAAATAATCTACTGTTTCATCGCCTTTCTTTCTTGCGCAATATGGATCAATACTATCCATAGGTCCAGGTCTATATAAAGCAAGACCGGCAATAACATCTTCAAACCTATCGACACCGATCTGCCTCATTGTTTTTTGCATTCCATAATTCTCACACTGGAATACGCCTCCAAGATTACCTCTTCGGTATAACTCAAAAGTAGGTTCATCATCCATAGGGAGATTTTCTAAATCTAACTCAATGCCCCAGTACTCTTTAATCATCTCCGCTGTCTTCTTGATAACTGACAATGTTGCAATAGCAAGAACATCAAATTTGATAAGACCCAACACTTCTAAATCTTCATTAGGATACTGAGTTGCAAGGACTCCTTTTTTAGCATTCCTTAATGGAGCTATTTCATCCAAAGGCACATCCGATACAACCACGCCTGCTGCATGGAAACCGAATTGAGAAAATGTTCCTTCTATTTGAGATGCATATTTTTTAATTCCACTGGCAGCATACTTATCAATATAATTCCTAAAATCTGAGCAATGTTCATAAGCATCTCCAAAAGTCTTTATGATATGACTCTCTCCACCACTCGTTATCTTCATCAAACCTTTTTTCGGGAATGGGGAAAGAAACTCTGCCGCCTTCTTTGCATTCTGAGTTACGAACTCTTCATCTCCCAAATTAAAAGCATTAGCAAGATCCAAAGCTTTTACCACTCTAGTAACACAACTCTTAAACTTCAACTTACCATGAGTGCCTATATTCCCAACATTTTCTCTACCATATTTATCAATGATATAGGCATAGACGCTATCCCTCCTCATATCATCAAAATCTGTATCAATATCAGGAAAACCCGCTCTTGCAAATGCACGTCTAACAGGAAGAAAATTACTCTCTCCCTCTGGCTTAACCTCTGTCATCCCAAGGAAGAAAGCAGTCCAGCTATTAATGTTATTTTTATGCCCAACAGAACCATGATTATTCTTCCATATCTTATAGAAAGTTTCGAGATTATTCTTACTCTCAAGACCCTCTGTATCTCCCATTATATCCAACTCTTTTGAGATCACATTTAATCTCCTGTCGGTACTATCAGGATATTTTTCTTTTACCGCTGATATAATTTCAGATTTGATTTCATCTAATTTTGCCATATGCTACAATTCTATATTTTTACTTTTCACTTTCCAAACTATAAATCTAAAATATTCCAACGACTGTGAATTTTATCAACTTCTGCCTGCAATAATTCAATTTTTTTCAAGAGAGATGCCTCTTTTGCCGAAGACTTCATAAGTTTAGTTTTCAATTTCAAAATATCTTTCTCAAGATCCTTTCTTACTTCATCGAAAATATTTCTATCGCCTAAGCTCATCGTCTCAGAAGTCATAATAATGATTTTTTTATCCGTAGAGGTAAACCTGCTTTGCTTTCCTAACGGTTTTTTATGATTCCATTGATATTTAGGAGGAGAACCTTTACCAAGATATTCTACTCTTATGAATTCCTCCTCACATTTAGTAACTATAGCTTCTTCAATATTTTTATCAGCCCAGGACTGGATATAGATTATATGATCTCCCGCCCTTATTTCTTTTCCTAATAAATCTTTAAACACAAACCCTACCCCCTACAGATCTAAAATTTGCCATCTATTCTCTATCGGCTCCTCATATAATTCTTCTGATTCATCATGTACATATCTCGAATCACCATGAATTTTTATAAACTCATCTAATGGAGTATCTGAAAAATAATACTGGATATAAGTGCTTCCATCATAAATATTCGTGTCACTAGCATATCTTACTTCCAACATAACAGGATGACAATCGGGCTTCACATAACCAACATGCAATCCCGATTCTTCATTCCACATCTTAAATAGTTTCCCATTTTTTATTAATTTCTTATTTGCGTGTCTCTTAAACCACCCCTCGCCTGAACCGATAATATATTTCATATCCTCAGGTGGTGCATAAAACTTTTCAATATGCTCGCTTTTAATAGGTCTTTCTGTTCCTTCTGGATGGTCACTGCAATAATCTATTACTATTATATCCATTTACAGATCCAAAATATTCCATCTATTTTTAACTGGCTCATCTTCTACTATTTTTAGTCTATCATTAATATTAATTATTCCCCCGTAAAGTTCCCCATCCTGATATCTAATATCTCCATGTATGTCCATACATAGACTACGCTTACTTAATTCTTCTTCTAAGTCCCTAAAAGAGATCATCCCAAAAGAGAACATACCGTGAAGTTCTTCTATTGTTAAATTACTAGTATCGATCTACTCCACCCAAATCTTCCTCTAATTCTCTATCGGCTTCCAATTCACTCTTCTCTGCCGCCTCCTGGATAAGGTCAATATCAAATCCAAAATCTGTCTCTTTAATAAACTTTTTGTCGTCAAATCCTAAAAATCTTTCCCAAAGCAAACCATACTTGAGAGGGTCAACACCATATGTAATATCAAGACATCTCAACAATACACTTGCGTATCCCGAACCACGTCCACATCCCACAAACACTCCATCTGCCTTAGCATATTGGATATAATCACGCACAATTAAAAAGTATGTAGAGAAATCATAGTTATTGGCATCATAGGCAACCTTCACATCATTCAGTTCCATTTTCAATGCTGCTATATGGACTTCACTTCTATCCCATCCGACTTTGACCATTCCTTCCCATGCCAGTTTAGTAAGATACTCAAAAGGATTTTTATACTCAGCTGGAATATCGAATTTAGGCAATCTCATACCACCAAATAAATTCTGTTCGATGTCGTCAGTATCTATCCGTTCTGCCATCTTCACGGAATTGTATAACGCCTGGGGAGCAAAACCAAATATCTTCCCCATCTCCTCAGCGCTTTTAAGATAAAACTCCATATGCCCGAAACTCAATCTCTTAGGATCTTTCATGCATCTTTGCTGAGACATACACAAAAGAACTTCCTGAGATTCGCCCTGATCGCTTCTGATATAATGACTATCGTTGGTAGCTATAACAGGAATATCTAACTCTGTAGACAACTTCAAAATAAGAGGAATTATCGCTCTCTCTTCTCTGATCCCATGATACATTATTTCCAAAAAGAAATTACCATCGAATATCTCATTAAGAACACCACAGATATATTTAGCCCTATCGTACTCGCCATGCATAAGATTCACGTTAATGACGCTTGAGAGGCAAGCAGAGCCACACATGACCCCCTTAGAGTGCTTTGATAACAAATCTATATCAACCCTTGGGTCAAAGTAAAAACCGTCTGTATAGGACTTCTGAGACATTCTACAGATATTCTGATATCCATCATAATTCATAGCGTAAAGATTTAAATGCCTATTTCCCCTACGTCCATCGGGTTGATTTTTCTTAATTACAGCAGTATCTTTCTTCTCTACATACTGTCCTATATCCATCTTCCGCGAAAGATAAAACTCACAACCCAGGATGGGTTTGATAGGAGCGTAGGGTATGTCTTTGCCCTTCTTGTCCTTAGTCACCCTACATTGCTGAAGAAATTTGATCCACCCCATAATATTACCGTGATCGGTAAGTGCTAGAGCGGGAAATCCCATTTTTCTTGCCGTGAGAACAAGCTCATCTACTTTTGCCAAACCATCGAAGCGGCTGTATTCCGAGTGACAATGAAAATGAACAAAATCTTTATTTTCAAACTTCATATTTCATCTTCTTTTTTATTTCTCCTATCATACTCTCTGTACTTCTATATTATATCTTTTCCCTTTTTCGGGAATAAAAAATAATTTGTTGAATACATCTTTACATACTGCACAGGCATAACTACTAAAACGACTTATACAATAATGCTCATCATAATAATCTTTCTTATGATAAAAATCATATTCTTTACCCTCAGTAACAATTACTTTGTATCTACCTTCTTCTATTATGTTAAAATATTTTATAAGAGACCAAACAGGATCTCCGATATGTTCCCCTTTATAATATATTCCAAGTAGACGTTCCTTTATTTTTACTTCTATAATTTTTTTCATATTTCATCTTTCCCTTCTTTAAATTCTTCCTCTGTTATATGAACTGCTCCCCCATCATTATCACGTCTATACCAACATTCTTCTCCATTAGAACTTTTAACATGGACATGATCATATTTGTTGTATTCGTACCAATCTTGAATACCGTCCTGATCTACAAAATTAATTATTTGATTATGCTTGTTATATATGCTCCACTCTTCATCTCCGTAACTACTTTTAAAATAAGTCATATTATTATTTTCATCATACTCGAACCATGCCTCATCATAATCCTCTCCATCTTCATTATAACATCTAATATATATTTCATTTCCTCTTTCATCGCGTAGCACTAGCTCTTTATTACTTAAATTCATGAGGCCACTCATATCCATGATCCTTTTCCTTGCATCTTACTACTTACTTCAAATCTAAAATCTGCCATCTTTGCCATGCGTCATCCACATCTAATATATGATGCTTCCTCGTTGTAGCAGATATTTCTACCACATCCGAGAAATGCACATTTCTCATCGTTGTTTTAGTACCTTTTTTAAAAACCAACATATCAAAGGTATTGTCATCATTCACTTGTAATATTCTTGCTTTTTCAAAAGTAATATTAAAATAGTCTTCTTGATATGATAAATATTTCTTCATTATGATAGAAAAATCCACAGCATGAGCATGTAGATTATTAATCACTGTCATAATCATTTCTTCATCTGACAGCACTTTATCAAAAATTGTTGTCACTATATGTTCTTTACGAATAAATCTCATAACTACTTTGTATAATAATATCTTTCACTTTTAAAGAAAATATTAACAATGTTTTGTTGGGTCATATCTCTCACGATGACCATCATTAAATTTTATATATTTAGGTTGACTTCTCTTGACATAATCTGTATCTGCCTGAAAAACCTCCCTATTTTTATTGATTATTGCTAAACTAAAATCATCTCTATTCTTAGCAGGAGGAACGTAATCGGGAACCAACTCGCATTTAATCCCCTTAACAACTAATGGTCTAGTCTCATATCCTATCAACCTTTGATCTGAGAACATTTCCTCAGTCTCAGGATGTTTATACCAAAAAAACTTAGTCATCGTTATCCTCTCTCAAATCTAGTATTTGCCATCTGTTTTCTATCGGATCATCAGGAGGTTCTTCTTTTTTCTCTTTTTTCCCTTCAACTTTTACATCAGAAATTTCCCCATCATTATTATAAGCAAGATCGACTCCTACAGAATAAGATATATTAGTATCCCAAATTGACGACACTAGATCATCCATAGCAGAAGGAGCAGCAGGAGGATTTACCCAGCTCTGTTCCGCTATCTGTATTTGATTAGTATCAGCGTTATAAACGTAACCAGAAGAAAAGTTTCCCATCGTAGATGTATCTATAGTAAAACTATTAGTAGGATTGAAATACAAACTGCTATTACTATCGGTAAAAGTAAATGTCGAATCATTACCAACGCTAGTGGTAACAGGAATTGGAGTTACGCCCTCTACGACGCAGGAACCTTTTGCATACATCGATCCTGTCACAAAATCTAAAAAAGAAGGAGCAAATATATCCATTCTCTGCCGTTGCAAGTACTGTGACCTACAACTTAAGTAGTCATCTTCTTCCTTGAAATTAATAACATGATTATCTGTTATATGAGGGAAACTCATTTACCAAAATCCAAAAAATCCAAACGTGTCCATACTTGCTCATCTTCATCTGCGATTCTAACCTTCGTCATAAAATTCTCATACCTTATCATGGATTGCTTCATTTCCTCCATCATACCGGACAACGTTTCGTTAGGATTATTAATCATAGCAATAGTTTCCTGCATAGTTAGATCATAAAACCTGGCAAACGCCAACATTCCCATCTCTTCCCAATTGTTAACTTTTACAAAATCCATAATTATAAATCTAACATTCCCCAACGTCCGTGTTGATTATCATCTTCGACTTCCTCGTATCCGCCCTCTTCTAATTTCTCAGAATATAAATCGATCAGTTCCTGCCCTCTCTCCATAGCCATCTCTTTTGATAAAAGAAATGCTTTTCTGCGATATGTTCTATCACATTCTTTTTTTCTCCATTTACTAAAAGAATGATATTGAGCAATAGTTATTCCATTTTGTGCTAAGATCTTTGTTGTTGCTTTTTCATTGCAAATACTCATTAGGTATGGCAAAAAATTGTACTTAATAATATATTCGTCAGTATGACCCTTCTGCCTTAAATATCCAATCGAATATCCATAAGCAAATTCTTCTCTCATCTCGCTACTGATAGAACGAAGCCCCATATCAATATAACAATAATGACATAACTCATGAACGAGAACCTCGTCCTTGTCCACTTTTGCTTCTACCTTATAACGGGGATCTCCACAATATGAAGATTTATGAGCACCTGAAAGAACTACTATCTTAGTAACAGGATCATAAAAACCTTCGACACCGCTATATCCCATTTTAATCATATCCTTCGCCATAACTTTATGCACAACTACATCTTTAACATGGGCAGCAGGAAATAAAGAATCAACATAATCGTATGCCTCTTGATACTCAGGATATTTTATTTTCTTGAGAGCTATCTTTCTTATTTTCTCTATATTTTTCTGAGTTAAAGCATATATATCTGCATGCTGTTTTCTCACCTTATTATCATGCAAGAGAGTTTCTGATATATCTATATTTGTTCTCATTTCTTAATGTACCCTTCGCAATCTACTACCATTCTTGGCTCTGTGCCCCTATTATATAACCTCACTTTTCTAGTTATTCCCAATATACTAAAAGACATACTCTCTATTGGATTTGTGCAGTCTCTAGTTGTGCAAGAATCACAAATGGGAAGAATAAAACCCACAGGAGACACATTCAGTTTTGCGGCACTTACCATTTTACACTGATATTCCATTACTCTCCCTCTACCCTATGAGCTTTTCTAATTGTTTTACCAGCACCTTTTCCGCTAGAAGCTCTTAACATGGCAGCGTCTTTTTCTGCACTCTGAGGATCAGCCCCAGTAACTCTTGATCTAATAACTGGTCTTGATTTCATTTCCGAAGTTATCTCACTTGGAGGAACCTGAGGAGCCTGGATAGCTGGATCAACTGGAAAAAAAGTTGCTTGAGCAGGAGACTGCATAACGATACCACTGGCATCTGCCTTAATTATCTTTGGAATAGGTGGAGCGCCAGTGCTAGGCAAAGGTGTCTCTGGAACCAAAGGCCCTCCTACAGAAGGAGGAATGACAGAAGCAGAACTCGTAATATCAAACGATGCTAAAGGATCTGTATTGGATGTGAGAGACGACGCGCCAGCCTCGCTCTTAGTCACCTGAGGGATAGGGATAGATGCACCAACGGAAGCAGGAGCGGCAGAAGTAGCCACTATAGTAACTGGAGGACTCATGCCAGGTGAAGGAGCAGTCCTACTAAGAACCGTTGGTTTAATAATATCTTTGCTTGTTAGAAATTCTATCACCTCTGTAAATAATTCAAGTGGATAACATATATCGCTCCCACCAGTATTGATAGTCAACGGGAACATCCCCTTACTCTCATCATAACTAATATCATATTTTAGTTCACCCTTCATACCATCAGGTATGTAGGTAAATTCTAAAGCTCTTTGTTTTTCTTCTATTGCCATTTTTATCTCCTTAGCTTCTTACGAAGCTTTTCTAATACTTGCTCTCTCAACAATGCCATCTTAACTTGTCTTTCTGTTAACTCTGTTTCCTCCAGAGAGGGCTTATTAAATGTTCTGCATTTAGGACAACGAGTTCCATATATATTTTTATACTCTTCTACGATTTGTCCTTCTATTATTTTATCCCGATCAATAAGATAACCACAATTGCTACAGATGATTTTCATAATCGCTCGTCAACAAAATACTAACAGACCTATCTTGATATATTCTCAGAATAGCTTCCCCAAGCAACTTAGCTACAGAAATAATTCCCACCTTAGGTTTCACCATATCTTTCATAAGTTTATTTAAAGGCACAGTATCAGAAACATATATATTATCTATTGCGCTATCTATTAATCGGTCATAAGCTGGTCCGGTAAATAACCCATGAGTAGCAAAAACTGATATTTTTTTTGCACCTTGTTCCTGTGCCATTAACGCTGCCGCACAAATAGTACCAGCTGTAGATATCATATCATCGAATATCAACACATGCTTATCTTTGACATCTCCGATCAATTTCATAGCGACTGCTTCTTCCCCGTTTATTCGTCTTTTATCGACTACCGACAAATCAACATTTAACTCCTGTGCATACTTATCTCCCATCTTCATATTGCCAACATCGGGAGAGAGAATAGTAATATCGTGCAAAGGAATTTCATTTTTTAGATAAGAAAGAAATGCCGGGAATGCTGTTAAATGATCTACAGGCATGTTAAAAAATCCTTCTATTTGGCTTGCATGCAAATCCATAGTTAAAACCCTATCAGCACCAGACCATGTAATTAAATCTGCAACCATCCTAGCCGTAATGGGAGTCCTGCCTTCAGATTTTCTATCCTGTCTTGCATAACCATAATAAGGAATAACCACGCTAATACTTTTAGCCGAAGCTCTCCTAAGACAATCCACAAAAATCAAAAGTTCCATTATATTAGCATTAACAGGAGTGCAAGTAGGTTGAACAATAAAACAGTTCTTTCCTCTAACCTCATCATTAACCTTTACTATCGTTTCTCCATCTGGAAAATGATGGACAACAGCATTTTTTATAGGCACTTCTAAGTAATCACAAATAGATTTCGTGAGTTCATGGTTGGCAGTTCCGCTAAAAATAGCAAGATTATTCATCATCATCTCCACCTAATTGAGGTCTCTTTCCGTACAAACCATCTAAATAATCAGAATCTATGATAAGAGTATCATAAAAATGCTTCCAAAATTCCTTATGTGTTTTAACTAGATCAAAATGTGGTTGAGGAACTTTCCATCCATTACTTTGTGCCCACATCGAAAAAGCTTGAATATCAGGATTATAAAATAGATCACCAATTGAAGGAGAGTAATCTAAAATATAAATAGAACCATCCCCATGACATTGAATTTCCATTACTCCCATTCCAGCTTGTCCCGTAATAGTCACATTGCTTCTTAAGAACCACTTGTCCCCGCCTGGAGGTTCTTTCTCCATTATTTCTTTCACCTCTTCGAAATCACCATCCGTTTCGTTAAGGGTAACATCTGTAAAATCTATGATATACTCAAATTGTTCCATACTATATTATCCATTCTGATGCAGAAGTTTCTTCATCTTCCTTACGTTTTTTAATAGCATCTGCTCTCATAACCAAGACCTCTTTATCTATTAACATATTAAAGTATGCATCTAAAGTATCAACATCTTTTGCTCTTGCTATCTCATCTACCTTCTTATAAAAATTGTTATCAAAAAATTGCACTTCTTCATTATCGCCATATTCCTCCAAGTATTCTCTACAAGTAGTATTCAATAACAGCATTAAAAGCTCTACTCTATGGTCGCTTTCCACTTCTTTCTCTGTTCCATTACTCTCTCCTATAATGGAATCAATAATAGAATCAGTAACGTCAACAGGATCTACATTTATACCCTTTAAAAAAGATTTAACAGAATCCCTAACAGTCATGCTGTCTAAATCACTTTTCAAATTGATAATGTTAATACCTGAATGACAACCAAAACAATGATAGGTTTGATAATTCCTACCCTTTGTTCCCACAGGATATACTATAAAAGATGGATCATTATCACCCGCATGGATAGGACAGCGGTAGACATATTTCTCACCAGATTTTTTGAGAGGATAAATGCCACGCTCTTGTAAAAAATCTGTTATCTTTTTTTCTTCTAAGATACGATCGACATAGTAATTACCCATTACCAATCATCTTTCTTCATAGTGCCCACTATATCACTGACATCCTCCCCACCCATTTCTTTTGATATGTCATCAAAAACATCATTATCATCTTCGAAGAACTGCCCAGCCTTACTGACAATAGTTGAGTCTGCTTCTGTCTGATCAACATAGTCGCCAGTAATATCATCAACCTCAGAAGAATCTTCATCATTTACAGCACTTTTAATAAGACCAAACTGAGGATAAACTTCAAGCACAGCACGAATACTTTCATCTTCGAATGTCGTAACCCCATTACGCGCCTTAACGCAATATAAATCCAATAACTGGTTTGGTTGAGAAGTACTTCTCAACTGAGCATATATATTATCGGCATCAGCAGAGTACTCATGAGAACCTCTAATATCCTCTGAATTAATAGTGGGCTTATCTTTATTAGCTCCATCTTTTCTAATTCTTTTCAAAGCTTCCCTACCAAGTTGGGCACCAGAGATAACAGCAAATCCTAAATCCTTACCCATCTGTCTCATCGTCTTAAGCATATCGCCTATCTCAAGATCATTCCTACCATACCTATTCTTATGGGCTTCTAAATTAGCGACATAATCAATTACCACCAGTTTAGGTTTGACTAAATCTATATTTCTTTCTATAAGCTTCTGTATATTATGGACAGTTGTGTTTCCAGGCTCTTGCATTATGAAGAATTTTGCTTTTCTTCCATCCCATTCTTTTTGAATCTTATCCATCTTCTCAAGATGTTCTAATGTTAATTTTTCTTTAATATTATTAATTAAGAATCTAGAGTTAACTCTGGCATCTCTTGCCATCGCCCTTCTCCACATTTGAACTCTATGCATTTCTAACGGAACAAATAAAACATCATGTTCTTGTTCCCATACATTCAACCCGATATTGAGCATCATAGAGCTTTTAAACACACCCACATCAGCACAAAATAAAGTAAGAGTTCCTGCCTCTAACCCAGTGGCCATCGTAAAATCAATTTCTTTAATGCCAGTAAGTATAGGAATAATTTCTTCAATTTTTCCTTCAACGACATCCCTTAAATATTGAAATTGCTCTTTAGACAACTCTCTTATATCTTTAAAATATGTTTTCTCGCCAACTCCTGTTCCGACTAATAGCCCGTCACAGGTATCATTCAATTCTCTGACTGCTGAGATAGTGCCATTTTTATTTCTACTAATTTTAAAAACTTCTAAAGCACTATTCACAGAATTTTCTACATATTTCTCTATGATAGATAATATTAAGTGAGGTAGATCATTTATATTTGATTTAGATATATAGCACTGATCAAAAGCCAGCTCCTGAGCAATTTTATCTTTCGGGACTGTATAATGATTCAACTTTTCTCTAAAAGTTTTACGAGTCAACAATACATCGTTCATGTCATATGATTCTAAGATGGATGCGAATATTGGTCTATGCTCTTCCTCAAAATATTCTTTAGATATACCGCTATTAAGCACTTGCTCAATAGCGTGCTTATTATGAAGCATTAAATATATTAAATCTTTTTCATTTTTAACTTTCTTATCTTTCATTACTTTTACTTACTTCCCCATTCGACAATTTGATCTTACTTGTCCGATTGCTCTCTATGATCTTATTAATCCCAACACCAAAATTTTTCTCGATTGCTTCAGCAGGATTATCAATATCAAATTTAAAAACTAAAATAGTTGGCAATCTATCGTAGAATCGTCCATTAAAAAACGAATCAACCAAATCAACTATAAATGTCGTTTGTTTAGCGCTTCTATATGTGCTAATGATATTGTCTACCACTAAAAAATCACAACTTCTATAATCCGCCAAATCAAATGAGTCTTTTTTAATAGCATCTACAAGAGTATTGAAATCAATCCAGTCATAAGTATGTTTTCTAATATGTCGAGTAACTCTCAATTTTATTGCTTCTTTCATAATAATTGAAGCAATCATAGTTCTTCCGATAGGTTGTGAAGATCTCCCATATATAGCAACATTATTGCCATTCTGCCATCTACGATCCATCATGCTGCGTTCTCTCAGGAATTTCATCATCTCCTTTTTACTTGACTGTGACTTTTTCTCTTTTATGGTCTTCCAGTCCATTCCCCAGCAAAATTGACAAATCTCAATCTTGGCTTTCAAAGCTACCATCGCAGACATTGCATCAATTCTCTTTTTGGTTGCCGTATCGATAGTGTAACCCATAAAATCAAAGATGGAAAAACAACTATGTTCTTCAGGGACTACAGAATACACATATGCCCAGAACTCTGATAATCGATCGCAAGAATCTGCTTCCAATTCTGATAAACTAAAAATAGAATCTTTTTTGTAAACCTCTTTAGCAAAATGTCTGGCATATCTTGATTTTATTTTTTCTATATTTTTCATAAATCTAATTGTCTGCGACTATCTAAACCATAACTAATTATCTCTTTATACTCATCGTTAGCCTTGATACACTGTGAGTCAGCCCATTCTCTCAGTTCATCAAACTCTCCTTTTCTCATTTCAAATAAAGTCTTAAAATCAGCCAGGGATTTAACAATATCATCCGTATCGATCTTTCTTTTATTCTCCATGAAACCTACCAACATGGCATTATCGATACCTTTCTCAATTTCGGCTCCGCTATAGTTTTCACTTTTCTCAGCCAATAAAGCAGTATTGAAAGTAGAGAAATCAATATTCCTAAGTCTCAATAATACTTCAAAAATTTCTTTTCTCTCTGTAGCATTAGGCAAATCAACAAAAAAGATTTCATCAAATCTACCAGCCCTCAAGAACTCAGGAGGAATACTCTGATGATCATTAGCAGTAGCAACTACAAAAACAGAACTCGTTTTCTCTTGCATCCATGTCAAAAAAGTTGAAAGAACACGACTCGTAGTTCCTCCATCAGAACGACCACTTGAACTTACGCCTGATATAGCTTTCTCAATTTCATCAATCCACAGAATAGATGGAGCCACTGCTTCTGCAAGCTTAATAGCTTCTCTTGCATTTTTCTCAGAGTCTCCTACAAGAGAACCAAATAACCTACCAAAATCCAATCTCAACAAAGGAAAGCCCCATGCACTACTAATAGCCTTGCATATAAGGGACTTACCACATCCTGGCATACCAATAGTTAATAACCCTCTTGGCTTTTTCAATCCATAAGCCTCCGCTTCAGCAGAGAAAGTTAATTTTCTATCCTTAATCCAACCGACTAATCTTTTGAGGCCACCAACGTCATCCATAGAAACAGGTTGATCAAAATATTCCAGCATGCCACTTTTACTAATGATCTGTTTCTTTTCTGCCAGAATAGTTGGAATGTGCCAATCGTGATGAGAGACTAATGATTTGGAGAACGATGCTTGAGCCTCATTTAAAGTAAGACCACTAGCCGCATTAACCAGCTCTTCCTCCATCTCTTTGGTCTTCTTAGGAAGATCAGGAATGTCCTCTGAAGCACCCATGGCAACATCATACAAAGCGTTCTTTATCTCATCTCTATTAGCAAATGGAAAATCGATAACGGGAATTATATTATCCAACACTTCAGTAGCGTGATAGTATGGACCAGTAAGAATGGTGCAGACTTGAGAACTAATAGCGCTAAGAGCTTTCAATCTTCTCTCGATATCAGGGTTGGGAACTATAAACCTAAAGAAATCAAGCAAAACATAAATAACTCCATTGATATCTTTATCCTTCTGCTCTTGGATGCTACCCTTTTTACTCTCGTAAGTTCTAGCTTCACCTATAATATAATCAAGCGTAGCAGGAGCATTGGCTTTCAATGTTTCAGTAGTACCACCAATTGACTGCCTATCAGATAACTTCACAAGACCGTTATAGCTGTCCCACAACATACACTGATAACCTCTGACCCTGCAAAAGTGATCTAGAAAATCAATAAATCTTTGCTCTTCTATAGTGGTGATATAGAATAACGGACTACGAGCCTTAAGCGTACTAGTAAAATTGTCCTTAAAATTATCATCGCACATCATCTCAAGTGCTTTTTTACTTGCAGCTCTACTTATTTTTTTCATCGCATAGCTTCCTTTACAATAAGATACTACATCATATTATCTGCTTCATTTTCACTTTTCAACTACTTTGAGTGAAGAGTAGTAGAAATTTCTACTCTCTTAGATCCCCCTGAAATTACAGGAGGCTTCCATATAGCAATATCGTCAAATTGCATAAGATTCTCATTAATCTTCTTCACACCTGCATCAGTCATATATTTCTCTCTACCTCTCAGTTCCAAGACATATCGAACCGTATAATGCTTAGAAAGAAATTCTTTCACTTTTCTATGCCTAACTTCCAAATCATGATCATCTATGTTAAAACTATATTTGATCTCTTTGGTATGTGTGATCTGTTTATTTTGTTTTTTCTTTTTGCTGTGTTGATACATCATTTTGCCATAATCAAGTATTTTACAGACTGGAGGTTTGCCCCCTCTCGAAGTGGACATCTCAACTAAATCTAAGTTTTCTTCTTCTGCTGTCAACATAGCTTCTGATAACGATACTTGCCCTTGCATCGATCCATCAGGCAAGACTAAGCAAACCTGCTCAGCTTCAATTTGATCATTAACTCTATATTCTCGTGTCATTTAACACCTTCCAAAATTCTCCTTTACTGTAAAAACTCATACTTACTATTATCATTAAACTCCACATCGATTTTAATATTCTCATCTATCTTATCTATCACCATTTGAGGATCTTTAAATAATAGTGATGAAGGGTAGGGAGAGTACATCTCCGTAGCACTCTTTACTACATCTATCATACCTTTAACCGCGAACTCCCTACATGCGGCAAGAACCATCCGACTAGCCTCTGTTGGTGATATTTTTTTAACTTTAATTAACCAGTTCAGAGCTATAACTATGCCATAATTACTAACCAGAGAAGTGTCTCCTATCAGATATGATTCTTTAATTACCTTATTCGAGATGGTATCTTCATCACATTGCTTTTCACTTTCAGAATATTGTAAAAAACTTTGTGAGAAATCATAACCATCATGAAATTCACATATTATTTTATCGTTACGCATCTGACTAAAATAAAATCCATCATCGGAATTAACCATCAAATCCATATAATGCTCAAAAAAGAAATCGATATAGTCTCTCATAATGAGATTACAACAGAAGCCAAACAAATCATAAAATTTGTTTCTAATTCTGTTGATCTCTAAACTACCTCCCCCAATATTCAGCCCCCATTTATTACCATACTTATCCATATGTTTTTTTTCAGCATAAAGAAAAAAATCAAATGCCCCCCACTCTTCTAGATTATTTTTCTTCTTTAATCTCCTTCTGCCTATATCAGCAAAACTGCATGATTCTACAGTAACATTTTCTACAGTAAAACCTTCCTCGTTCTCTACAGTAGTTGAATTACTTTCACTTTCAACTATTTTTTCAACTTTTTTCTTTCTCTTTTTCTGCCTATAATCAGAAAACTTAATCTTATCAGGAGATACTCCCAAAATATCTGCTTGCACTTGCCTTAGAACATCTTTTGGATCTTCCATTTTAGTCACGGTCATTCTCTGTCACCACAATATCAAATTCTTCTTCTGTTTTATATATGTTTGCTCTTTTAGAACTATGTGATTGCATATATTTACAATTATCCATAAAATCTACCGCGATAGCATCTTTCTTATCAGGATAAGGACGCAATATTCTACCTATCCTCTGCAATGCTCTTGTTGGAGATTTGCCACCACCTGCCAGGATTAATGTATCTAAAGGTTTGCAATCAATACCCTCATCAAAAATAACAGAAGCTATAGTTATTTGTGGCAACCCCTTCCTCATAATATCAAGATGTTTTTCTCTCTTCCTTTTACCAGTTGATCCATGCATAAAAATACTATTATCAATAAGCTTTTCAAGTAACTTACCATGGGCAATCTGCTTAACGAGTATAAGAATTTTTCTACCTTGAGCATACCAAGAATTTGCAAGCATCACTATCTGAGCATTCCTGGACTCATTCTCGACTATAGCTTGCTTGTAAACATTAGGATAAGTTGTCGCTCGCAACCCTCTCATGTTATTTATTTTTGAAAAATAAATAGTGGGTTTCATTAAGTACCCTCTCTTGATCAGAAAAGAAGCACTTATATCAGATATGCATCTACCAAAACATGCATCTATAAGTATATCATCTCCCTGATCTCTCCACGGAGTAGCACTCATCCCATAGCGATAATGACACAATACAGAACTATCGGAAATTATTTGACAAGTTTCAGCAGCCCAATGTTGGACCTCATCGCAAATCATTAACCTGCAATTCCCAATGAGTTTCCTCACATCCTCTTTGATATCGTTAATATCAGTCTCATCCTTAGTTACATCCTCTTCGTCATATTTAACCCAGACACCACCCAATGCACGAACAGCAGTTTGAATAGTCATGACTGTAATATCTTTTATATCTTTATACCCACCACCAACCATACCAACTTCAACAGGTGTCCCCTTCTCGTATACAAATCTTTCTATCTCATCCTTAGCCTGCTTTAGCAAATCAATAGACGGGACATAAAATATTGTTGGAGTTACACCTATGCCAGCAATAATACCACAGGCAATACTTGTTTTACCACCACCAGTAGCACACTTTATAATTCCTCTACTTATGCCTTTACTACCATTAACACCAACTACATTGTTAATGATATCTGTTTGATAATCTCTATGCTCGAATTCAAAAGACATAACATAACGATCTGTTTTTGGAGTTAATGTACGACAATCTATTCGTTGAAACTTAATGCCATTAGCTTGGAAAAAATTAACAGCTTTGGTAAGAAGTCCTGTGTGAAAATGAAGACCTTTTTTCTTAGTGTGGCAATGACAGAATTGAGCATTCCAGCAAACAGCAGAAATAGTTCCATCCCAATCTTTTCTCCAATCTTCTTTCTTCCCTTCTCTTTCCGCTTTTTCTGCTTGACTCTTTATCATCCAAAAAGAATGTTCGGGCACGTATCCAAGTTCCTTTTTGAATTGATCGTAGATATGACTTTCCATTCTACCTTGGACGTAAGTTGTATTGTGGTCTATTTTTAAAACAATTTTATCTGAAGCCAAACTATATTCCTCTATTCAACGACATCAATCCACTTATTAAGTTGATAGATATATTTCATTCCTTCCGTACCTTCCGCTTTTTCCGTACCCCCCGAGTCCTCCGCATCTTCACTATGCCATCATCTTCCGTATCCCCCGACATATCTTCTTTTTCTTCAAAAATAGGAGGATGTTCTATCAAGTCTGCCTGCTTCTTTTTAAAATTACTTGTCTTTATCTCTTTCATTTTGCTCTATCCTAAAACAAATTTTGATCAATTCTTTTTTCAGCTTCAAAATTTGATTGTAGCCATCACCATATCGACCATTCATAAAATAATTTATAATTGATCTCGTAATAATCAATTGAGAGAACATCTGAGCCTTATGCTCTTTATCCAACCCAGCCAGCTTCTGTTGCACCCCTAATATCTTGTTATAAGCAGGTATATGTTTTGGAGCATCTTTATTCAGAAGCAAATTAATAGCATTCTCTATTTTTACTAACGTACTCTTTAAAAATTGAACAAATTCTTCATTTTTCATCAGATCTACCTCTACTAAATTGTCACAAGTGACACATCATACTTTTCTACTTTTCACTTTTCAAACTTTTCTACCAAACTCTATCAGAAGACAATAACCCCTGTATAGTGATGGTAGGGTCTGCTGCATAACCCGTTGTCTGCTTTGACTTTATGCGTAATAAAGTATCAAATGGGACCCCATTATCATGACCATCTTTGACCCTCTGTTGCCTTACCTCTTCTGCCTTATTCCAAAAATCTTTGATATATGGTTCTAAATTTTCATATACAGACCAGTCAGCACCACGGACAGGCTCTATCATCTTTTCTAATAGCCCAATAAACCCTAATTGGTTAGGAAGACCAGGAGCGCTATTCTGTGCCCCCTTAATCATATTTGAATTGAAACGTGCAGTTTTTTTAGTTACTAAATTGTAAAAATCGATACCAAGAATAGCCATAATAGTACATTCAAAATCATTTACTTCATCCTCACTATCCAAAGCAACTGTCAAAAATCCATGAAACTTATCATATAGATCGGTATCATAAATATCCTGCATAACTTCAATAGGAGACAAACCAAGTGCCCTTAACGATTCCACAAATATAAAAGCATTTTGTATAACCCTATTATTTATTCTATTAACAAATATGAACGGATCCTTAGAAATATCCTCTGACGGTATGTCTTCTTGCCTATAATATTTTGCTATATCAATTTGAGGACTACCAGCTGCAATAAGCTTAATATTTATTAATTTTTTATTATGTATCGGACAAACAATATTTTTCAACAATGTCCAAATAAGTGGATACTGATATAATCTAAGCAAATGAGGCTCATCTTCGACATCATCTGTTACATTCTCTCCATACATGAAAGTTCTTAGATTAGTAGCTAATACAATTAAAAATTCATCTTTCTCAGATCCATTTGGTATAAATTGAACGCCAGTAATAACTAAAGATTTATTGATATATTCCCCAACAATCTTAAAAGTAGTATGAGATATATTACGACACCCCTGTAGGGATAATGCATTTGTTGATTGTCCATCAAAATCAACAGGAGCATCCACAAAATGAACACCATGCTTTTTACAAAGTTTTCTCACGATAGATTCTGCCATCTTATAATCACTTACTTTGTTATCCATGCTATTCCTCATCACCCTTTTTATAATTATATTCGCTGATCTGCTCAGGAGATAACCCCATTGCTACTAAGAATTCCTCATGAGTCTTCGTGGCCTTAAGAAACCTTACAACTTCATTAACTTCTTTTTTAGTAATTTTACTTTTCTTCTTTGCAGATCTTCTTCTAGGTTGCATTTCACTAGGTTGCATTTCACCAACAAGCTCTTTAAGAACATCTCTCTTTTGGATGCTCTTTTTCTCAGATTTTTTGTTTTGAGTCTCCTTATCTAGCAATTCAAATGCGAATTCTATCAAAGACATATCTTTCAATTCAAATATAGTCATTTCTCTGCAATCTGGACAATTCAACCCGATGCATAACTTATCATGATGAGGATCCACAGCACTTTCTTGGACACCTATAGATATCAAATTATTAGTTTTCATAACCTTTTTGCACTTATTGCAGGACAGATCATTTGTCTCAACTATTTTGATTACCCATTCAGGAATATTTTTCATTACTATCTCCCTACGAAGTATATTAATATATTCAACTAACGCCTGAAAAAAACCTCTTTTTTATGTTCAGACAGCATTACTTTATCCATAAGCTTATGCTGATATATCACTGCTCTAAGATTCCTCGTCATAACGCTTCCTCCATGTTTTCTATGAGCCACAAGAGATTCCTGGATATTAGCAAAATAATACCCAGCCATAATAGCTCGAACCCACAAATTAAGATCTGGGATGAGTCTCCATTCAAAATTATAACCACCCAACTCATCAAATACTGCTTTCTTAAATAAAGTAGTGGGATCTAACATCGTATTATTTCCTTCAAAAATATCTCTAACAAAATCATCATGTTCTTCTTTCGGAAAATCCATAACCTTTATATGACCACCATAGGAATTCACCGAATCTGCCCATGATCCTACGCAAAATACATCAAGATGAGCTTCTAAAAACTCAACTTCCTTCTCTAACCTATGTTGGTAGCTTATGTCATCCCCGTCATGGATAGCGAGATATTTTCCCCTAGCCACACTAATCGCTTCTGCTCTCCCCTTAGCGCATCCAATATTTTTACCTCGATTACTATCAATAATCGTATAATCTCCATCAAACTCACCAAAAGTTTTTTCAATTATCTCCCACGTCTTATCGGTAGAACAATCGTTAAAGACTATAAACTCAAAATCTTTGAACGTCTGATTGAAAATAGACCTTAAAGATTCTTCTATATATAACTCATTATTATAAACTGTTGTAATAATACTGACTAATGGTTTGCTCATACCCTAAACACCCTATCATATTCTGGAACTATAATTTTCCAATCTAACAAATCTAAACCCCTTTTCATTTCCTTCTTGAATCTATGCTTCCAAGCATCCCTATCAAACATATTAGGCTCTCCTATTATTCGACAAATACCTGTTGCCAGATTCTTGATATCAACATCGTCTACGATAATATACCCCTTATTGAAAGAATTACGCTTAGGAACAATAACTCCCCCTCTGCTATCAGACACATTGCCAACATCAAAAGCAACCCATGGAAGACCAGCCGCTCGACTCTCCAATATTACCAAGGGAGCAATTTCTTTACGAGATGGAAAAACAAATACATCAGAACACTTAAAGGCAGCTACCACATCCTCCCTCGGGAGATCTCTTAAAAACATCCTTCTGTCTTTTTCTCCAAAAGCAGCTTTAGCCCTACTTAAAAAAGTTCTTTCATATGGATAACTAATAGAATTAGATACAGACACCATCATGCAATCAATATCTTGTAACTTCTTACTTATTAAACCTAAAGCTTCCTGCCCCTTGCCATAAAAATAGTTTGATACGTTAAGTAAGATGTATTTTGATTTTATGTCATATTTTTTCCGAAAATCTATGTCATTGTATCTAAATTCATCCAAATCCACCCCATTTGGAATAATCTTGTAAGGAATATGGTTCTTAACACACCATTTGTAATCTGGTCCTTTGGCATGACAGACTACCCTAAATCGGTGAATATTCTGTTTAAACTTGTCTCCTGTGGCTTTATTATGTTCTCTCATGTGATAAGCCCCCACAAGAGCCACAGATACGTCAGGAACGACTTTATCCACGTTCTCGACTATCGTATCCCATCCCCAAAAAGAGTCGCTGTAGACGAATATATGGTCGTTCTCGTTGATCTGAGCAATAAGCTTATCACCCTTAAAACAAGGTACTGTGGGAACACCCCTATCCATACAAACCACTTTCTGACTGTGACTGTATATTTTAACCTCATAATCGTCAGGAAGGTGGTGAGCAACCTGTTTTATCACCTCTTCTGACCCACCTATGTGATCAGGAGGACCGAAATTACAGAATATTCCTAGTTTCATACATGTATCTTGCCTATTTACTTATCACTTTTCAACAGGGTTCCTATAAAAAGGCAACTGTCTCCCTCTCCATCTATTTCTAAATGCTCTATAACTATCATTAAAAAATACTTTTCGCTGAGCATTTAACAATTTATGAGGTTTATGAATTATTCTCTGTTCTTCATTCCAACAAATTCTGTACCCAGCACCATTCGCTCTCCAACAAAAATCTGGGTCTTCAAAATACATTGGATTATACTGAAGATCAAACAGTCCGATATCATCAATAACTTTTCTCTTCAAAAACATACCACCACATCCAACATAATGATAATTTTCTCCCTTGGACACTTTTTTATAAGGAGTGAAATTCTCTCTCATCTGCCAACCCTCAAATCCTATGATGTCATACCCCTTCTCGATATATGACATATAACTTTCTACCCAACCATCCATAACAAATTGGTCATTATCTAAAAAACAAATATACTCAGCATCTTTAGATAGAGTGTAAGCAAAATTCCTCCCCATAACGCATCCTAAATTTTTCGGGGATAAATGCAAAATAAGATTATCTTGCTCTATGTCTTTTAAATATTCTACAGTTCCATCGGTAGAGCCATTATCTACAATGATTAGTTCAAAATCAGAAGTGTGTTCGTAAAGATGGTCTATACATTTTCGAGTGTCATCTATATCGTTATAAGTTAGTAATATAATATCAATCATACTAACTAATCGGAAGAATAAATAATCTTTCCTAACTTGAAGCAGTTATAATGATTGTCGATGTCTGCGCGGTAGTCCCAAATTCCAAAGAATCATGTGGCAAAACCTCAGCGTACCATTGCTGTCCTAATTTAACCACACTACCATCCACTATAGATGTCTTGACCCCACTTGTACTTGGTGTTAAACTTGTAGTGATATTCGTAACATCGTTGAATGTCTCATTCCAATTATCATCTATGTTATTATAGATATAAACTGGCTCAGTTGGCCAATCTTCAGATGTCGAATTCCTTCTATACCACTTCACGCTTGTTCTATCAAACTGACTAGTCTCATCTAGATCTGCCCCCAAATTAATTTCAAAATCAAAGAAATTCCAAGACAGAATTAAACTGTCGCCTGCTGCATGAACAGTCTTAATAAAACCAACATTCCCAACCTTAGGCAAAGCGTTATCAACAACAACTATCTCTGATGTCATTATGTCTCCTACCTGATCACCGCTCTTGGGAATAACTGAAACAGAAAGCGCATTAGCTATCTTCAAAGCATACATCTGAGTCTGCCCTTGATCTCCAGGCCATATTTCGTGATATGGAGCTAAACCCTCAGGAACAGGATCTCCATATATTCCTCTTTTAAACACCTCGTCATTTACATACCATATAATTTCTGATTGATTAGTTCCACCATCAGCAAAAAATAATTCATCTAAAGGAGGATATATAACAACATTAGTTTCTCCAGTGATCCTTGCTGTTAATTCTCCAGCTAAATCTCCCATTATTTGCATCTGAGACAATATGGGTGTTGCAGCCCCAATCTCAACTACATTAGACTTAACGTTATCACTAGCAAGTGAACCATCATTAACTCTTATCTCAAAATGCACTTTATCAGTAGCGGTGAGAATAGAATCACTTTGTTTTTTTGCCCACTCTTCTATAGCTTCTCCAGAAGCTAAATCATCTGGATATGTCAAAGAAGTGTTGACGTACAAAGGATCTGCAACATCAGTTATGTCATTCCATGTTACTATGTTATCAAGATAGGTTACAGGAGAGCCATTGATAAACCATTTTATAACTCGTTGAGAAACATCTTCAGATTCAAAATTCTCATCATAATAAATATAAGAAGCTGTCATAATACTAAACCTATCAAAGACATCTCCACCTATCGCGACCGATTGAGCCTCTGGTGCAGACTTAGCCAACGGAGGCAACAAATCTTTCCCAGTCGTATATACATAACCAACTCCATACAATTCAAGCGCAGTATCGCTTGTCTTGTTGGTCATTTTAATCCCAACTTTATAGTCTGCACTATTAATGATACCTATCTTATAATCACCATCAACATAATCAGATGGTAATGCATAATTAAAAATAACCAGACCGTCTCTTGACTGTAATTTATAATAATTAGTTGGAATAATTTCATCACTTCCATCATATATGATTACAGTAGCAAAAGCATCAAAACTGCCGTATTCTGTTTTCAACATAAAAGTATCGATCTTAGCTAAAGGTTCCTGCTGAAACTCTGCTGTATCCTGAGAGAATCTTAATGGAATAACTATCTTCCCGTTCTGATCTACAACTGGCTGAGAGGCAGTATAAAAATCTTCCCATGTATGAGCATCTGATTTAGCAATACCAACTTTTATTTGCTCATCATTAACCTCATTGGCATCTACAGCCATCGTTAATTGATATGGCTGGATATCAGCTTCTACTTTATTTAAATAAAGGTAAGACACCTTGTAAGAGTTATATAAAATACGGATAGAAAGAAGAGCAGGAGATTCAGGAAATCCTCTAGAAGGATTCCAATTAGAATTAATAGCTGTTATCAATATGATTTTAATCCTAATATATCTAGCATATAAATTTGTAAAATCTACAGTCTCTGTGTAAGAATATGCATCATCAACTACGGTATAATTATATCCATCCAGACTTACTTCTATAGACCATGTTGCATTTGAATCAGAAGTTGGAATATCAAAAAATCCTGTCATCTGATTTATCAATGCCTCTTCCCCAATATCAACTATAAACTCAAAAGTTCCATACCCCATCGAACCAACAGCTTCTCTATAAAAGATTCCAACGATGTCATCTAAGTAGCTATCATCAACAACCGTTAATGCCTGACCTCCGGTAAGGAATGCCAATTTATTTATATTCTTTGTATCTGAAGCATTAGCTTTTACAGATAATGTTGACGGAGTTACAACTGCCATGTTAGAAATCAAAGCCGCCACTCTCTTGTCCCCGTCAATATCGTTAACTTCTTCTATAGCGTTATCCAATGATGCTTTAGAAATATTAGCTTCATTATCAGTAAAAACATATATCGTTTTTTTATCATCATCTATAGTTCCATCAGATAAAATTCTAGCAGCAGCGACAACACCATCATACATCGGAGACATGCCAAATGGAGTAGAATTTTCCAAATCATTAAGCGCATCCATTACTTCATCTCTCGTTGCATCATTACTTCCTAAAATATTATCAACAGAAGGAACCCATTCTTCATCATTATAACATTCTATAATTATATTACTTGGAGTCCTTGCTTGTTCTTTCTGGAATAAAGAAGTAACCGCGACGGCACTTTCTACCTGTGGATTTATCCCTCTATCAATTGTCTTAGTATAAAAATCAACATTACCCACAGACACAGCGGTAATTTCAATTGATAATTTATAAGGATTACGTATAACACCAGTCTCTATCTTAATAACAACAGGATGTTTGTCTGGATCTGTTATCTGTTCATCCGCTCTAATCCCACCCTGAGACACAATATCTTCATCAGACACGCTAGCACTTTCTACTACAACATCAGTCTCCTCAAACAGATCTTCAGAACGAGGGACTATAGTTACTACACATCTACCATCAGTAATTCTAATCGTATCAGTAGTAAACAACACAGGGTACAAAACTGTTTTATCTACCAAAGTATCAGATGCTTCAACAGTTTCTTGATTATCATCGAACTTTAAGAAACCCCTAACAATAATATCTAATGGATCTGTAACATACCGACCATTCTGTTTAATGTCCACAGGTATAGACACAGACTGCTTGCCATCTAATTTACATTTAATTGTTTTGTATTCACTAGCCATTTTTAAATATCAAACTCAATATCAACAAAATTACTTTCCTGAGCTATCGTATAACCTCCTAATAAATATATTGAAGGAGAACCAGAAGCATCAGAGTACACAGCAGATGCCCCATGACGACCTATTGTTAAAGGAGTTAATGCCATCGATACACTACTATCATAACTACTTATATAACTAAACCCATTACTAGTAGCCGATAAATTTTCTAATACATCTAAACTTGAAGTGTCATCATTACTACCACCCAAAATATAATATGAAGATGGTATGTCTATCGATGGATTATCACTGTACTGAACCATTGCTGATTGGAATTTAGCAACTGGGAATCCATTAAGTAATCCACTTCCAAAACTAATCCATTCATTACCACTTTCAGTATTAGCAAAAATATCTTCTATATTTACATAAAAATCATCAGTAGGATATATGAAATTATTACCAGATTCTATTGCCCCATTAAATGCTATGATTTTACCATCATATTCCAGAGTTAAAGGATATATCCTTTGATATGTATTTAACTCATTACTCCTTAAAATATCAGAATATTCCCACGTATCATTTTCCACATGATATCTCAAAATTCTTCGACTATAAGCGCTAAGAGCAAAATGTTCAGTAGAAACATTTATGTCACTAACTCCCCCAAGCACATAAATATAATTATTATTTTCTACTACTACATGTTGGGCAGCACCAAATGCCACACATAATCTATCTTCAGAAGTACCTAACTCACTTAATGTTGGCATATCCTCCAATGACTCCCATGTATCGTTGAGAGCATGATAAACTTCAACAGCAGAAGATACTGACAACCCGCCCCCCATACTATCATCTTGAAAAATTCCACCAATGGTATATATATCATTACCAATAGTAACAGACATGCCGCCAAAACGTGGAGTTGGCATAATAGTTTGATCTATCCATAAATCAGTATCAATATCATACTCTTCTGTTTTGCTAGATATGTTAAGACTATTATTCATTAACCCACCCATGACATATATTTTACCACCAACTTCTCCCATGAAGAAATTACCTCTACTGTCATCCATAGGAGCAACAGTTGACCACTCATCTGTATTAATATCATACTTATGCATAATACCTGTATATGGATTAGGTGGAGGGACTACGGGTACAGCGCTTGGATCTGGCTCAGGCAGTGTAGGAATTTCAGATACAACATTTTTAACATCAATAGTTAAATTAAAATTAGCACCAACATGACGATCTGTTTTTCCATTCTCATCATAAAGAGCATATATCTCTACCAGTTCTGTAGTTGTAGCAGTAGGTATCCTTCTTGCAGAAAGTCTAACATCGACATAGCTATTCCCATCAGTTTCATCAACTTGCGTATAGTATGGATTACTACTTGCCAAAAATAAAGTTCGACTTGTGTTATCCCCTATAGATGTATAAACAGGAGTATCCTCAGGAAGAGCTTCTCCCCTCCATGACACTTGCACTCTGATATCTACATCTGATAAATTATTTATAAGAGTATCTCCATTAGAATCTGTAAAACTATTGTTCTCCGATTCTGTAGTAGCTGCGTATAAGAAATCATTGGAAGGATCTCCTAATGATTCACTGTAGAAATAATTCGTTACTTGCTTCCATATCACATACATAAGAAGAGGTTCGTTTAAACAAATAGGACAAGGTGGTATACCTGTATAGAAATTACCTCCTCCGCGAAGAACTAATGGCTGATCATTAACAAATAAAGTAGTCTTTCCCGATACCGTAAAATAAGGTTCCCATTCTGGCAAATCTTCTTTGAATAAACCCTTACTAGGATTAAGTAATAAACATTCATTTATAGGCTCTTCGTCAATTAGAAAATTATGTATGATTCCACCAGAACCAGGAATAAATTTATTTGCTCTAATGTAGAAATAAGTAACATCAGAAATATCTTCGTTAACCAACTCTATAAAAGCACTACCATTATCTATAAATCCATCTTCTTCAACTACTAAATTGTATCTACCAGTGTATGGATCATATTCTTCTGTTATATCCCCATGCAATATTTCTATGTTATCATCGCCCGTTAATATTTCTACTATTTGTCCAGAATTTAATTCAAATACTTGAGAATCATCTTGAGAAGCACAACTATTGAAAGCTACTGAAGCATTAAAAGTGAGTTCTCCAGCAGGATTCCTATTCACCTTCATTTTCTTATAATGGCTACCATCTGCCCATAACGTATTTCCAGCATTATCAGCATCATCCCAATGACCGCTAGCATAAGTTCCATCAGATTTCCAGCTACCATCAACTTCCATTAAGAATCTAGCGCCAAAAACAGTAGAGTCTGTTACGTCATCTTCTAATACGATATAACTTTGAGCATTAGATGTCATGCCCTCATAAACAATAGTCGCGCTAATTCTGTGAGTCTCCTCATAAGCTGATCCTGAAGCAGGTGCAATTGGTCCTAAGAAAACATTTCTCGCATACCCATTTCTGGTATAAGAATAAACCCCATTAGATACAGGAACATTATCTGTAGAATATATAGACCTAACATTTTCGCCAGATATAAGATCTAAATCCCATTGAACAATTGTTAAATCTGTTACATTAGTTCTGAGAGATTCAGCAAAAGCATCATTTTGATCAGGATAGTCGGGATGTATAATATAAGCATGGACAGTTTGTTCAGCCACATCAGCACCATCGGTTACTGGAGTTCGGGCTGATAGCTCTGTTCTAAGAAGACTTTGGAATAATATAGCCATATTATTAATTGAAACATAACCAGTTTTCTCACCCTTCACATACAACCTAACAGCCTGCGCTGACTGAGGAGCTTGCAGGGGTATATCTACATAAGATATAGGAGAATCAATCAGAGTGCCATCAGGACCTGGTATGAACTCTGTGCCTTGAAGCACAAACATATTAGAATCAGGAGGAAGAACAGTTGAACTAGATTGCAAATCATCTCCTATGATCCCCCATGGGCTATCTCCGCCAGCACCTGCACAAAGATTACTCGAATCGGCATCCCATACAGCAATTTGTATAGACGTGTTGTCAACTGGTTCTCCTTTATATTTTACCTTAACTCTAGCAACAAAAGGAAAAGATGCTCTCATTGGAACACCGTAAAACATCTCGATATCAATACCTAAACTTTTCTCTTCTGTAATCTTATCTACCTTTGGATAATAGCATCTTTCATAAACTCTTTGATTGTCATATTTAGATTCAAGAGTTAACTCCCATGGATTCGTATAATGAACTGTAAATGATTTTGATAAGTATTCAAAAACATTATCGCTGCTAACAGTCTCCGTTTCTTCTCCATCTATATCGCTAATTAGATCTTCAAGTAAATCAGCATATTCCGCCAGAGGACCAGTCTCAGTACTTCCGGTATTAGCTGGAACATATCCTCCCTCTTTAGGAATAAAAGATTTTAATTGAATTGTAAAAGTTGCTTCTTCTATCTGAGATATTATCCTACTATTATTACTCATCCTTAAAGTTGCTTTAAGAAAACCCTGATCTGTTCTAGTCACAAAGAAATCATAAGCATCGATATCATCAAATTCGCTAATAGCAATAGAATCAAAAACATCATCAGCCTGAGTTCTCCTTACTATATTAGAAGATATATACATTTTAATAGAAGCATATTCGGGAAGCACATCTCCGAATTCATCTGTTATAGAGGCATATACTAAAACTGTTTGATCAAAATAAGCATCTATGTTCTCAGGACTTTTTACTGGTTGATCCCATCCTATGGTAATAGCATTATCATCTCGTATTTCATAATTTAAATTACTAACATCTAAAAGAGGAATCGTCTCTTCGCTTGCAGTTGATGTTGGGGTGGTTGATATTTGTAATAAATCTTCATACCGACTCCCATCAGCATTATAGCCAGAAGGTCTCCCGTATTTATCTACATTGATAATGGTATAGTAAGCTGAAGTGCCATTGACAAGATTCCTATGAACAAATTTTTCATCTGTTGGCAATCCTATGAATACAAGAGTTCCATCAGTACCTCCATCACTATTCATAGTAGGCAAACTATCATCTCTATAATAGATCTTCACTCTTGAGATACGTGAGTCAGTTAAATCACCATTGCCATCATAATCCTGCACCCACCTAAGATACACTTTTCCATTACCAGGAGTCACCAACACACCCTCATTTGGCTCATTAGGATTAGCAATAGGAGAAGATAAAGCAACGAAATAATCATCAATTGACGATACTGGAATCGTCACTTCTAACGATGGAGAATCGGATTGGAAACTAACATTACCTAATGAATTTTTAGAGAATATTCTATAATAATATTTTTCACCTAATGCAAAATCATCAGAGTCCGAAACGAATGTTTTACCAACGACAGGAGACTCTTGATGAAGGATAGTCCCATCCTCTTCCCATGAAGGTATATGTTCTTCATTCTTAACAATTATTACTTCTCCACCAGAAAAATTATAATCTTCTGGAATTTCATAATCTAAAACAACAAGCCTATCACCGTTATCATCTTTTATTCCTATTTTTTCAGTATCTACTTCAACACCATCATCATCAAGTATTGGGCTATCTATTATCTGAGCATTAATATAGTCAGAACTTCTCACAGTATTATGAACACTTACTTCTGTTATTTTGCCCTTAAAAATATTATTTCCAGATTGTATGCTATTGCCTATATTTATATCATGAGTGTTAGAGTTAGAATAAGTTGCGAAAGACACGGAAAAACTTTCTGGAACTCCATTAATATAATATGTACAAGTTGAACCATTATAAGTAACAGCTATATGCTGCCACTTATAATTCTCAAGTGCTATTGTCCCTTGTATAAAAGATGAAGTACCATCATCAAATATTAATGTATTATTTGCATCGATAATAAGCATATAATTATTTTTTGTACTATATCCTCTAGAGAGAATAAAACCAGGATCAATATTTTCATATGGATATACCCAAGCACATATAGTTATTGTATTATTATTAGCTTCCCACGTCATTTCAAAATCACCATTAGTATCTTCAGCCGTAAGACTGTCAGTAATCCCATTAAGAAATAATCCAGAAGTTCCAGCGGTGACAAATCTACTATCATACCAAGTAGGAGTCTCATTAGAATGTGTTAATATAGCACCTGTATCACTGAAGTCATAAGCATACCTGCCCTCTCCCTCATCCATATGCCAAATACCAATAGTATTGTCATCTCTATTAACGCCACTACCAGTAAACGGTTCTCCTAAACTCAAATCTTGAATTTCAACAGCAGTTCTAAAAACAGATACTCCCCTAGGGATTATTCTATCTCTAGGAGTCACCTTTATATTTACTCCATCACTAAATCTACCAAGATCATCATAAGTATAAACAGTATAATAATACGTTTGCCCATCCACTAGCTCATCATCTAGAATCCTATTAACAAAACCGTCTTGAACTATTTCATCAATAGGAGATGTCGGATACCCCTCTGTGCTTCTAACAACACGTATGCCATCATAATTAGCATTCTCATCTGCTTGGAACATGGCTGCCAAACTATTTATGTCATAAGGATTAACATCCCCTTCATCTATAATTCCAAATAACAAAACATTAATAAACTTAGCTCCATAATCTATTAGGTCATATGAAATATTACCAGGATAGTTAAAATCAATTTTATTAACCAGATCTTGAGCTATATCATGTCTAAATTGCCCGGTGTCATTCCACGTCATGCTACCACTCTGATCAATCACAATAGCAACAACTCTGTCAGCTAGTTCCAGCTCAACTGTCTCAACACCATTAGCATCAGTAACTATCTTAGTGTTATTTATTTTTTGCCCAGATTTATCAGAAAAAGTTACAACGTCTTCAGTGGTCTCATCAGTTGGAGGCAAATACATACCTCCAGCAGATGGGTTGTATCCATCAACAGAGCTATGCACCTTAAACGCATGTCTCTTATCGTAGTTAATATGCCACGTACTATTCGATAGAGACGACTCTCCATTAAGTGCTTTATAATATTCTATTAAATTAAAAGACATTAGACTCCACGTTAAAACATAAAAGCAGATGGCGACATAACATATTCATCATTATCGACCATCTCCCATACAACAAAATTATCATGCGTAGTACCAGAACATGACATCACAAGAAAATAACTATGTGCAAAATTGCTCGCCTCAGTAAATCCATGACCATTATCTAGAACATTGATATTAAAATTATACCAATCACTCTGAACAACACTATCTATACTATTTTTGTAATCATAAATAAATAAAGAATTATCAGGACTTCCTAAGCTCGAATCGTAAACTTTCATATGAACAGTCAAATAAGGACTCTCTCCGTAATCTGGTCCTTCAGAATATGGTGTATTACTAGAAGCATCTATATATATCTTGTCTATTGCTGCACCATTCTCCTTGATTCTTATTCCCAAAACATGTTCTCTGATATCTGGGAGAACTAATGTGACATTAACCCAGTCCCACATCGAGTCAGAAGGATTTGTTATGGTTTCATTAATAGTTTTAGATTGAACTCCATCTATAAGTATATCCGCCTGAAAAGTTGCAGTTTCAGAAGTGATGCATCTTATCCATAAATTAAAAGTACCTGACACTATTGCTCGAACAGGATAGTTGATAGTACTAAACGTAGTAGAAGTATCACTATTTAAGTACATATATCCATTACCTGTAAAATCTGATAAGCTATCCTCAAACGTTACAATATTTTCTCCAGAATCTATAGTAGAAAAATTTGTAGAATCTATAACTGTACCAACAGTATTATATACGGGCCAATAATCCGAGCTATTTTTGCCAATTCGTTTTAAATACACACTAGCTTTAGATGGAAGATATAATCCATTAACATCAAATTCTTGAGCCAATCTTAATCTAACAGGAGGATCCTCTGAAAAATATATAGCTCCATTGGTGCTTTCAGACGGTGCTCCTACAAGAACATGTCTGCCGCTTATAGCCACAGAAGTTCCAAAAAGATCATCAACAGCAGAATCACTACCAGTAACTTTTACTAAATGACCCCAGCTTCTCTTTTTGTAAAAAATATCAGCTACACCCGTTCCTCTTGCGACAGGAGAGCCAATAATGATATAATCTCCATTAATATCTACAGATTCGCCAAAATGATTTCCAGAATAACTACTCTCATCTGTTCCAACTAATTTATCGACTTCATACCATGAAGTCCCATATTTATATATATAAGCAGCCCCGGAGTTTACCTCTCCAACTACAGACTCAGACAAGCTAGCCCCTGCAACAAAATAATCTCCAGAAGCAGCAATAGCCTCTCCAAACTGATCATTATAATATCCATCAGACACTAATAATTTTTGAGACTCTTCCCACAAATTTGTTACGTCATTTTTTTCAAAAATATAAATAGCGCCAGTCTTGTTATTATCACCTTCTGCTCCAATTATTAAAGTGTCTCCACTTATAGCCACGGCACAACCAAAGAAATCTTCCGCTGCTCTAAGAGTTGGAGTAATAGGATTTCCACTGTATGCTGTCCACGTTGCTCCTGTGCCTTTAATATATAAACAAGCATCTCCTGCATTAGAATCAGCACCCTGAGCGCCAATAAGGATATAGTCATCGCTAATAGCAACGGCATCTCCAAAAGTATCATCTGTAGCAGCACCTGTAAATGTTTGTATTAATGTTGATGGGGCATCTATTGCAAATACACCAGCCCTACCAGTATCAGAAGTGTGTGCAGAGTCTCCAGCAATAAAATATAAATTACCTATGTCCAAAGCATCTCCGAATGAAGCGGTGGCAGTTGGCATAGTAAAAGTACTAATCTGTCCTAATTCCCCATCAATCTGTCTTCTGTAAAAATAACCATTAGCACTATTATCAGATGTTATTGCATAGTACCCCTGCATAGCAACCATCTGACCAAAATCAATTGTTGCCGCTCCGCTTATTTTTTGTGTTTCAGCATAAGCCATTACATTGGCGCTCCTGTAGATAATTTTATTGGATAGTCTAATGACGGAACTTTAAAGACATCCTGACCAAATAACCAAATGTCATCATTTACAAATAATACCCTATGGATAGAATCCATTGATGTGAAATCTTTTATACTTAGAACATCTTGCTGTACCACACCATAAGAACCACTGCTAACTCCTACAACAGTTTGATCAGTATTATTAGTAATAGTGTCATTAACAGTTGCTAAAGGATCACTTAAAAGTTCTCCCAAATCCACTGCCTCCAATTGAGGACTAAGACTGTTAAACGTTCCATTATCAGAGTATAAACCCTGAATAGTTGAAACATAAGTGTTTGTAAAACCATATCTCGTAATATTCGTTATGTCCAAATCTGATCCTACATTAGTATTGCTATATGTAAAACCATTAGAAGTTATATAAATTTCCCCATCAATAACTACGAATAAAAGATTAGAACTATACATGACAGAAACAGACGCAGATGAATCTTTTACTTTCTCCCAAGATATCGATTCGGAATCGGATAACTTTATATAGATACCGTCCTCTGCACCTATTATAAGATTATTACTTATTGATCCGAATGAATATAATCGATTCGGCAATCCGCTTCTGTTATACTCGTCCCACGTTACTCCTCCATCAGATGAAACAAAGATATTATTATCAGTCAAAATATAAGTATTACTATCTTGCTCATAAATACTTCTAACCATCTGATTCCCTATAGAGCCAAAATCAACAGCACTTATTTCTAAAGTAGTTGGATGAATAGAAAGGACTCCGCCCCTACCGCCTACCAGAACACTACTAAGATTGGCTGAAAATGTAACGCAGCTTGGATAAAGTAAAGATAAAGATAATCCCGTATTCTCATCTTGCACCTCATAATTTATAGTTGAATTCAATGTGTCATACCATATATCGTCAGTAGGGACAAAAACATTCATTTGCAAAGACTCGCTATAAAAATCTTGTTGACCTGGCCAATATTTTTCACCAAATATTCCCATCTTAACGATATTAGCTTGCTGTACCTGAGACAAATAAGAAGGTGGTCCTGAGTATATCTGCTCAAAAACATCTTCTGCTTCTCTATGTCCATAAGTCCCAACATTCTTAACAGTTACACCACTCACATCGATTGTTAAATTATCATATTTATCAAATGGCAATCCAAACACAAACATACCATCGACTAAGTTAACAAAAGTAGTATAAGAGGTGCCCCTGTCATCATTCACAGTAGCATACACAGACTCTTCTATCTCAATAGATACTCCCAAATTAGAAGTAGAAGTTCTTTTCGTGATCAAATCAGTTGATATTCCTGGCAAAACAAAATTAGATGTATTGCCATCAGAATCAGTAACCACTCTAGCTTCTGGGTACAACTGCGATAAAAATAACTCGAAATCTTGATATGTATCTATAATAAGAGTTACAAGTTCTTCCCCCTCAAGTGGAGTTACTGCTGTAATCTGCTCAATATCAGATTCAATTTGAGCCTTATAGACATCTGCCGTTGCTTCATTGGCATTATTATCATCATAAGTAGGCAACACATTGTTTAAGAATGAAGCAGTATCGATCTCTATTTCATCCCTAGATTCTCCAAATTGAGAGTTATTATTATAAACTATGAATTTAGCACTATACCTATTGTGCGCCCATCCTCCATACTCTGCAAAATACATATCGTATTTATTACTAACTTCCACAATACTCTCATGATCGATTATTTCATCAAAACTAACATTCTGCACAGTCCCACCATTGTTATAATAATATCCCAACTTTTGCAAAGCTGCATCAACATAGCATGTAGGGATTACTGTATTCTTCTCCTCAAATTGCAACCACAATTCGTTACCAGCATTCAACACATATAGTCTTCTATCAGTTCCCACAAAAAGATTAACACCTATACGATTAAGACTCGTAGCTACAACTGTATTATTATTAATATTCAATAAAGAAAATTCTGGGACAAAATCAATATCTGTATCTGTGTATATATTTGAAGACACAGAAGACATAGCCCCCTCATCAGTAGTGATATAAATTTTTGAATTGAATATTTCGATATCTCTACTGACGGTAGCATCTATGTTAGCAACTTTAACAAATGAAGACCCACCAAGCGCTTCCCTATATAATGAAGTGTCTGACAACGCAAATATATACCCATTATTTATTAAGAATTTTCTTATTTTCACATTTGCTTCTAGCTCAGTAATATATTCCCAACTCCTACCTTCATCAACAGAATACAAAAGACCAAGTTCATTACTCACCAATAGTCTATCATCAGTTGAAGAATCAAAAAAACCTGTGTCATATAATATGGCATATGACTCAGAACTTCTAGGTCCAAAAATTGGAAGCTTTTCCCACGTATCTTGTATGTAAGGCACATCCTCACTATGAAGTTTAAACACACCAAGATCAGTAGTTATATAAAGGTTGCCATTCACATCTTCCGTCATATCTCTTATAACCTTAACATAATCTAAGCCACTCATTTCAACCCATAAAGCAAAACCAGTTCCATTATTTTTATATACACCGTAATTAGTTATAGCGTAATATTCTCCCGCCTGAGATTTATACAATTTATGAACAGAAGCAGAGAAACTCGAAGTTCGACTCCAATCATTTCCATAATTATCACTAAGCCAAATCCCATTGCTAGTAGCTGCTATTAATCTATTACCTGTAACTAAGATAACATCGTAGAACGTAACAGCAGTCCCCATGATATTCCTATCATCATTATCATAATTAGATGCCAAACTATACACAAAATTATCTAGAGTTTTCATTGGTAAACGCAAAGGGAGTAATCTCTCTTCCTTTCTCCCCTGATGATGGACGGTAGGCATTTGCCTCATATCTATCTGACCGCTACCGAATTGAGTAGCACTTATTTCTCCCACATTTACAGGAGAAAGAAATCCTTCCACTTCTGACACACCCAACACTTCTAATGATAAAGTAGGAGCATCTGAATATGGAGCACTGAAAGATCCTTCAGAAGAATATAACGCTGAATTAAATACTATCTTATCATCAGTTGTATTTATCTCATAAAGAACAGGAGACTCACCAGCCTGAGCTTGACTTAATCTGGCTACATCTACGATATCATTATTCGTAAAATAATCTTCATTTATAGTCCCACTTACAGTCAAAAAATAATTACTACCACCTTCTATATCTTGGTCTGTAGAATAAGTTAGATAATCATTCGTTGTCCACGTCGCCACATAGATATTGGAACGCAGCTCTATTCTCTTATCTATGCCTTCGTCATTAGCATGGTGATGAACAGCTAGTGCCGAATTAGTTCTATCAATTAAAGGATCCTCGAAGTTTAAGATATTAACAACAGTAGAGATATCAATGACAACAATGCTAGTCCCATTCGTTGTTGTAACAGTACCTATATAAACGGAGGTTGCGGGGGCAACAACGGAAGAAGTAACGCTTACCTTAGTCTCATTTTTATATTTTCTTACCAAATAATAATAGTTAGCACTATCTATCAATAAGGCATCGGAATCTGTATACGCGATTTGAGATACGGGAATATTATCAACAATATTAAATGAATAATCATTTTCATCCGACCTTAATATCTCATAACCATCGAAAGAGCCGCTCGTGGCATCCCATGATAAAGAAGCATCATCCCCAACCTTTACACCTAATAATCCTTCGGGTGGAGACATAGAATCACTCTCAATTGGATTTCCAGAAATTAATCCAGATGGCATATATCCATCCTCTACAGGATTCAAAGATTCATTACCATAGATATCAACCGCTGTCACAAAATAAGTATAGACTGTACCGTTATCAACATTGTAATCAGTAAATGAATTAACGGACGATAAAACTGTGGCTATATTAGTAAAAGCAGTTGACCTAACATAATAACTAAATAATGCTCTATATATTTTATAAGATGCCACCTCTTGACTTATAAAGTTATCCGTGTCCCAATTCAAATACATCTCCGTGTCACCACTACGCATATCTAAATTGGCAGGGATATCAGGTCTTATCACTGTCGCCGCTGCTGTGAACTGATTACTAGAAAGATAAGCAGTCCCAGCTTCGTCAAAACCATCATATGGAATTATCGTTACGTCATACCTGTAATTAGTATTGAACTGATCAGATGGAATGATATAAGTTTCAGCATGCCCGATTCTCACATTGGTAATATATGGAGTGCCATCAATATCTCCGCTACCAAGATCTATAATAGTGATGCTAATAAGATTGTAGTTGAAATAAAATTCTTGAGGATTTGTCCAGCTAAGGAAGAGACTATTATCTGATTTCCTGTCCATCTCAAAATTAGTTATAGCAGGCAATAACTCACTGATAGGAGTGCGAGCAACTCTTAATATTATCCCATTACTAAAATTACCATCTTCATCTTCGGTCTGAATAAGAAATACATAAGGAGTATACTCTTTTATAGATTCATACTGAAGGTCTCCATCGATCCTGTATGGAATATATTTCAATTCAAGAGTGTGAGTATTACTACCGAGTGTAAGAGATGAACTTGCCAATACCTCAATTGCTTCAGACGCTCGTGATCCTCTTTCCAAAACTGTAACTAAAAATTTATCAGCAATTGGGAGATAAGGATCATCCTGAACGTAGTCCCACTCCAAATGAGTTTCAATTCCTACATTTTCAAATGAACTAATAGGAAACTCGACGCTAGCGTTATGAACTTCTCCAGCTCCATCTAAAGATCTCAAAAAAGTCCTTACTAATGCTCCATCCGATTTGTAAGTTGACCCGCTAACTGGAATAGAATAAACAGTAACATCATAATTTGTATTGTTCTCTAAATTTTCAAAAATAGCATATGTAGACCCAAGCTCATTTTCAACAGATGCACCAACGATCGTTGAAGTTGAAGATCCATCATTATTATAATCAATATCAAGAGGTTGTATCACCACCTCATAACTATCCACGTCACCAGTAGGAGCATGATCCCATATTACTTCCAAAGTGGTATCACTAGGAAAAGCTTGAACATATAATGGAGGAGCAGGTATCCTTGTGTCAATATCTGTTGAAATATCCAAATCAATAGGGTCACTTTCATTACCGCTAAGATCAACGGCAGCAACTCTGTATGTGTAAGTATAATTTTGAATCAAATTATAATCAGCATAAAAAGTTTCAGTAGTAGTCCCAAGAATGAATTCACTACCATCCATACGCGTAACTTTATAATGACTAAAATCAACTTCAGTATTAGCAGTCCAGCTAAGAGCAACTTCTTTATACCCTAATAAAGTAGGAACACCAGATTCGTATCTCCTATCTAACAGTTGATTTATATAATTGACAAAATCATCTGTATAAGAACTTAACCCGCTCAAGTAATCAGAGATACTTGTTTCTTGCTGTAATCCAGTAGGAATAGAAGGAGCAGTACTATCTAAACCAACTAGAGTTATAATATTAGAGTTCCCACTAGTTCCCCCAATCTCCCCCTCTTTGGCACTCATATAGACATAATGAATAGTGTTACCAGTTAAATTTATATCAATATCACCAAATGTCTGCACAATTCTCTTGTCGATCAACCCCATGCCAGGAGAGATAGTGGCAGTTCCATCACCATTGTCAGCGATGTCCCATCCAGCGATCAACCCATTACCAATCATATTAGAAATGAAATCTAATTGATTGTCTATGATGGTGAATCTTCTCTGGTCTACAACAGAAGAGTAAGAATCGCCCCACGTAAAGGCTTCTAATTTATAATGTTTAGTTTCTAAAGACATGTTAAATATTCAAAGTTACAAATTCATTATTATCAAGCTCAAACATAATACCAAAATTCTTCACGATAGGAACATCTGAATATCCACCACAATATTCTGTGCTTTGAATATCCCTCGTCTGAAAAGTATAAGAGTTAGAAGCAAATACATAATCAGTTCCATCATGTGCCTCTATCGTAAGATAATAAATAGTACCTGTATCAAAATCGGTTGGAGTAGGTCTGTACACAATATTAACAATATCACCAGGATTTACCAAGACTCCTGCTTCAGGGATCTGCACATCCCTTGCGAACCAACCGCTCCTATCATTTCCACTAAATACAGTTAAATATTCATTAGTTCTTTCTAAATCTTGGTAAAATTTTATTCTAAAATGATAGTAGTTTAAGACGAATTCATCATTCGTAAAATCAAAATCTATATTGTCAATAAATGATGAGGTGCAACTTGCAACGAATGAAGTATCTTCTGAGAATGTCTCAAAAGTTGTGTCGTATATATATTCTACTTTAACAAAATAAAAAGTGTCACAATCAATATTAGCAGAACCAGGAACAGAGAATAAAATATTAGACGATTTGCTAGTAGCTATCTCGACCCCCTCAGACGCAATCGCCACACCATCCGCACTAAATCCATCAGGGTTATCTAAAGAATAAGCAGAAAAGACTTCATTATTCAAACCAACATCGCTATATAAACTAATTCTAAAATGATAATCCCTAGTTACGCCAGAATTATTTATAAAATCAAAATCAACCGTATTAACATATAAATTAGAAGTGTAAGGACCATACTCGTCATATGCTACTGGTTCAATTAAAGATCTATTAGGGCTAATAAACTTTATCCCGACTCTAAGATTATGACCAGTTTGATTTATATTGAATATTCTATTTTCATCCACAGGCTGATACTCAGTCCAGTCTACAGAATTAGTTGTGTTAATGGCAAAAACAATATCTGCCGAAACAGGAACCACCTTTTGGCTAGTGATTATACCCTTATTAATTTTCGTAGGCATAGTGAAATTAGTAGTGAAGAAGTGTACTGACTCACTCGTTATAGCCTGTATACTTGCCCTATAAAAGGAAGGAGTTATCCCCTTGGTTGCACTTGTTAAAACAGCTTTAAACTGCAAGAATTGACCTACCAAAGAACTAATATCCACTCCAGCTGATTGAGTATTAGCAAATGGTCCTATCCAATCAGCAAGTAAAATATCGTTCTGAGAAGTAGAGCTTCTAACATATACAGAAACTGTTGTATTTTCAAGTTGTTCTGCTTCCCACGATATGTTTTCCCATTTTACTAAATCATTAGAGGCATCGAATATTTCACTTACATATTCTCCTCTTTCCTCTTCGATCTTATCCGCAGAATAATATTTTTCATTACTTGCTGGATCGCCCAATGACCACACCGTATTGCCTAGATCATCTATTTCAAGTATCTTATGCTCATTGATGAAATCTTTTAAGATAGCGATGTCGATGCTATCTACCCATGAACTAGTATCAATATCATCACCAGTTGGAATAGGATCTAATACTGTCTCGTTACCAGCTCTGTCAATTAACTTAAGATAAATAACTTTCGAATCAACTATTGGCTTAATCCTTGTTATTCCGCTATCAGAAACTACATATAAAGCACTGGTGTCTTCTCTTAGAGTAAGATCATTAATAACTTCAGTATGAGTATATTTCCACGTCCATGTTCCACCATCTGACAAATAATAAACCACATTACCGACAGCGGCATAAATAGTTGAATAGTTTTTAAGAGGGTCATTAGGATCAACAACCTGCAATATTTTCATAGAACTTATCTTAGCGGGAACTGTTTTAAACGTTACATCATAAGTATTACTTCCAATTAGAGTTTTTCTTATGACCCCATTAGTATCTCCACCAACAAAAATCATAGCCTGACTATTAACGTCTAAAAATTCTATAGACACTAGGTCTTCCACTCCATTATAAACAATGATTGCCGCTCCATCCTCTACATAGACTTCATAAATATATCCTTCAGTTCCAGTAGCCGCTAGAAGATTACTGCTGCCTTCGGCATGAGTCATAGAATACACATTGTCATCTATCCCATCTACTATCAGAGTTACACTTGGTTCGCTAATGCTTAGAGTCCCATCATCGAATAAATAGACAGCCCCATCGCCCGCCCCAGATGCAGATATATCTCCAAGACCTGCTCCAGAACCAATATATAATTTACCGTTCATCACATGGAAACAATATGCTCTTGATTCAGTTATTGGCAAAATGCTCCTTAAAGTTTGCCCACCGCTAATATCTATATCATAAATATACATTCTCGACACATCAGTATCGTGACCAACACTTACTAATAACTTATTATTATATTTAGTGATAAAATCTACATACTGATCTGTATCATATGAGTATAAACTCTCCCACTCTTCTGTAATCCAATTATATTTATAAACAACAGCAGGGCTAGATGTTGCCGCATATAATTCATTACTATCATCTGATACATAATGAATTACTGAACCAGAACCGCTAGTGAAAGTTAACTCTGTTATGACATTCTCTAATGACAACCCCAAATCATGATTTACTGAATTAGAGAATGGTATGTATGATTGAGCAGTACTCCCATCAGTAGTAAAATTATCGTAATTAGAAATTATCATACCTTCTATGCCAGAACCTACGATACCATCAAAAGTGTCGGTAGCCCCAGTAATAGTAACCTTGACTACACTACCGTCAATCTGATCACCAATTACTATACCAGCCGCATCAGTTACGAAATCAGGTGCTTGAGTATCTAAATGAACTCTGTCAAAAGGTAAAATACTAGTGCTATCATTAACCTTAACCTCATTTTCATCTCCTGAAGAAACAGCATAGAGTTTACTATTTAAAGTCTCTAGTGAATTTATTCTCACTGTTGAATTGCCAACGCTGTTTATCTCTCCCTGAGTTCTAGAAAAAGTGTATACTTCTACCAAATCTTTTCTGATAATAACTTCGACAACATCAAAGCTAGTTAAAGGAGAACGAAATCTAATTGCCTTATTATCAGAACCGATATCGTATCCAAAAGAAACCAAATTACCATTAATATACACTTCTAAAATATCATCATCAATTATAACTGCCTCATCTGTTAAATAATAAACGCTAAAATCATCTGCATCCACATTAAAAGCAGAAGCTGGCTCATAGAAAACTGTACTATAAGTATTGTCATCGTCATTAATAATAATTTGATTTGTGCGAGACATAGTTCCAGCCAAAAGAACATTAGGATCTTTCCACTCTATGCTTTTAACATTATTACTCCATATAACATCATCTTTAGAAGAAAGAACTCGTTCAAAATTAAAACCTACCATTTTAGATACACCCTTAGATGTTGCGATATATCTAACGGCAGTATTTCTAATGGCTATATCGTTTATAATATTGGAAGGCAGTCCGTGTGTGGTAGTGAAATGAAGTAGATGATCTTTATAAAATCTGTAGATACCATTATCCGTTGTGCTAATCCATAAACAATTATTAGCATCTATATGAAGTGAACTAATACTATTCCCTGTCAATGGATCAAAACCGCTATAAGCATCACTAGTGGCTACATCAATCTCTCTCAAATCATTATAGTCTGATGTAGCAGTCTTGGGTTGTGCAATAACCTCATCATAAACGTATAACCCATTGCTAGTACCAACGAACATAACATTGTCTTTATCAAAAACTATAGATGTAATTGTTTTACCAGCAAGGTTAGTCAGTGTTAATTTTTTAAATCCTTTAACGTGATTTGTGCTATATCTTAATCTTCCATTATTTCCGCCAATAAACATATTATTAAAATTATCAAATGCTATTACCTTAAATTCTTTAAGCTCATCATACTCAGTAGCCACTTCTGTATCAACCGAAGCATCAACATCTTCCCATCCAATGATCTGACTCTCAGGACCAACCTTAATCAATCTATTATACCTATCAATAAAATAGTACATACCACAAGTACCAACTATCCATGTATCTCCATGATTATTAACCTTAGCGTCAGATGCCGACAAAGAATCAATATCAACTGTATTAGCATCAATATTTTTAATTTGATATGGTTCAACAGCATCATCCAAATAATACTTAAAATTCTTAAAAATATAATGAGCATTCAGCACATCTGAGAAATCTCCAAATCTAATCTCTCTTGCAGCTAAAGCTTTATTTAAACTAAAATCTCTATTGCCGCTATGCCCATCATCTCCATAATTAACATCAAAAGTGCTATTCCCATTTAAACTATAATAAAGAGACTTGACTTGAAGAAGCAAACTATGAGAGCCAACAAAACTATATTCATCACTATCCATTAAATAAGATTCATATATAACAGGTAACTCTCCGCTAAAAAATACAGGTAAAGATGGTGCATAAGCATTTCTTTCATCCTTAAATTCCATTTTAGTATCAACAGAACTAAAAACACCATCTGCATAAGAAGTTACATAAATAGTTGAATTAGATGGCCTGATATCACTGATAGAAATATCTTCATGAAGACTATCTTTAAAATCTTGCCATGCTATATAAATATTACCAGTTGTTAATTGCTCCGAAAGAACAGGGTGTCTCGCTCCATCATTCCCATCAACGATTACAGTAGCAGATGTTAAAAATTCAAAAGTAGGAGTCAAAACTGCTGCATAAATTTTATAAGTTCCACTGCTATTATCATGCCAAACCACAAAAATCCTACCAGATACATTAGCTAAAATATCAGAATGATCGGCTTTGCCAGATGCGCTCGATACAGTTATTACACTTGACTTAGAAGAGCTTATAGCATTATACTTAATCATTTCTATAGATGATGTATCATCCTCTTCCGTCTTTGTCCAAGAAATATACAAATTATCCATATATGAAGCAATCGAAGGACGACGCGTTCCATAAGTATTGGTAGATAATTTTTTCTCTCCCTTCCATGATATAGCATTCTTCAAAAATATATCAAGATATATCTCAGGATGCCCTTGCCTATTATCTTCCCAAACCAAGCACGCATTAGATTGGCTATCAAAAGTTAATTTTGGATGACGACAATAACCAACATCCCGCCCAGTATAATATGGCTTACTCCAGCCGATATCATTCTTATATACCAATCCTATTATACTACCCTCTGTTTGCTTGGACTCAAATGCCACATAAATAGTTTCGCTACTATCAACAATAATATGAGGGAATTGAACCCCATTATCTAACGATACTATTTCCTCAGGAGTAGACCATGCTTCATTTTCAAATTTGGAATAGAATATAGAACCAATGCTCCCTCCATCGTCCCACCACACAGAATGTAGATTACCAGATGTGTCTTCAAAAACATTTGGATTCAATGCGTTGCCATTAGGGGTTGCCACAGTGGAAAAATTAACATCAGCTATTTCAGAATAATTAGAATCTCCAGAAGGTCTCGCAAATAATTTTAAATTATTCTTCTTGCCTATTAATCTATAATCATTCTCTACAGTAGTATCATAAATAGCACTTTGATTAATATTAGCGAATACTATCTCTTGATTAAAGAAATTAACAACCTCTTGCTTACTTCCATCATTTACGTATACTCCTGCTCCTTTACCTTTATCATTATCATTGACTAACAGATTGCTATTCTGAACATCAGATACTCTTAAATTAAAATCTACAGACCATCCCTTATTATTGCTTACTTTATTAAACCACTCTGAACCAAATTTATCCTGAGTGTAATACCACACTCCACCCTTATTGTCTGTGTCAAGCAAAGCTACTGTTTCTGTTAAAATAATTTCCCATCCAGGATCAGCAGTAGATGGCCATGACCCATCAACAGCAGATACGCTTAAAGCCTCATATATGTCAAATGTCACATCGCTCTCTGTTACAGTAACATTCATAAAAGTTGGAAAAGTGTCAAAGTCTTTCCAGTCTCCAGGCCACAAAGGCTCAACCTGACCAGCACAAATATGAGGAACGTTACTCTTACCAAAAGACCAGTTATCTTCTATAGTCCCTCCGTTCCAATAAGTATTGTCAACATAATCAATTCTTCTTTCATGAGTATGCCCATGAAGATAAGCGATCACTTTATTTTTTTCAATCAATTGCCAGAATATATCTCTATTCTCTTTATTAGATCCTCCGAGACCATCATAATCACTGTGCATATCTTCATTAAAAGCAAAAGCATTACCATGAGCACAAATAATTTTATGATACCCAGGATAAGTGCTGAACAAATCTCTCAACCAGTCTAACTGCTCATCTATTATCTTACCACCAGAAGTAGCACCAGTATAGCCATCTTCATCAGCAGTAACACTTGTAGTGCCATCCCAGTACCAGTTCATAATAATAAACATGATACCCTTATGGAAATAATAATACTGAGTTGTACTGCACCCATCAGGACCAGGAAAAGCAAAATCTTGCCTTGCTTCTCTTGTCTCATCGCTAGGGTTGCTACCGTCCCACTCATCCCTAATCCACTGCATGCCTTTTCCATTACCACTACTAATATCATGATTACCAACAGCATTAACCCACCTAAAATCAGCACCAAATCTACCATCTATAACATCCCTAAAGACATCAGGAGAAGTACCTCCCGTTGTTGATGGATAGCTATCAGACTGATCTCCAGTCGTTATCATAAAATCACCAGGAGAGCCAAGAATACTATTTATTTCATCGCAAGTATCCTGGAAATATCTATATATACCAAAAGGCTCATGGGCGTACACATGTGAATGAGTATCTGAAGTTACTGTAAAATTAAATGGAATTATACTTGCCATTATTATATCTCGCCTAAAGTATTTATATTAAATCCATCAGCATTAAAATATGCTGCATCAAAATTGGTATTTCTAACCAGCTCCCAACCATTACTCGTAGGAGGAGTAGTATCTACTGCATTATTCTCATCTACAAAAATAAGCTCATGATTAAATGGATTTATTACATAACCCCTTATGACTGTGACCCCCTTAGCATGAGCATAAACCGCCATATTATTATCGGGAGATTTGCTGATTAAATTAATAGGAGAAAACGTTCTAGCAACGGTAGAACAATTAACCGAAGATTCCCCAGGAACTATTGCATAGACACTACTACTTTCAGTAGTATTATTAGGGTTCAACCCAAATATATAATTACCATTAATGTAACTATTTAAAGCTACAACTTCATTATCTTCAAACTCCATGTAATCATGAAATTGTATATTGGAATACCCACTATATGATCCAGGTAAAAAATAACCACCAGTGGTGTAAAATAGATACCTGTAATGAACGATAAATGTCTCACTAGCCGAAGAACCAATTTCCAACCTCTTTATATTAGACTCTTGTGTGAAAATTCCTTCTCCATTTATTATAAGTGATCTATTTAAATAAATTTTTATATTACTTCCCTGACCAGCAATAGTTAATGCGCTAGCTCCAAACTGAGTAACATTGTCATACTCAATCCTACTTCCTGAAATAAGTGTTATCTTATTAGCATATAATCTTATCTCCGCAAATTTAGTACCATCATTGATTCTGACAACCTGATAATCGGTATCTGCAACAGCACTAGGCAAAACTATAGTAGTACCAGCCGTAGTAGAAACTGTTCCCTGAGAAGCAATCAAAAATAACATCTCGAATGTCCATCCTGTAGAATTGGAAACTGACTCTTCCCAATTACTACCATTTATCCTAAAATGACTAAAAGCATATTTAGAGAAAGCCTGAGTATCACTAACGGCTATAGATATATAATAATCTCTTCCCTTACTGAGTAAATTAGGAGGAATAGTAAAAGAGTCTCCACTATAACTCAGAGTGGTTGAATAAATATTATCAGATTCAAAAAATGTTCCTATCTTAATAGAGATATAACTAACTGTTTTACTATCAGGAATAAAAGTATTCCACTGCACAAGAGGAGTAGTAGAAGATATTTCTAAAGAATCAATTTTGCCATCAACAATTATATTATTCACAATGAAATCACTAGCTACGATAGTTACTATGTCAGAAGAGACATAGACTAAACTATCACTGTGTTTTACTTCAAATCTAACTTCGTCATCCTCTGAGACAGATAAGCTTACATACTGTTGATCATTGAAGACAGAAAGAATAAGATCATTCACATACCACCTAATTAAAACATTCTCCTGTTCAATATTACTACTAGTTAAGAAATTTGCTTTCAAAATATCATCAGGATTAGGATTTTTTGGAAGAATACTAATGTTAGAGACTGTTACGGCTGTTTTGCTGATTATCACATGAGAAGAAGTTACTCTAGACCCATACTCATATCCATCAGACGGATATATATCAGCATTCCATATATCATTATTCTGCAAATTAAAAGCTTCAATGATAAGTGCATTATCAAATTGCTTTTGATACACTCCATTTTTAAACCATCTAATCTGAGTGCCAGATTCAATATCTGAATCGTCATCAGAAAAAGTATAACTTAATGTTAAATTGTCCGTGGTCGCAGGTTTGACAGGAGTAATAGCTACATTTGTAACAACTGGCAAAGAATTATACTCAAATGAAAAAGTAGCCCAGTCACTCTGCCTATCAGCGGAGTCTTGCGCCCGTACTTGCCCATAATATGTAGTGCCTCTAACAATATATGTCCCGTCATACCTCCAGAAAGACTCCTGCCCTGTCAAAATTCCAGTAGAAACCATACCTCCACTAAATAAATCTGTTCCTATATCAGTTAAAACATTAGAAACACGTATCTCATAACTATTTTGAGAAAATTCACCAACTTCACTAATAACTCCATTTAAGCTATTAACAACTGCCCTGTCTACTAAATCAAACTCCCAATTTAGAGTTGGAAACTCATCCATGACTCTGATGGCAGAAGTGTGGTCGGTTACAATTTGATTATTCAATTTTAACGATAGTTCCAAAGCCATTATTATAACCTTACGTTTGTGCTCTTAAGTTCTAAGAATCCATTCACAATATTCCATGTATCACCCTTCTCATCAGAAGATAATTCTAATAAATCTGATTCTCCGCTACTAGCAAGAGTCCTTCTGGTCTCCCACATCAATGAAGAACCCCTTAGTATCTTCCCATCATTCCTGCCAATATAAACATAACTCATATCATCTATAGAAGAGGTAACTATAATAGTATCTGGATCATTGAAATAGATACTAGACTTATCAATATAAATATCAGTAAAAGTATCATCAACGAAATAATCAACCCCATCATTAATAATTCTCTGCATATCTGCCACATCAGTATTGGCAATATTAAGTAAAAATATATCAGATATATAACCGTAGTTTTTAGAAACATTATAAGCGTAACCATCAAAACTATGATTAATATACAAATCTAACAAATCTCCCGCAATTCCCGGAGGAAGCGATCCGGTATCGCTTAAAGTATGTTCCTTACCGTCTACATGAATCTCTAAAGTGCTGCCGTTAAAAACGATCCAAAAATAATGCCACACATCTGTAGCATAATCTTCAGATGAAGCTACATAGCTTCCACTCTCAAATGTTACTGTCAAATTATTATCTCCTGAGGCAACCGTATTCTCTGTTAATGTAAGAATAGAAAGATCTCCCGTTCCCACATCATTAAAATTCATAAGAGGCATACTAATAGATACAGCATCACCAGTTGAGGGATCAGTAGCCATGCCAGAATTTACTGGATACAACCAAAAACCAAGAGTGAAAGCATCACTAATATCAGTTTGATATCCTGAGTAGCCAGGACCTTCGCCTCTTAAATACTGGTTATCTGCCATAGCATACCCGCCACCAGGAAGTATCTGAGGAAAAATTGAATCTCCCACCGCATACATAGGAGTACTACTAACTTCCTCAGTAAGAGATGTCGTTTTAAATTTCATTAATATTTTTAAATCATTAATAAACATAGTTATGCACCCACATCATATTTTATATTTAACACAACATCATTGTTGTCAAAATTTTCCACACCAGAATCCACAGTCCTTTCAGCCCACACATAAATAACGTCTCCAGGAAATAAATCAGTAACAATTGGATCGCTTGGTTGACCTGATGCAAATCTCAAAGAAGATAATTCACTCGTGCTAACAAATGGAAGAAGAACATCGCTCCCGGAATCCACAGGAGAAACAATACCAGTTTTAATTCTCTGAGCAGGAGCAGGAAGAACTTCATAAGAAGGATTAATCGTGTAATTATAACCAGAAGAAAAAGAACTATAAAAAGTAAATGTCCCAGTCGAAGAATCAAAACTACTAATGAGCTTCCCCTGACCGTTCCCGTCACCACTTAAAATTTTTAAATATGCTCCAAGAAAATCATTATCAACATAAAATCCAATAAGAGAAGTATCCACTAGAGTCATAGTTGTCCAACTCGTAGATGAGCTAGTTATATATTGACTAGATGGCTGCTCTAATGCTATTTTTATTGATGAATTATCACTCCTGCTATTCTGTTTTAAATATACCTCAAAATTATAAGCTACTGTTGAACCATGGATATTCTTAATAGCGATACATCTATATTGCTTATGATTTTCATCAAACACATTGTTAAATAATTCTTTAGCCGAGAGCGCCCTTACTACATCTGTAGCTATATGCATGTTGATAATGCCATTATATCCACGAGTTAAAACAGTCACTGTAGTAGTAGTTATAGGAGACACCTTCATAACCTCATTACCAATATTAATATACTCAATGCCTGTCCAGTTTGACCCAACTGCTGTTAAAACTATAGTAGTGTCATACAAACCTATAGTCGTTGTTAGAGTGGTCTCTGGATATAATAAAGAATTACTGTAATAGCCACCTATAGATTGAGAATAAATAGTCTGACTCATATCAGGTTCTAAACTAGTTAAATAACTTTTCAAAATAGCCATTCTAATTCCCTGTATCTACTGTAATAAAAACATAAGATCCACTACTATTTTCATACATAATAAGAATTTCTGTAGAGTTCTCAAAAAATATGTACAACAAATTACCATCTGTCTTAATCAAATTTATATTCCTAACATTAACATATGTATCATGCTCAGTTGTCATCGTAGCGCCATTAAAACTCAATAACGTTCCATTTTGCAAACCAAGAAACAACTTGCTATCAAAAACTTCCATAGTATTAATTATAGAATCGGATAAATAAAGAGAATTAAGCACAGTCTCTTCGACATCCGTGTATTGATTAGAATTATTCTCAGCAATTTGCATTGCGCTACCAGATTCCCTCTGTAATATTCCCTTATTCTCAGCAGGATCTTGAATTGCAACATATAAAACATTATTATATTTCTCTAAAGACGTGGCATTACCATCTAAAGTATATAATAAAGATTGATCTTTATACAGTAAAGGGTTGTCCAAACTTGGATTCTCAGCATCCCCGGCAAAAGCTGTATACAAAAAAGTACCATCATTTAAAAAAGCAGAAATTTCTTTATCATCTACTTCTTTATATGTTCTAAAATATATGGCAGTGCCTGAATCCTGGATAACATTATCACCATAATCTTTGTATCTTACTTTTATTAACTTGACTCCATCATCATCAGTTCGTATATCCCAACTAGCAGTAGGAGTCATAGCAGAAAATGGTCCAGACACATCGATAGTTGGTTGATTCACGTCTGTTTCTTCAATTTGGAATTCCTTTATCCCCGAAGATTTATCATACGCTTCTAAACTAACAATAAAATCCTTATCTTTTACATACTCGTCATTATTAACTATCTTAATAGAACCCTTAGGAGGAACCGTATCTATAATAAAATAACTAATGTTATTTACTGTAACATTATCAATAAATAATGGAGGAGACACATGCCCATCATCTACTAACTCTATCTTAAGAGAATAATCTGAAGAGGTAGCGATATTACTCACATCTAAATCAAATGGATCTGACCCAACCATAATATTACTTCTCAATAAAGTCCAATCAATATCCAGCAATTGAGAACTATAAAATATTTGGTAAAAAGCTCTCTGAGAAGCCCTACCAATAATAGCATCATGCTGAAATATCATAAGAATATATGAAAAATAAACACCACCACTATAAGGCTCTAAAACCGATGGAGAAGGAAGATCTTCATTAGTGATAATAAAATCGTCAGCAGAAAATGACATCGCGCTTCTTAAGCCACTTTGATTAACTGCCCTTATACCTATCCTACATTTAGCTCCCTTAAGATTCTTATTAATGTAATAACTGTAAGAAGAATTACCATACGGAATTGTTGCTATTTGTATCAACTCAGATTTTTTTAAAGTGTCAAAACTATCAGTGATAAATATTTCATACCATACTGTTTCTGCAGCAGAGACATTTAGAGGTTCAATCCACTGAATAGTCATACTGCCCTCAGTAAATGTTTCTCCCCCATTAGGGGATACTAGGGTAGGGGCATCAGTTAAAATATTAAATGTAGTCATTTTACACCTTATCCTCTAAAATACCCTGGATTTCCAAATTTAAAATTGTCATCATCCTGATCATAATATTGTTTAAATTGGTTAATATCAAAAGCCTTACCTGCGTTATTGGTTTTAATCTTATTATATATCTCTTCGGGAGTTAAATCTTTATTCTCTGCTGCCTGACTGTCCGTAATAATTGGATTGTATTGATCTGTATCATCAGCATCGCAACCAGATGATACAGTCGTTTCTGGGAATAATATTTCTATAAAACTATTGCCATCTTTATTAAATATTCCATCATCTTTAAATATTTCGAATTGACCCCAAAAAGTTTTATTATCTATAACAGTAAGATAACCATTTTTAGAACTCCAACTATCATTTGACCCCTGCTGGATCACATTAAAAGTCAAAGCGTTATCTCCAGCACTGCTATAGGATGTCTCTGCACTCTCATTCAAATAAACTGGCTCACTGAATACAACTTTAAAATAAACAATAGCACTATCTCCGGTAGTTTTGATAGCACCATCTTCATCTTTAAGAGATAACACGTATTGGCCATTATGAGTTGGGAATTCATTACTAAAGGCAGAACCATCCTTCTTAGAATAAAATTCAAACACATGACGAGGGACATCAAAGTTGGCAAATATATCCACACAAAATGTATTAGTGATTCCGTATGGAGTAAGAATCTGACAACAGATTCGCTTTAAGCCATTGATCCTATCTACATCCCAAGGAACAACAAATCTAGAATTGTCTATTCTATATGCATTATAAGAAGTGTCATCTGCTGTTTTAAAATCATCATCAGCGTTGGCATAATATAAATTATTATCTATATTGATCCATCCACCCCAGTCAGAATCATTAATATTTCTCAATCTAACAGCATACGCTCCACTTATCCCATCTACATCAAGTCTGATATTTTTCTTTTTGATAATTGGAACAACTTTGTTACTATTAATTACTAAAGAACCGTCTATATCTTCCTCACGCACCCTTACTTTTATCTGATCATATGCACTACTTAAATTAGTATCTAAACCTGGACCGCACAATTTCGCAAATATATCTGTGCTCGATTCTTCAGGAGTGTCTGGAACGCTAACGGGAAGTGGGCAAGCATTTGCATAAATACTATTCGCACCATGAGCAGTAATAACAAAATTCTCAGCTTGATCCTTAAATACGATAGGATCATAACCGGCATTCAATTTAAGCTCATCATATAACCCTTGACCAGAAGAATATAGATAATCTAACTCTGAGTCCCATATAGCTCCATATATTCTATTACCTTCATCTCTTCTAGTGCGCCATACAATTTGGAACAAACCATAAATATTAGAAACAGAAGCAGAAAAAATAGATTGAGCATTAGATGAAGACGAAACCTGTAAATCAGATTTTCCCTGACCACTACACAACCAATTATTAGCATCTTTATTATAGTTCCAATAATGGGAATCTACTTCATCGCAATCCAGAATAATACTCGTGCTTTTTACAAAAGAAAATACTCCATCAAATGGATTATATGATTCTACCTCTATGTAATACTTCACCCCACAAACAAGAGGAATTTCATATGTGCTCCCATTTACCAGTTTTTCTTTCTGAGTTTCAGTAATTTGTTGTGGCAGAATTTCAGGATCATAAACAATATTAATCACCTCATCCATCTCAACTAACGCCCCACCCGATGGTAATGGCTGATAAGAGCCATCATTATAAAACCATCTTTTATTATCTGCCAATGACGATGCCGAGTATAGCAATTTTATTTTAGTAGAATCAGAATAAAAATTAACTCTAAAATGAAACTGGTTATAAGCAGACGGATTCCCTTCTTCATTAACATAATCAAACGACACAACATTATTTTTATCCGTAGTAGAAGCACAATAAAACAAATAAGAATTAGGAACCTCAAAAGATGGTAGAGCTTCAAAAACTGCTGTAACAGATCTTGGGGAATTCATAGGAACTATAAGTGTTATCCCCTGCTCAGTTAAAGCGTCATCGCTATAATTCCATCTTTTAAAGAAATTACCATAAGCTGGCACTGGAGTTAAAGTAAGTGTATCTTCCTGACAGTATAACCCGGATGGAGGATTAACAGTTCCATTCCCAACAGTAGTAATAGTTAAAAGTTTTGTAGGACAATCATCTGCTGTCTCAAACCATACCCTGACAGTAACAAAACTTGCACTAGTATTTAGATCAACAGGAATAGTAAAAGCAGTAGTCCCTTGAGATTCTCCATCAATAGTCCATGCGGATATTTGATAATTATCTTCAGGTTCTGCTCCAACAATAATGTCAAAAGCTGGCAATAACTGACTATATTGAGCGAAATGACAATCATTATTATAAGGAGTAGTTGGAGATATTAACTTAATGCACCCACCTACTGTCATAGGTATTAATATTAAACTAACCTGAGGATGAACAAACGACACAGTAAGAGTTACATCAAATGGAGGCATATCTATAGAAAGAGCAGAAGCGCCAGCAGTAGCATCATTGAAGTAGACCGTATAAACATTCCCATCATCATCGATCATTTCCCAATCTTCTATTTCCCATCCGTTAGCGGTATCAGCCTCAGTTTCTAAATGAACGGTATTCCCAATTTCATAATCCTGAGCACAAGTCTGACTTGTCTCGTTAGGCCCTCTTGGCTCACCATTGCAACCCTGATACACACCATCACCCAACTGGGTAATAGTCCCATCACCGTACTTAACTTCAGTTGTTAAACATGCGAAAGCCATATCTTATTATCCTGTCACTACCGTTGAAACTAACTTAATATATAAAACGATATCAAAAATATCATCGTCTTTATCTGGAATATACGAGACTATAACATCTCCCTCAGAAGAAAAAACAACCCCCTGAATAGATAAATCATCATAGGCAACTGCAACAGCAGTATCATCGACAAACCATCTACTGACATTATCACCGTCCATATTTATCGTGGTATACAACTCATTCAAAGCAGCGTCTTTATAAAATTCTAAAGACAAACTATAAGTTCCAACGACTGCCTCATATTCAATAGATATATCACACTCAATGATATCATAATCAAAAGATTCTGCTTGCTCTCTTTTACATTTATCAGAGTTACAAGAATACCCCTCTGTTGACCTTGCGGCAAAAATATCATAATTACCGTTTCTATCATCATGCCATGTTATTAATCTTGCACCAGTTCTACTAACAGCAACTGAAGGTCTCAAACTGTTACTTGTTGTATCAGTTATCTGAGTATTAAATCTAAATGGCGCTAATTTATCAGTTGCATTAGAATAAAAAATGTTCCAATGTCTATCTCTATTTGATTGCCACGCCAAATGTATATCATCACATGACCCTAACGTTATATTAGGAGATTGATTGATACCCTCAAAAGTAATAGGAATCTGAGTAAAAACGATACCAGAACCAATCCCTAAATTACCTATATAAGCCTGAAAAACAGATGAGTTATGATCAGCAACCCTAAATTTTGTCATATTTCTAATTTCTGAAGGCAAATTAATAATATCTGTATTGTATGTATAAGTTGGAGATGAAATACTAATATCAGAGAATAACAAAGTTGTTACTACATTGTCATATATACCCAATTTACTAGGAGACATTTTATCTGCTATATAATAACCGCCATATGGAATGCCAAAACCAATATCAAAATAATTATAAGCATCTGATATTGTAGAAATAAATGACTGTGAGAACCTCGGCACTCCATCAATAAGCAAAGTAACCTGACCAATAAATTTATAATCATATGTTTGCTCATATGTGTTAAGTAAAGTTGTAACTCCATCAGAATCAATTGCTGTATAATTTATTATTATCGTATAAATACTATCTACTGTAAGATCCAACTTCTCTGGAAATTCTCTTACTATAATATAATTAGCTCTATCAATTTCCACATCTTCAGTCTTAATAAAAGCTACTAATTTAGCCATACCAGTATAAATAGTATGGATTTCTGACTCAACATAATCAGAAGGATTATCAGAAAACTCAGAAGAAATAATAATATTTGTAGCCCTAAATCTTGTTTTTTCAAACATTAACCCAAAAGTAAAATCGTTAAGATTATTACTATCATTTGTAATATCTATTTGAAAACGATCAACTGATGGATTTAAAGAATCAAGTTTATAACTTCCAACAAGAGGAACTATCCTATCAAAAACACCATCCACCCTACCTATCACAAAGCTATTGCCATCTTTAGTATATACTGACTGATTATTAACATTAGGATCGATTGATAATATGAATTCACTTTTCCAATCAGAGAAAATATTATCCATTTCATTCTTATCTATAATAGTTCCATCATAAATAGTTGCCAAACGACTATCTTGAGCTACCGTAGCATTTAAATTAAAATTTATTTGATAATTAAATTGAGTATATGGAATAGAATCAGTACTTGGGTTTTCAATACTTGGATCATCTAAAGGATCAACAATTTGAATACTTTGAAATGCTAAAGCATCTTGAGTAAGAGGATTCCCAACAATAATTAAATCATTAAGATAACTGGTAGGATGATCAATCTCAGAAATACTCCCACTGGAACCATAGGTATTCCAATATGGGCTATCCAACAAATCGCTACTAATATAATCTGCTACTTGACTACTGGGGTCATATTCATGTGGATCATCAATTATAGTAAGAAAATTAGCAGACAAATAATCAAATGGAACATCATTGCTAGATAAAAATTCAGAATACTTATCTATAGAAGCTGAAAATACTGTGCAAGCTGATGCCACCATCGACATCCCTAATACCCCGTAATAGATTTGTTTTATTCCAGCCCTGTCACTTTCCCACATAACATGAAGATTATTATCAGATCCAATTTTAGCTACAGGATTTTGATTATTACCATTACTAGTCAACTGAATATACTCAGTAGTAGTATAGCTATCATTCTCACCAACCTTTGCGCTTGTAAAAAACAATTGACTATAACCGCCCACTATTGCCTCTACTATTAAATAAATATACGATGATTCAGTGTCATCTATGTATTTGATATTAGAAGCTATACTAACATTTACTGCTTGTAAAATATTTGCATCACTATCAACAACATAAGTTAAATTTTCCTGAGGAATCACAAACATTGAACCAGTAGCATTTGCAAAATCGGGGTCTAAATTAGTATTAGGAGATTCTGATGCATGATAAAAAACAGCATTAACACAGAATATCCAATCTCTTATTATAAGAAAATCATCCTCCATCTCTCCGACAAGAATATAACTACCAGTATATTCATCTAAAATTCTGTCAATAATTTTAATACGCTGAAAACCAGTGGCTCTATTATATAAAACTACATAAATATCGCTAGCAGATGTATCTTCAGCATATACCATTGCGTCCCAAACTTCCTCTTGAACATGTATAAGAAAGTTTTCTGTGGCTGCTTTTGGCTCAATAGCAACATCTGCATTAGCTATAACTTTAACATCCAATGTAGTTTGATGCTCTACAAGAAAAACTCTATTCTTATTAAAAGCTGCACTATCACTATCAGCAACAGTAACATCAGGAGATAAATAAGCATGAACAGCCATACCATTATTTAATATAGTTACATCATGACTAAATATCTTACATGTACGGCTACCAACGATAGTAACATCATCTTCTTTACAAGATGTTGGTAAAGCGGTAGGAGGAATAACCGGAATAACAGGGTCAACGATAGGTGGGTCTGGATCCTCGATACATGCGGCAGGCATCTCCCATGGAGGAACAACATAAGCATCATCTCCTACAACACAACGTGGATCAGCATGCATCGCAATAGAAGACGGTAAAATATTTAGATAAGAATCAGAAAAAACCTTCTTAGTGAAATTATCTTTCTCATCATACAAATAGATTGGCAATTGATAAGATACATCAATTTCAGTACTGCCTACAACATCTGTTCCCTTAAAACTAACTGAGCCAAAACCATCATTATTAATGGTAGTTCTGAAAAATTTATCGTTAACAGACACTACCTTTTTACTATTTGGCTTCCCATATATTCTAATCGAACAAATATCATCAGGACCCATAAAAGAAGGATGAACGGACAATGGCTCAGAGATACCCTCTGTGTCATCAACTACGGTAAAAATAGTCGGGCATATTTGAATAGTTCTATATGATCCATCTTCTAATATTTCTTCCACATGTGCAAAAATTGAAATCATAGAATGAGTTAAATGAGCAGGAATTCTAATATCAGCAAAACCAAAATATGTCCCATCACCCATGGCCTGTAAATCTGTTACAGCACCCCTATTGCCATGAGTTGCATTTTCTATGCTGACGTGAATAGAATCTACTTCAACCCCAGACACCTCAAACTTTAAAGCTTTAGCATCTTCAGTCGTCCCAGAAGAAGGATATAATTTTAATTTAATCATACAACTCTCTTAACATATTGACAAATAACCTGCCCACCTCTTTATGATTGAATCTGCCTGAAACATGATGATATGCCGCCCCAGCTCTCATCCTCACTTCACCCGTATTATTCATAACAAATCTCATTGCTTTTCTGATCTTCTCAACTTCTATAAACGCCCATTTTTTATTTCGAAATTGAGGAATATTATCCATGTTACTGCGAGCTATAAAACCACCTACCCTTAATAAAATAGCTGTATTGTGATTAGCATAATCTTGACACCCAGAATGGTCAGTAATAATCACAGGAACTCCCAGGGCCATACACTGAAGACCAGGATATCCAAATCCCTCTCCCATCGTAGGAGCTACTAAGCAATCAGCAGATTTTATAAAATTAGGCAGATCTATCTCATCGAATACTTTATTTTCAAAAATTATAGGTGCATTTCCTTTGTTTATTCCTAATTGTTGCATAATCTGATTTAAATACTGTTCTGCTTTTTTAGGTCTATCAGTTTTAACAACTAGTTGCACATTATCTTCTTCAGTAAACTCTCTCAGCCATGCTTCAAAAAGCTGTTCATACCCCTTACGCTCTCTCCATATTCCCATAAATAAAAAGGTGTACCTATCATTATCGTACATAGGAACGACTTTCTTATTATAGATATTAGTATCTATACAATGAGGAATATAATACAATGGCTTTCTTATAGGCATATGAGAAAAAATCTTATAATTGAATTGAGAAGGAACTATGATAGCGTCATTAGTATTTAATACATCTACCCATGACTCAGGAGGCTGGAAAGTTTCAAAAGTAGCAAACCCAATACTACGGTGTGGCTTCTTAATGCGTCTTTGTATGTTCGGTATACAATGATATATTAAAATTCTTTCAGGATCTTCCTCTTTTTTAACCATGCTCATAAAAAATTCGTAATTCTTATCGCTTACGGCAGGTTTAGAAGGCTTGTCCCCAAAAATAGTGACCTTAATATCACACTCCCCCGTCTTATGCAATGCCATTAAGTAATTCTGAGCTGCTTGTGAATAACCACTCTGATTCAAAAAGCATGCATAATCCAATTTGATCAAACCCATACTATGGCTCCTGGTAATCTTCCCACTCTTCCTTCGCTATCTTAGAAGCGATCTCTACAATAGGCTTAGGGTCGCAGGCATAAAGACCCGAACAACTAAAACTATTCACTTCCAAAAAATGAAACTGTCCATTACTCTCACAAATATCCACTGTGTATATCTTGTCAGGTTGCCAATCTTCCATAGCAATACTCTCAGCTATCTTAACAACTTCCGAAGGACAACCTTCTTCTTCATCCAACTTATCATTCTTCTTGTATTGACTCGCTGCGATCACTCCATACTGGTGAGCTACAACGACTCTCCACTCTCTATCTATCGGCTTGGGAGAGGAAATTACTACTAGAATTTCGTCTAATGGCTTACCAGCATAACCTTCCATGAGCTTTAACTCTTGATCCAACTCATCCAAAGGATAAACAGCACCATAAAAAGTCTTAGCCCCGGAATCAGGTCTCATAAATATACAATCATCTATCCCAAACTGTTTATAAATCTCTTCTCTTCTACGACTAAGCTCTAACAAAGGAAGCATGATATAATCTTTGTTAAAAAGATGCTTGCCCCAATAAGAGTAATAGGTGAGACAACAAAGTTGCTTAAAATTGCAGATAGGACCTGGGACCCATGGCTTTTCTCTTTGTAGTTGAGAAGCAAGATTTAAAGAACCATAAAAAATAACAAGTTCATCATCGGAATAATGGTCATATTTACCACTTTGAAATGGGATATAGCTAATAACTTCGCATTGCATCCCCTGAGACTTTATTTCTGCAATAAGTGGATCAAGAGTCCCATCTCCCTCATAATCTTCAACTAACCATCTTACGTCCATAATTTCATCCTTTTCTACATACTTACAAAAAATAACTTGTCTGGAAATTATACGCTTATGATTAAATAATCGTTATTTAGCACCCTTACGTCATTAATGACGCTAAAAGTGCCACTTCCATAATTCCAAGTGATATTACCAAAAGTATCTATTTTAACCAATCTACCAGAAGAGTCAGCAAAACTCGACTCTGAAATAATTTTTTCTCCACTGGTATAGCCATCGATATCAGACGGATATAATCCATCAGGCGAAGAATATACCACCTGCATCCGACTGTTAACTTTATCTAAAATAATGACCGTTCCAGCATAATCAACCAGCTTATCCATTGCATCGGCTCTAAATTCTACACTGTCTGGAATAGGAGCATCATATTGACTTCTTAGAATAGTCCCGTCAGGAGTTTGTGTAGAAGAGGAGGCTAGCCCAGATATGATAAACCTATTGTCAGCATACTCATAAATACCTCCTAATGAAAAATCAGAAAACTTAATATCACTTGAAATAAGTTTACCCTCAACATTAGCGACATCATCAGGATCTATCTCAACGATATCAGGCACAGTCCTACTCTCCTCCTTAGCTGCATCTGGTGTTCCAACATATATAGACGAATTACCTATAATCCAATTATCTCCGCTTGTCTCCTCCACAAAAATAGGGTGACTAATATTGTCTATATAAGTAAAATCTCCCACAAAACAAACGAACCCACTTTCGGCACTATAAATAGGATTACTGGATGATGACATGCTAGTAGGAATATCCATAGTATCTGTAAAAGCACCACTGTCAAAATTAACAAAAAGATTATCTGAAGTAGCAGACACTAATCTAACTGCCGTGTCGTCATCTAACTGAACTTCAAACACTTTATTAGCAGCCTTATTATTATTAAGAACTACATCGTCTGTTGATAAATATATTGATGATGAACCAAGAGAAAAATATATCTGAGTTATATCAGCCACAACAGGAGCGCGAGTGAATACAATAGTAAGAATCTTACTGACAGAATTATAGATTGCTGACAAAGGATAAAGACTAGATGTATCAACTGAGTACGTTGAGCCAAAACCTTTGACCAAATTTCCATTACCATCAATTTTAACGACTCTATTGTTCTCCAAATCAGCTACAAGAAAGGCATTATCAAAGCGACGTTGGACAGAAGAAATAGTTGCAAATCCCCTAGCGGAATTATTGTCCCATTCTCTTGCTTGATTAGGGGAGATGGGCATTCTATTCCCGCTAAAACCATGACCTCCATCTGCGATACTTATATCTTCATCATTTATTTCACTGACAGAACCACTTTTAGCAAAATATCTTCCCCCAACATTGATAGGAGTGGATATAGTCAAATGAGACTTGCCAACCTCCACAGAATCATTGGTAGAAACATTGCCAAGAGTTCCGCTGTTCCATTCATTCTCAGTATCAATAACAAAACCAGTAAAATCAGCGTCAACAAGTATCCTTAATTCTAAACTACTCAAAACAGGAGACAATGTTTGAAGATCATCACTGCTTAACACCACTTCTATCTCAGAATAACTCCCAGGAAATGCCACCACATCGCCTGAGTTTAAAGGTGCTGACCAGCCAGCGCTGAGCAAACCATCTTCTATACTAGAAGATTTAAATCTGATAGATATGGAAGTATCTGTTGGAGTAGTGGCTGTGTAAAATATTGAATGAAAAACAACTTCAGCTTCTGTACTATATCTAAACCTAATTGTTCCTGTGGAAGAGATGAGGTTTGTTCTTCTAACAACTATGTCATCTATATCAAAAACTAAATTCTCATCTGCTGTATATATCGTAATCTGACTGACATCGTTAAGCCCTAAAGAGGAAATGTCAAAAACTTTTTCTGTAAATTCAGACATATTCTCATCTTGAGCCAACAAAGTCCACGAGGCAGAAGGAGTCTTAACCCCATCTATATCACCAGCTTCAATACTACCAAAAACACCATCAGAATTTTTATTAGATCCATTAACCACATACATATAAACCGGACTATGAACTTGATCAGAAGTTTTTACTTTAATTGCTAACTCATCATAAGAACCATCCCAATTTTCAGCCCCGTCAGGATATACCCAATTTTTTCTAAAGAAATAATTTTCTGTAGAACCACTCGTCATCCTACCGAATTGATTAGTTTCTTCAGTTTTAAAAGCAGCCTGAGTCGCATCGCTGATAGTGATAGCCTCATGAGAGAAACCAATTTCATTCTCATTAAACTGAGTAATAACTTTTTCTGCTTGATCTGATCTAGTTAAAGCAACTGTATCATTTTCAATAACCACATTATTTTTTAAAATAGCAGTATTAAATGAAAATGTGCTATTCCATAAAACTGAAGTAAATATACCAGTCTGAGCGGGCTTGCCACTGATACAATTTTGTATTAAATTGATATTAGCCTTGCTAGCATTAAAATCTATAAAACTATTAGGAGATATTCCTGGTATCAGCGCTAACTCATTAATAAAATGTTCATCAACATCGGAATAATTATATTTCCAGAATAAAATAAGTTTCAGTAAATTTACGCTTGCTATCTCACCCAATAATTCTTTGTTATTTTGAGATAATGTCTGAACAAACGAATCTAAAGCAGCATGTGTTAATAAACCATTATTATCTAAATCATTATGATCAATCAAAGGTATCCTACTTATATCAAACTGCCCACTCGTTATCTTAGAAGCATCTATGCCTTCTAATCTCGCTCCAGGCAACTGGTTTCTAACCTCATCTTCCAGATCTATCTTCGAAGGAGTTCCTCTATGCTTATGCTCATTAATAGCATCATTAATTATATCCTCGAACCCTATTAAATCCCTCACATCATTATCTATATATATAATACCGTTCTCGCCTGTTGATACTCTAGCTATCCTAATCACATTAGAGCTAGTAAGAGCAATAGTCGAATAAGTAAAATTGATCGATCTATTTAAAGAAGTGCTCCCAGATAATGCAGCATAAATATCTATCAAACTATTTATTGGTAAATTATATATAAAACCAGCAAGAGGAGTCTCGGTAGCCATATAATTAATAACACCAACTCCTTGAGAAACAGAAACAGTTATGCCTCGATCACCCTGTAATCCTTCATCTCGAACATTCCACCCAGAAATAACGCCATTGCCAAACACTCTATATAAACCATATATCTGTTTGTCTATAACAACAAAACGATCTATTTCTTTTTGGACATTTATGCTCGTATCTAACTGATCACCAAAGTCAAAAAATGCCAAACCATAATATCTAGTCTGTCCCATTTATATATCCCCTATACTTATGTAACCGAAGTTGATGACATAGAAACGCCAACAATTGCGCCTTTAGTCCCGCCAAAGTAATTAATCATTTGTCTTGCCCCAAAATCACCAGTCCCATTTCTCCTGAATTCAGTTGATCTTTGGCTTACGCTAGCTAATCTATTAATTTCTTGATTAATGTAATCTCGATTAGCGTTAAACATTTTTGTTAAATTATTATCTAAAATATTTTGATATGATTCTCTCATAATAACTCCTTACACTACACTTTTTGAAGCTTGTATAACTTGATATCTCTCTGTTTCCACTTCCATCCACCATTGATTTTTCTCCGCACTGATATTGTTAGTAACTTTTATAACCCTAGTATTTTCTCCATTAATTTGTACGATATCATTAGCTCTTAAAGGAACACCATATGTTTCAAACTTAGAAATAATTTTAGGTCTGAACATAACTGTGTATTTTCTAATAGCATCATCTACAGCTTCTTTTGAACCAAACATGCCTTCTTGAAAATATAGTGTTTTTAAATAACCTATAAAACCTTCTGATTCAGGGTTGTCCATCGACGACCAATTTAATTCATCTCTTAGTAACATATGAAAATCAGGAGTATTACTCATTATCTTAATATGATTAAATATTCCCTGGACATCATAATTTCTTTCTAACTTATTAAAAATTAGTTGTCCCGGCCATATCTCTGGATTAGTTGTAAAAACACACAAAGGAGATAAGGGGACCCGCCCAAGAAAATCACTTTCTATAATATCTTGAAAATTCTCATAATGAGCAATACCGAACTGATCAAAAAAGAATACCTTACCCGCTCTTTTAGCTATTTTAGAAATAGCGTCACTATACGGATCTCCATCATTAAACTTAAAAGCTGGTTGTTCTAATCTCCTATACGCACTAGGCAGAGCATAAGATTCCATCTTAAATAAACGTCCATCAAAATGATGAAAAAAAACACTTGAGCTTCCTTTATTAACGTTGTCAGACAAAGACTTAATTAAACTACCCGGATCATATTTTCCGATATCTCTAAAACCTGACATCTGTAAAATTTCATGAATACAATTAATATCTTTAACCCCATCAAACCATGGAGAATTAAAGAATCTTGTCCCTTTCAGCACTGACATATAATCTTCCACCTTACAGCTCATAATATTCTTACCATATTGATAATCTATTTTACCACCATGGCACAACCCAGTAAATAATTTAAAAAAACCATTTTGACGAGAATAACTTGAATAACCAGTATCGGGACATGGGCGCGTATACCCAGCCCATATTTCAACATAGAATGTTTTATTTTGCAATGACAGCAATGCATCTGTAACATTATTATTGACAGGCATACCTCTATTTAGATAAAAGTTTAAAGTACCAGTATGTTCTATTTCTGAGAAACCGCTAGCAGACCATGAATCACTAAATGTCATCACATGATCACTAACATCAAGAAAATATGGATTAACACCTTCTATCGGAGTTGGATTAATGCCCGCCGCTGTCGATGTCCCATCATACCATCTAATATCTGAACTTTCATGAGCTATTAATCTAAGAGATGCCAAGATAGGTGTTTTACAAGTAGGTAACAACCACTCGTTATCGTCAAAAAAAGTATAAGAAAAAGGTTGTAAAGGATCAATCGCCATGCCAGGATCAGGAGGACTCCCCCCAGCCCAATGACTATTAGTAAATAAATGATCACCTGCCATCATCCCTATCAAAACATCAAATGCTTGCTGTCTAGTTTTGAGGTCATTTATATATCCATATTTTTTCACTATAATATTTGATGTTCTTGCTTGAAAACCAGAGGCAGAAACATCAGAAAAATCCTTAATAGTATCATCATATAAAAATCCCCCATATCTATAATCTCCAATATTAGGAGAACTTCCTCTACCAGATTCATAATAATTACTATAATATTGAGCATCTTGCATGAATAATGGTTGATCAACCCGAGACTCACCTACCGGAATCACAGATTGGTCAAGATCCTGTAAAAAAATATCAGTAGATGAAAATAGTATATCGTGATCCCCTTGAGAAGGAAGAAAAAACGGACTACTATTGAATGCACCAGACGTAGAATTGACAGATAGATCTTCAGGACTACCCCACAGAAAAGCAATACTCATATCCTCTCCCGTTGATACTTGTTCGAGAGGAGGATAAATAATAGAAAGATGACTAGTCGCATATTGCAAAGGACCAAAAAGAAAACCACAACGAATATTCCCCCCCATCATAACCATTCTACCTCTAGGAACAAATAACGACCTAACTTTCTCTCTTAAATATGGCTTATTAGACGTAGGATCTCTATCACCAACCCAATCCCATCTCTTAATAACCCAAGGAGGGACATTTATTCCAGGACCACTAAATTGTATCACTATAGAACCTAAATGATTTCTAACAGTCATCTCAAACCACTCAGCATCTATTAATTGTTTTCCAGATATTGGAGCAGGATCACCCAATTTTTTCGATACAACCTCAGGATCATTTTGATTAAACGCTGTATGATATGCTGGGACAAAATTAACAAAAATGGGATTAGCTCTTTCTGTTATAATAATAAAATAATTATCTGTAAGGTCAGCCTCTCCAAGTTCAATAATATAATATGCTTGATCACGAAAATCAAATTTTTTAACATCATGGACCTCATCCTCAGCCGTCATAGAAGAAACTGCAAAATTCCTTTTTCTCATAGCCTCGTCAAATCCAAAAAAACTAGGTGATATATTTAATTTATCATTTCGTGTTATATCTAAAGGCCAATAACGGTTAAAGCTATCAGGAAATGGAATTGGTTTTTTTTTACCAGGATCACCAATTGTATCATCTGCTTGCTTATAAAATCTAATAAAAAAATCCTCCCCTTTAAATAATGGAGTTTTTTTTACCAATCTCCAATGAACTCCTCTATTTTGAGAATTAAAAACCCTAGTTTGAACAGGCATTTGAGCACGATTTGTATTGATCCTTAATGTTTCACCTTCTTTTAATTGAGGGCCAGTTTCCTCATAACTATCACGATATGCTTCATAATACTCTTTCTTATAATCATAAGATACATCCCTATCAGTCATATCAGAATCAGAAACTTTTTGCCCTCTATACCTCCATTCAGCTTGAACACCGCATTCTTCTGGTATCGTTACTTCACAGTCGGGGTCAAATATACTTTCTGTGATAACCCAACTTTGTTCCGATTTATATTTTGTATAGTCTGCCCCCACAACAGCAGTCGCAGTTTTATTACCTATCTGACCTACTTCTTTATAATTTGTATCAAAATCACCAAACCAATTACCAGTATCGACAGTATCGACAGGATCAACCTTTTGATAAATATAATTATGTCTATATACCCATCTTGGTCTAAAATACATACCATTTAAACTTTCAGTAACAGTTAAAGCATTAGATAAATCATCTGGCAACCATGGCAGAATCCTTCTATAAGTGTTCTCATCAAAAACAAGACCATCTTCTTTATAAGCGCTTTTATAAAATGGACAAGTATTATTAATAAAACATTTTAATTCTACTACTCCAGCATTTATAGCTGGACCAAGATCAGAAAAATCTGTTGCGCAGGCAGGATCTTGAAGGGGATACCCATTCCAATTATCAACTATCTCTAAAATATTTTCCTTGTAAATACTCATTTATCCACTCTTAAATTTATTCATTACTTCTAAAGTCGGAATATTCAATGCGTCAAGGATTATCCCATTTAAATTACCAAAGTTATCTTTATAGAATATCCTAATCAACCCATTTTTAGTTGTGTAAGCATAAACTTGTGTATTTACATCCACTTCAAACCTCTCATCAAATTTCTCCAACATTTCTTTATTATATGGAAAATAAATAAATAATTCTGAATCTTCGTGACTTATCCCATTATCTATTTCCCTAATCCTAGCCTCTTTTATATTTTCTGGTATTTTTCCAACAAGAAATATTGGTCTATTAGTTGTTTCTTCCGTTATTGTAAGATATTCCTTCATATTATCATTATTCATATTGCCATTAGAATCATAAAAAGGAAATAATAAATCAGATTGAAAATGTCGCACAAACAACATTCCATTGTGAAAATATAGTGTAGAAGCTAAGCTCCCAGAAAAATCATTCCTCACTACTTGTATATTCCTTATTTCTTCTGGCGTTCCTCTATTCAATTGATCATCAATAAAATCTTTATGTATTATCTGTTCCTCTACATCATACTTCCAACTAAAATAGTTATTACTTCTTTTTATAGATAACTTTCCATTACTCAACATAAATAAACGAAAAACTCCCTCATCGTCCATATATATAGAATAAGCATCCCCTTTAAAAGAATCTCTCATTTCATTCTGATTACCTGAAAAATCAAATCTAGGAACTTGTCTTACATCAGTTTCGGGAGAAGATGCATAATCATCATTAAGAGCATCTCTTATCCTAAGTTGTTCTTGAAAATAAGAATCAGTAGCATCCCCAGCTATAAAATAACTAGGGAATTGCCGAAGAAGTTTTCCTTCTTCCGTATAAAATCCCCAATAGGATTCTTCTGGTTTTTCTAACGTTTGATCATAATCATCAACGTCATAAGAAGACGAGACTGTATACTCTACAAAAGCATCTTCATATACAAAAAAACTAGTGTTAATTCTTTTATACATTAAAAAAATATCATTAAGAGTATAAAATAAATGCACATAATCTGAATCTCTGTCTTTAATAACAAATGGCATTCCTGTCGTTTCTCCTTCAATTAATCTTATTAAATTTTTATGTATTATCCACTCATCCCCATCATCGTAAGAAACAGCCGCATCTATGTTGCCGGTATCGTTATTAGCATAAAAAACCATTAATCTCCCCTGCCCATCATACACCACAGCATTTTGTCCTGATTTTATTTTATAATCATCTATATCAAGACTATCAATATTTCTAGAATCATTGATTGTAGTATATCTTATCATAATGCTTTTTATAAACATCTTTTTCCAAAACTCTCCCAGAAACTGCAAGGGACCATTGTAGTAATACTTGAAATTTACAACCATTCTTATTACTCCGTCTACATCTTGATCATACCTTAACATTTTAACATCGCTGATAGAAGTTTCTGATCCCTCAAAATAAAAAGATACATATTTTTCTATATCTGTCAAATCATCAAAATCTAAAGCCCAAAAATCAATTGTCATTTTTCTTATAAACCATTCAGAAGGTATACTAGCTTTTGGGATATCATCCGCAAAATTCAAACTATAAGAAGCACCATTGTAAATTTCTTCAGAGAACCAAAATTCTTCTCCTTTTAAATCTTTACAAATTTTAGTTACATCATCAACAATAGGGATACCATGGGAATAACTAGGAGAATCTCCTAACATTCTATTTTGACCTACCAAGAAATCTCTATTGTGATCATATGGCTCTCTGATGTGACTCCTATTCATATCTTTTTCAACAGTTGATATTTGAGCCTCAAAATTTGATCCCACAAATTTATTATAACACAGTCCATAATGAATATTATCATCTTTAAAAACTACTAATGATTCATCAAAATGACGATGAGTATCAGAGGATATATTGTGTGGGACAAATGGATCGGTATCTACAAATATCCAACTATAATTATCTAATGAAGGACCAAAAAATCTTTCAGTATATACTCTACTCTTTCTTGTATATTCTCCACAAAAATATGGAGTCGAAAGTTTCCAATAACTTTCAATATTACCACCTGAAGGTCTCCATTCAAGAACCTGTTGCTCAATATGCCCCCTATCGTACCACGCCCCCATACCTCCCGCATCTGTATTAGCATCATAACTCTCAGATGGATAATGATAAGAATGTATCTCAAATGGTTCGTCACAAGAATAAGATTTTAGAGGTTGAGCATTAGCATTATAAAATTCTATATAAGATAAATCATATAAATTTAATTCCATATGGGCAGGCGCAGCATTAGCAACCCCCAATAAATCAAGAAGAGCTATACCCACTCCTGACGCACTGAAACCTCCTACAAACTTACTTACATTTTTTAAAGCATTAGCAAAAGGTCTGTAGTATGGAATCTTTTCTCTATCAAATAACAAGCTGTTAGATATATCTGTTAAATCAAACAAAAACCCAGGTTCTCTCTCTAAATCTATATTATCTTCTATCTTCTTTGTTAAATCATTTCTAGTATATGTAGGATTACCGTTAATATCAAGCGGTCCTGTAGGATATGTAAAATCTAAATTTTCTAAATATCTTCTAAACCAATCTTTATCCCTTATCCTCGATTCAGGATAAATAATTGCAACGCTAATAAAACCTTTTGTCTCAACTACATAAGGAACATTAAGATTACCAATAACTTCCTCAAAATCTGCCCCCCCAAAAGTATGATACAACAATATCCCCCTATAATCTGCTGCCCAAAACTTTTTAACATGACCATTAGTTATAGACTCTGATAATCTCCATCCTTCTAATATATCATGCAAATTCGATGTGTCCCCTCCTGTTTCTTCTAAATTTCTAATATGTAAATATTCACGCAAAGGTAATTTATAATCGCTATCTTCTGTATAAAAATTTCCAAGATCATCTATATTTTTCATCTCTATGCCACGCGGCAATGATGGCACTTTCCATGTTCTTATCTGATAATCAAAAGCATCTACTTCGCTTTTAATAGCCCCCCTGAAGCCCACAATGCCCACAGTGTTCCCTTGAGCAATATCTCCCCTATGATTAAGATTCTGCCTCACATGCCTGTCCAGGGCAACAGAATAGGTTATAAAAATAGTTTCTCCTTCATTTATCAACCTCGCTCCTCTTTCATCCGTAATTTTTAATCTAATTTGTTTATCAGTAACATCTATACCAGGAACTCCAGTTAATCTAAAAGGATAATCCTTCCCACCTGAAGCATCATAATTATCACCCCTAAATTTCAACTTTCTATCATCTCTTACTATTTTATCAAATAACTGTGGTTGATCATCATATGCTACATTTTCAAATTTAATCTCTGCTTCACCTATTGCACCAAACAAACCATCGCTATCAGTAGCACCAGATATTCTTTTTCTACGAGTCCCCTGCCATGCGCCTGCACTATATTTACCTATAATAGTAGGATCTTTTAAAGGGTCATTTACATCAAAATCGAGACCATTTGTAAATCTGCCATCAACCCCTGTCGCATCTGGTTCTACAAAATGATTTTTAACAATTCCAAAAACAGATAATGGATAACCTTCATCACATACCCATATTCCCGTATCAACCATTTCTTTTGTTACAAAAATCGAACGATTAATTTTTACTTCCGCATCCAATAAATGAAGAGTCATATATGTTAGACCAGAAGTGATACCACCGAAGCCTATCGATGCTAATGGATTTCCTATAAGAAAACCTGTAGAACCAGGAAAAGTTCCTGGAGCAATAGGATGAGTTACTGCATTTCTCATCACTTTACTAAAATCAATCTCTATTTTTATTTTACTAGCGGGAAGCTGTTGTTTTACTTCTCTAACAGCAGTTATTTCTCTAGTCTCAGGATCTCTTGTTACTACATAAGTAACACCTTTAGGTGGATTTTTCAAACGATTGATATTAAATGTGTCAACAGGAAGATACTCTTTCTCAATCTTTGCTTTAATATAACCATCTCTGATTAAATCACTATTATCATAACACAGATATGTTCGTCTATTATCAAATACCATTTTTGAATTATACCATATTTAAAAATATCTTGAAATTTCTACCTTAATGGTCAGTCTTATAACCGCCAGCTATCTCAACTACTGCTTTTTTCAATGCCCCCTCAATAGCACTTACAAACTTAGTTGCCAACTCAGCAGTATTATCAAATTTAAGACCCCCCATATTAAGATTGGAAAGAGCTAGGGTAATAGTATTAAGAGCAGGAGCAACCATCATAGGAGTTGCCGCCATTATTTCTGGCTCATGTCTTTCTGATGACATAAATCCTACATCATCACCTGATATTATATTAGATCCTTGTATCTCATCTACTAATCTTTCTTGCCTACTCCCTGCATTACTAATAACTCCTCCCATCATATGCATTTGTTCAGGCAAAGCACCCCTAGCCTTTATTAATTCCGGGATATTACTATAACTAGTTGCCTTCAAACGACTATGCATTCTAGCATACTGAATTACATCTGAACCAACTGTCGCCTCTTTCGCTGCAAGATTTGCTCTCTTTTTATCTTCTTCCAAATTGACTCTACTTATTTTATATGTCTTATCTATTTCTGAGGTTTTGCCTGCTATTTTACTTTGTATAGATTCAATCTTTGAAGGGTCTGCGATAAAACTAGCTCTAGTCAGATTAGACAATTGTGCTTCTAGTTCATCTCGTTCATCTTCTAATTTTCCTGCATAATTAGTTCCCCTATACTTCCATGTCCCCATCGCTGGTCCCGCCACTCCTGTTTTACTTCTTTCTATAGCCATACGATAATCTTTTTCTTTTTGTTCCCTAATCGCTTTCTCTTGTGTTTTAGCTTTGTCCAACACTTTCTCTTCAGATTTTGCACCTTTTACTGCCCCAACATCAAGGGCTAATTCCTTAAAACTCCTTTCTCCCGTTCTTACATTACCATGAATAATTTTCCCCCATTCCTCATAGTTATTATTCATATTTTCAACTTCTTCTTTCCAAGTCTGTATATGCCCAGACAATTTATATTCTTCCTCTTCCATTTTACTTAACGCAACAGGCGACCCCACTGCTCCTGCTGCTCCTGCTATTCCTGCCGTTCCTCCCGCTTTCGATGGTATTCCTTCAGCCACTCCTACTTTTCTTTTTACTTCTTTTTCTTCTTCTTTTAATTTAGCAGCAGCTATATTTTCTTTCCTTCCAGCTATTTCCTTTTCTAACTTAGCAATAGATTCCATATCCTTAAGTGGAAGGATACCTGCTTTTTCCTTCTTTTCTTTTCTTTTTTCTATTGTTTCAATCTGTTTCTCTAATGAGCTAATAGTTGCCATCTCTTCTTCAATAGAGACTGGTTTTTTACTTACAGCATCTTTATCTTTTTTACTTACAGGATCTTTAGTGGTTGGACCTCCTGCCCCTCCTCTAAAATTCTTCATCTCACTAAGATTAACAACAAAAACGGGAATAGCATCTGCTTCTTTATTAATAATAAGACGTGGCAAAGTATCCTTAGGTGCATCTTCTAATGCTTTTGCCCATACCCCATCATCTTTAGGAGGTCCTATATAAGTAGATGTAAATCCACCTCCCATAGAAAAGCCCCGCACCCCCCTACCTCTCGTCCCACCTGCCCCTTGTCCCGCTTCTGAAATAATTTCACCTGAATGCAAAGCCGACTTAGCAATTTCATTAGCGCCAGCAGCTAAAGCTTCCATAGATCCTCTACCAACACGTTCAGTACTTTTCACAACTTTATCTAGCATAGGAGCAATATCCCCCCTAAATGCACGTCTTAGTATTTGCTCAACACCCCTAACTCCTCCCCTTCCTACTGTACCTGTACTTATATCTGCGGGAGTTACATATGATAATTCTCCAAACTGCCTACCTTTGGCTCCATAAATATCTCCACGTTGAGTCATCCGTTCAACACCTTGATAACCTACTCTTTCTGTAATATAACCAAATGCATCTCTACGAGCATAAGCACCACTCTTTGAAGATCTAATCGCCCCACGTAAGCTTTGTATTTGTGCAGTATTTTGTTCAGCATTCATTATTATCTCTGAAAAACTTCCCGCACCAGTATTCATAGCTGATATAGCTGAGATCCATCCGTCTCTCATTGCCTTAACGGTTGATGCTTGTTTGACTTGTGCTGATACCATCTCATTTGTAGTACTTGTCACAATGGTCAATAATCTCAAATTTTCCTTAATTCCATCTCCTTGTTTAACAGACAGCATATAAGCTCTTTGTTCAACGGCTCTTCTGTCTCTCAAAATACTAATAATATCACCTTGAAGATCAAATTCTTTCATTCTCGTCGCAGCACTAGCTCCAACTCCAACAGCATAATTATCTGCTAATTGAACAAGCAAACCTGCTCCTGTTGCCTGTGCTTGAGTTAATTGCAACTGATCTTTAAACATACCACTCATCTTACTATAAATCTCACTTCTTTCTTTCGCCAAAGATACAAGACGCGTTTCAGATTCCTCGATTTGTTTTGCAACAGCAACCTGATCCAAACCTTCAACACCAATCATTTGAAGCTGTTTGAACATAGATCTACTTTCTTTAGTTGCCTTCTTATCGATAACTCCAGCAGCAACTTTAGCTTTAAGTTCTTTCGGACTCATAGAATTCTTCGCAGTTAAGATATCTATCAACTCTTGCTGAGCAGACATCTCAGCATCTAAAGTCTGAGCAGCAGTGCCAGCAGTCCTAAACGCTAATTCAATATCTATCTCACCAGTAATAGACATACTTTCAACCATAGCATCAATTCTACCTAATTGAGCCTTGTACAAACCGCCGATCTGAGATGCTAAATCTGCCTGTTTAGCAATAATAGTATTTATTGACTCTAATCTAGCTTGCTGCTTTGCAAGAGCTGCATTGGCATCTCTATATGGTTTTGCATCCGGGAATTCAGCCATTTTGTTCTGAACACCCTCCATCTTTTCAAGTATTTCCACCTGCTTTTCCAGAGCCTTAAGATCTTTCTTCTTCTGCTCCTCTCCACCTTGTATCTCTCCATACTTAGCCATCTGAAAATCAATTTCAGCTTTGTAACTCTCAACTTTACTTCTCTGATCTTCAATCACCTTCGATATATCTTTAGAAAGTTTCTCTGCGCTTCCTCCACTCTCCACATCTATAGGTAATGTTACGTTAACGCCTTCAATTCCATTAAGACCCTTAGCAATCTCTACATCTAATTGCCCCCTTGCTTTCGTCAAATCAATTTCTGCAAAGGCAACTTCCGCTGATATTTCTTGAAATAATTCCGTTATAGACTTATCACCTTCAGTTATGTCTTTTATATCAAGTTTTTGCTGGACAGCTATTTTTCTTACTGAATCCCTCTCATTTAATTCTCTTTCTACTTTCTGCTTGACTCTAATAGTTATATCCTTGAGAGGATCTTGCTTAGCATCTTCTTCTGCCTTCTTCTCTTTATCTGATTTCCCAAATAGTTTCTGGAATCCAGGAACAAGATTCTTCCATTCTGTAACAGCACCAACGATAGTACCAGCAACTCCACCAAGAGCAGTCCCTAGAATGGGCACAAAACTACCGATCATTGCTCCTGTAGCTGCTGCTGCTCCAACACTTGCTAAACTACCACCGATACCGACTGCTGCACCAGTTTTGACCTTACCTCCTGCTTCTAATGACTTGCCATATTTCTTAGCTATCATACCACCAATACCAAGAGCAAGTCCAGCGCCTCCAGCGGCAAGCCCCTTCCCGACTTTAGCTCCCTTTGGAAGAATCTTAGCAAGCTTTCCAAGGAAACCACCTTTTCCTTTAAGCATGCTAGTCATACCTTTAGAAAGTTGAGGACCACCACCAGGACCCATAAGCCCAGAAACGCCTCCTCCAAGACTCCTAGGCCAGTTAGTAACAAAGACTCTCTGACCATCCCCTCCCATAATAGGTGCTGTCTTTGATACAGCCCTACCAGCTTTGGTAGCAACGCCTCCTACCCTACCTAGAAAACCGCCTTTTTTGCCAAATATCTTACCTATACTAGAAAGAGCTAATCCACTTACCCTACCGATACCGCCAGCTGCTGATTTAGCAATACCAGCTCCTCCTCTAGCAAGCTTTGGCCCGCCTTTGCCAATAGCCATTCCTCCAAGAGCCGATAACGCCCCCCCACCGATTTTTACCGCAGCAAAAGCTCCGACAAGAGTAGCTCCAAGCTTCAAAGCACTCATGTTTGAAGTCTCAAGCCACTTTGTGAAACTCTGCAAAGGACCTGTCATTTTCTCAAGAATAGGCAAAACAGCTTTGCCCATAGTTAAAGATACTGTTTCCCACTGTTTCCTAAATGCTTGAGTCGCTGCTATTTGAGCTGCCAATTCTTGTTGACGAGCTTTATCAGAACCAAGTATTTGCTGATTACCGCTTATATATGATGTAAGTCTTTTATATTCCGCATCTTTTATTTTACCAACAAAATAAAGATTTCTAACTCTTGCTTGAAGTGCTTCCCTCTCAGAAGCAGCCACTCCACCACTCGCTTGCTTAAGACTTGCTAAACCCTGAGCTAATCCAGGATATTCCTGAGATACAGAAGCAATAGAACTCTGATACTTATCCATCTCTTTAGCATTAGCGCCAACTATACTTTGAATTCTTTTCAGCATCCCCTCAAACTGACCGAGAGACACAAACCTCATACCTTCTTGATACTTATTGAATAAAGCAGTCGTCTCTTTACGAGTAAGAGATGTCTCTCTACTAACTCTCATTAAGGATTGTTCTAAACCACCAACTCCAATTCCAAGACGATTAACGCTTGCAGCAGTGGAAAGTAAACTTCTATTGTATTCGTCAGTTGCCTTAAGAGCGCCACCAATACCACCCGCAGGAAAGACAAGTTTAGCCGCTGTTTTAGTTAACTGATTTCCGAGACCTGTAACAGTTTTACCAAGTTTAACAAAATTAGCATTAATAATCCTACCAGCACGAATTCCAGTCTTCTGCATTCCGACATATGCCCTGCCAAGACTAACTGCCGCTTTACGAACATCGCCAAAAGTTGCATTTATACTTTCTGTGCTTCGAAGAACTTGCTTATTAGATTTATGTATATTACGGATCGCAGCAGCAACATTCTCAACGCCTGCTGATTGTAATACCAATGTTAAATGGGTATCAAAGCCACCAAGTTCCTGAACTTCGCCTGTATTTTCATTTTCTGCCATAATTAACCTATTGATTTGTAATTCATATAATTATCGGTATGTATATTGATCTAAAAATATTTCCTTACGATATCTCTGTTTACATATTTTAATATTGTATTTTTTGACGAATATTCCTTTATTTCTATCACCAAAAAAATGCAGAGATAGTAATGGCTAACTACCTCTGCATAACACGGATTTACCACACAATTGTATTAACTAAATATTGAACCGATCTCTAAATCGACAAGAGTACCCAAAGCTGCCGCAATTACTGGATGTAATTTCAAAATATCTTCTTTTGTAGGTTTTTCTTCTTTTCCCTTAAGATCCCATGACTTTATAAGGGCTGAAATTTTTCTAAATCTAACTTCAATAGGATTAAAACTAACTCCCTCATCGCTCATTAGAATAGTCCCATATAACTCACTCGAATCCCCGAATGAAGGTTTCTTGAACGTGGCTTGATACTCTTTTATAGTATAATCATCTACATCTCTCCCAAGATCTTTTAAAGACGTTATTAACGATTCTTCTCCGATATCGCAGAATATAGTGTCTTCATTTTTGTGAACTGCTACAGTAAATTTGACAATAAATTCATCATCTGGACTAATAAATAAGTTTTGCATTTTTATCTCCTGCCTTTTTTGGCTTTTTTATTCATTCTCTCTATTTCTTGATTCTTCACACTGTTATAAACTGAAAGGACATGTATAATTCCCTTTAACTTTTTAGTCTCTTGACTATCACATTGATCAGGTGTCCACCCAAACTCTTTAGCTAATAGAAAATAAGTTATTTCTATAGGAACTGGGTTAACTGCAATTTTGCGGCCGAGGGCGAGATCTCCCGCAGCCAGTGCTAGTTTCCCGATTCTGGCTCCGTATAATCAAGCATTGCTTCAAATTGTTGGTATAAATTTGTGACAACTGGACCAGGCAAAGAATCAATAGCTTCGTGAGTTACAGGAACAGGTTTCTCATTCATAGTGATATTCCATTCCTTAAGACATCTTTTAATTATAGCATCTCTATATGCCAAGAAATTAAACTGCCTCTCCCCTGTCTGAGGATTGATCATTTGAGATGATAGATTCATAACCTCATTTTGCTCTTTCCAAGTCAATAAGCTCCATTTAGTTTCTAGGGTCTTAACAATCTTAGAAACTTCTTCATCCTCACTAGCAAGCTGCTCATCAGCTTTTTCTTTAGTAAGAATAACCAGCCTTTCTCCTGTACCTGCCTTGACATACTTATAATACAAATTTATTTCGATAAAACTACTTTGATCAAGTAATGACATATTGTTTCTCCTATGCTATAACTACTTTGTTCAATATTTATTAATCGGAAGATATGTTTATTTTCTTGAGAAAAATCAAAAAGGAAGAGAGGCGAAAAAGGAAAGAATAGGACAAAAGACAGTAATAAAACTGCCTTTTACCCTATTAAACTTATATTAAAACTTATATACTAGTTGTCATAAGAAAAAGTAGTCGCACCTGGCTCCAACGATGTAAGCATTGGATCACAAACTCCACTACCAGCCGCAGGAAGTGAGTGCCAATTAACTGTTGTTTCAAATACATCATTAGTAAGACTCATTTCTTCAATTTCGAATACGCAGTTGGGCATACCTACAGCAAATGTTGAATCTGCACAACCTTCTCCCGTTCCAGGAGTGTTGAAACCAAACTTAATAGTTGACGATTCAGTACAATTGAACTGATTCTTAAGAGCAATATCGGCAAGCTTAGGATGCCTACCCATTAGAACAATATTACCAGTAATTTCTCTCTTACGAGGAGCAATTGCTTGTGCGAATAACTGAGTGTTAAGTGTGTAGTAACGTTCAGCATCGTTATTTATGTTAGCCTCAAAAGACCTAACATGCTGACCGCCAATAGCATCAGTACCATAACCTATTCTATCACCCTCAATCTCAACACGAGCATCATTCCATGTTACGATTCTTGTAGATCCGATTGATGCTGTTTCATCAGTACTAGACCCTTCACAAACAGTATCACTTCTTGTAGGAGGATTCAGAGTACCTAATGTTTCACGGTTAACTCCCAATATATCAACAGTACAAGTAACAACATCAGACTGCGCTACCGAAAACTGCCAAGTATTAGCAAAACAACCCGTATACTTAAATTCTGCCTCATTGTAAGGCAAGGTTTGAGATGCTGCATATTTTACTTGCAATTCAAACGGGCTAAGAAGACCATTATCCTGACGAGTAACTGCATACCTGTAAAGAATCTCAAAAAGAGTTTTTGATCCTGCTACTCCAGAAACTTCATAAACCGCTGGAAATCCAAAAGAACCATCTACTAATTTTGGACCTAACTGATAAACCGTCTTATCATAACGACTATCAATTACGTCAGGCTTACTAATTTCCTGTGATAAGTTAATATCAGCAGAGGTCGCTCTAATAAGGTAAGAGTCATGATCGATACGTGTCGCACCATCAGCATTACCATAAATTTTGCCCTGTTCTACTCTAATAAACCCAACAAAGCCCATAAAAGCCTGTGGGCGATCCCAAAAACTGTGTGGAGGTGTAAAGACTGCCATTTTTTATCTCCGTTCTAAAATAATTAAATATTTTTATTTTTTATCATTCAAAAATATTACACTATGCCGCCTGGATAAAGGACTGTAATCCATCCCGTCACGGTATAACCAGCATCTGCGCTAATATTAGCCCATCCATCTGGACAAGCCGATTGTGTCCAATTGATACCACTATCGTTAATCCATGTAAGCATTTTATCGGTTGCAGTGTCTGTGCCAGCTGTGTTAGTAATAACAAAGTCATTAACCGCGTTAACAGCCTGAAGCAGACCAGAGTTACTACCAACAATATTACCAGCCACAACATATGCATTATTAAATGTTTGAAGCAATGCTAATTCTATTTCAAGAGCAGCATCAGCATCAGCATTCGATGGATCTGGATAATCCAATGTGTCCACGTCAACTATAGCATCTAGAGCTACTCTTGCTTGAGTCTGAATACCAGACAAAGACACATCAATTGCTGAATACGCATCTGCGATTATGTTATATAGAGTTCCCGTAATTTGAGCCATTTTATATTCTCCTATGAATCAATGTTTTTTCTTTTATCTATATTCTGAAATTATTTTCAACACCTTTTTATTTCATCATTAGCTTATTATATTCTTATTATTTCGCAAACGCTCAGCCAAATCCTTTTATTATTTTTATATTTTCTTCAACTAATCTCATACCGCTTCATGTTATCTAATTCTATCTTTATTTGCATTACCCTTTATTTATCTCAATCTAGGCTCCATTCTTCTAAGATGCTGATACTCCTCCTCCTCTGCAAACCAGCTAATCTTAGCGGCTTTAAGCAACTCACCCTTATGTATAATCCCATATTGGATATCACTTGGCCATGAATTGTATATAAACCTCTGAGGAATAATAACTGACGTTTCCGATGCTAAGTAATCAAACGCTACTTGATGCTCTAACATAACGGCATTTTGAGCAGGATCTTCTGTTTCATCAAACCATCCAATCACAATATTCTCAGTAGTCTCCAAATCATCTTCTAAATATATTCTTCTATAATTATTAATCAAACTTCTATCCGTCAATCTTATAGTCGTATCACAAGCAGTTACATCCTCTGCCAAGGAAGTAACACTATAGTCACTAACGAGTGGAGTTAGATTTCTCTTTAAACCCAGTTGTATTGTATCTGCAAGATTCATTAAAAATCTATACCCTCTCTCGTGAGTTGATGCCTGAACATAAATTCCTATCTCAACTTGATATTTTTCTTTGGTACTTTCAAGAGTAAGCCACTCCGACCCCCTACTCACTCCATGAACAGTAATGGCAGGATAACGAAGAATGACATCTGGCTCACCAACATAAATTCCCTGAACAAATTGCTCATCTATAGTTTTTATAAGAACAGTATTTTCAGCCATAGTCCAATCATTTAAAATAGCAGTAGTTAACGTGACGCAATGATTCAAATAATCTACGCTTTCAACGATTAAACCAGTTTCATAAACAGTACTGTTTTTAAGCATAACTTGATCATTAACTTCAAAACGTCTGGAATTTTGAACCGATATTTCAGTATCACCTCTAGCCAAATCAACTACGGTTCTGCTAGCCGTATTAACCCACTTGTGGATAATCCTCCTAACGCCATCTAAAACTTCTGCCATCGCCATACTTATATCCCCAATGCTTTTTGAATTTCTCTTTTGGCTATCTCTCTTACTATATCTCTAGCTGTTATATTGTATTCTGCTTGAACTTCTTTTAAATATTCATTAGTTAATTCTTTCATCAAGTATTTATCAACGACATCATTAACCACTGCACCCTTATCATCTTTTGCCAATCTTATTTTCGATGGCTGCATATCCTCTCCAATAATTTTTCCATCTAAAGCTTTAAACTTATTAGTTATATCTTTCCCTATGTCACCTATATCGTTAGCCATTATTTAATCTGTTTCTGACCTTTCTCTATAGTACCACCAGTAGGTAACGCATACTGATCAACAAGATTTGGATTATAAAATCTACGACCTATCCTCATTTGCCCATGCATAATAATACTTCCGTTTAAAACATCACTTAATCTACTCTGAGCAAGATCTCTAAGTTGATTACCAAAGCTAGAAGTATTTGGAGAACTTTCAGCAGAGAAATATTTATCATAGATATTAGCAGAAGCAAGTCTTGCTGATATAAATCTTACTGGAGGTGGATAAGCAACCCTCAATATTCTTGTATCTTCCTCAAAAAAATACTGAATTGCAGATACTGTTGAAAAAGTTTTACCATCTATAACTGCATCTATTTGATGTCGTTCCTCATGAGTTCCATCAGTTAAAATAACAATATCTCCTGCTGCTAACGGACAATATCTTTCAAGCACTAAATATGAATTATATTCATCTAATGAAGAATAAAGAGTTGTCTCAAAATCACACTTCTCACAGAATGGAGTCTTATACAGCATACTTAAAGCAGCATCTATCTCGCTATCAGCAAGTTGGATATAATAATCTACGTTATCACTGGTAACTAAGTTATTATCAAGAGTGTTCCCGACATTAAGAAGATTTCCATATGTTCCCAATGCATCTGTAGTTTGAGCCGTTGCGGTAGTTAACGCCTGTGCTATTGTTTTAGTGATGTCATTCTCAGTACAGTAGCCCATTTCTATCTCCAAAAAAAGAAGCTATACCTATCTTAGATATAACTTCCTTAAAAACGGGCTAAAACCTTTATATTTTTTAACCTATCATCTCGTCTGCCATTTTTTCTTTAAGTTTCTTTTGTGAAATAATAGCCTGTGTTAAAAGACCCTTCACCACAGCATTCCTCGGATCTTTGGATTGTACTACATTTTTAATTTTAAAAGGCAAATCAAGTTCAGCGACTACCGACTCAACTTTCTTAGCAAAACCCTTAGGCATAGATGTGCCACCTGCTATAACAATATCAAGAGGAGCCTCAAATTCGCTCTTAACTTGAGAAAACTTCTTTGCAAAATTCTTAAATACATACTCTATCATATTGGTGTAATAAGCATCTAAAGCAAAAATTACATCATCATCATAATCAATATTATTAAAATCAAGCTTTGTTTCTTTAATATTAGTGACCTGAGAGATAGGCTTGTCTGTGTGTTCAGAGACTTTCTGATCAATCCAATCTCCACTTCTTGCTGCACTCATACCAACAACAGGAAGACCCCTGTACGCAAGCACACAGTTTACCTTACCAGCACCAAACGACATTCCAATTCCACTAAACGGAACCTTCTTTCCATCCGCCTCGATGATAACTGGCTTCTCAGACAACACAACTGCGTGACCCTCTTCAATGAATTTAACATTCCATCCAAGCCTCTTAAACATACCCTCAAGCCTTGCTTTATGGAATGTATTATCAACAGCCCCATCAACTGGATCAGAGGAAATACATGTGCAAACCAAAGAAGTCTTATCGGGGGCTTCTCCTATAGATGACTCTATCATCTTAGCCATAACAAGCATTTTCTTGTCTTCCCCCTTGTTAAGAACTCCACCCTGCATAGGTCTACGAAGTTCTACACGACCTGGGAACATTCTAGCCACAACCATAGAATCTTCTCCCAATACGTAATAATGCTTGCCATCGCTAACATACTGCCAGTCATTTTGAGAAAGGACTTGCTCTATATCCTCTGATGCTTCTAATTCTACAAAAGCATTTCTTATTTCTTTCAATACAAGGCTGCCATCTTCTGCATTTTCAGCAACCTGAAAAAACATCGTGCCACAGTCGCAAGAAACCACTCTACTCATCTTTATTCTCCTTTAAGCCTAAAACTACCACATTGTTCACCAGGAAGGCACATGCATCGCTTACCAATATGTTCACATATTTTACAATCTGTTGCATAATTGTCGCATGTCCCATCAATATCTGTAAGACAATCATGATCCCTATTCCTACAAGTTTTACAATCAACCATTTTTTATTCTCCCAACAAACCTTCAAGTTCGTCTACATTATCTAATATCGTATTTTCTTCATGTTTCTCTTCATAATGAACAGCTTTTATTTCAGTACCCTTAACAATATTATCAACAGTCCTAGCATTTATTGTTGCCAATGTGCTTGAGTCAATTTCGACTTCTTCATCTTCTCTTATTTTTTCACCTTCTTGTCGATAAATGACAGTTTCTGAAGATTTGGGCATAGCAGCTATCAGTTCTTGCAAATCTTCTTTTGATAATCCGCCCCCCTGCCCTTTCAAAAGTTCCCTCATTTCCCCAATAATTTCTGCTTTCATTGCCCCCAAATCTTCTGATTTAGGTTTTGGTGTCGTATTAGGGATCTTCTTAACTTTTGGTTTATCTTTAACACGAATCTCAATATCCCCGCGTTTAGAAGCTGATCTTAACGCTCGAGATTCATCAGACTTTGATCTCTTCATCATTTTATCTAAATCAATTGCTTGTTTGGGACCTAAATTTATACCTATATCGCCTAAAGTGATATGACCTTTTGTTTTATTAACTATAAAAAACATCTATCTCCTCATCCCTCTTATCCTTGGTAGGGGTTTATTTTCTACCTTCAAAGATATTGTACTTTCTTTTTTGCACTCTGGGCACATATAATATACCACTCCATCCCTAAAATTTATTTCTATATTAGGGTCTGTGTCATGATATCTACAATGTGAACAAACCGTTGTTATCTTCATAACTTACCTCCTTAATATTATCGGCAGATTCAGTTATAAAAATAAAGAATTGAAGTAATTATCGAACTCTGTCTTAACTCTAGCTATCTGCAGATCTATATAATCAATGTTATTAACAGAAGAAAATTTAACATTATGTTTTTTCATTTTTTCTAAAGCGGCAATTTTAATTACAACTCGATTATAAGCTTCTCTCACTAATTTTAAAGATTTTTGCAAAGGGAGAATTTCTTGTTCTGGAAAACCGCTATCAACTAACATTTTATTTAAAACTGCAGCTATTCCCTTATCTTTCAATTTAAGTTCTTCGATACCAGGATACCTTCTCATTTTACCTCTAAACGGAGCATCATACCCATCAGTAATCTTTGCCTTAACTGCTTTATGGTCATCCAAAGCTTTTGTAAATTTACCATAAAAAATTCCCAAAACATCAGCATCCAGATCTCCCTGACCATCTGTTTCTTTAAGCCATTTATCTACTTTAACTTGAATATTATCTGCCAATAATGCATTTCTCTGTTTAGCCTCAAAATCATCTCCTTTTTTACCTTTTCTTATCATCTTCATCCTATCATTATAATCAGCATCTTGCCTGTCAGGATGTCGTATGAGTTTTAATACTTTTCCGCTGTACTGCTTGTATTTTCCTTCTAATGTAACATCGTTTTGCTCTAAGCCGCTTGCCATTTCTTCCCTTGCTTCATCAGTCTTATCAAACTCCTCGAATTTATTAAAGAATGTGTGAAACCAACTTCCTTTTTCTATCTTTGGCTCACCCGTTCTATTATCAATTTGGGTGGATTGCTCTATCCCCTTCTTATAGATATCAGCTAATGTACCGATATGCTCCGGCATTTTCTCTCCTCTTAAATAATAATACAATTCTGTATTAGTCCTGCCTTTTTTATCAGCAGCATTAATAGAAGATCCAGACCTTCTAAATTTCCTCATATTTGAGTGATTACCAAAAATTCCCAGAACAGTAGATAGAGCGTCATCTGTATAATCTTTTGCCATCTCAATATCTTCATCTGTAAAATTTTGTGCTGCATTCATTAATTTAATCTCTCGAGAAGTTGGATTATGCCCTCTATGAGTCATCTTCTCCATTAGTTCTTTTGCTTCCTCAACATACAAAGCAGCATCTTTCTTATTAGCTAAATAACCAAAAGATTTATAACTATGATCTTGCATAAATGCTTTCAGATTATGATGAGCATTTCTGCCTCCTTCTGCTACATTTTTTAAAATCTTGCCTTCTTTTCTAGACCCTAAATCTGTCAACCAATTGACATGTGCATTAGATTGATTTAATGTCATATATATAAAATCTTCTTCTTTCTTTCTTTTTATACTTTCCTTGTCATCTAAAGAAACACCAGCGAAATCAGATACCTGATCCCCAAAATGCACTCTAACATCTCCAGTAATAGCTTCTTCTTTAGCAGCATCAGACATAGTATCTGACACATCATATTTCTTTTTTATACTATTTGCATATTCCCTAATTTTCTTTTTAATATTCCCCATCCTTTGAAAAATCTCAACTGGGTACTGATGAGTAACCAGCTTATTCCAGTCAGGCATATATGGAGCGGCAGTACCAACCTTCATTCTCTGAATATATCTTTTTGCAAGAGCATTAGTATCTTCTAAAGGTATTTCCGCTTCCCCAGGAAGTTTCTTTATTATATCTTGCACAATAGTTTCAGGAATACGTATCGAACCTTCCTTAGTTTTGTATATAGCCATCAAAGGATTTTCTTCTTCATCACCTCCTACTAATTTACTTTTTGAAGCAAGTAATGTACTCACATGAGCCATAATAGGAATACCAAAAGCATGCATAGCTTCGGCAATATCATATTGTTCCACTATCATTTTTTTGTCGCGAACAAAATCCTTCTTAGCTTGTTTATCTACCGGCATTTCCATCTGCTGTATCTGTTTAAATTTATCAATAGTATCAACTCTCATATCTCCCAATGCGCTCTTCATAACTTCATGAGCATCTTCTACCATAGGCGCTACATAAACGCCGCTAATCTTTCCTAATACATTAGAATACTGATGCTGCTCATAAGCATCCATAACAATTGGTGCATCTTTTTTACCACCTGGAGTAAGACCCATATTAGCAACACCTGCACCACCGACTCCATCATTCCAACTAACACCTAACTTCTCACTATTCACCACAGGACTTAACCATTTGTATATATCAGGATTTTGCTCTTCTACAAGTCCCTTTAATGTCTCATAAAGGGCTGGTGCTCTTTCATTATTTAAAATATTCATCAATGTTCTATGTGTTCTTGGATCCCTTTGCTTATCATCAAGAATAGAATGGATATTTGTAGACACGTTCTCTAATTGGTCTGTTCCCAAATCTACCTTTATCTGCTGCAACCCCTCAGAAAAAGCTTGCATTAAATCAGCATCAATAGTAAAGTGTTGTGGAAATGCTAAGAAAAAATTCATTCTCTGATCAGCCCACGCCTTGTCAGAAGGAGCACCTAATTTATACACAGCAGCATCAGATAAAGCTTCCGGGACTTCTTGTAATTCAAAATCTTCTGTTCTTATATGCTTTGCTCCAATAATTTTTTGTGCAACAGATTTTTCTTCTGGCGTTGCATTATTATACCTTGTGATAAATTCGAACTCGATATGAGGATCTGGCCATTTTACTGGCTTAGAATAATCTTTTATATTATAATCTTCTTTTTCCACAGGTTGTTCTTCTTGCTCTACTATAGACTCTTCTGCTCTTTCAACATAACCCTCTCCTTGCTGCTTTTTTTGCTGTTCCAACGCCCATGCACTAGGACCAGCTTCATCAAACGTAGCATGACCTACCTGTTCTCTAATTGCTGCTTCACCTTCTTGTTTACGTTGTTGAAATTGCCTTTTAATATCTTCAGACTTCGCATTTATAACATCAACTACTTTTCTCGCGACATCAGGATCAGTAACTGCTGTTTGTTGAGTAATCGATTGTATCATTGCATTTTGATAAGATCGATTATACCTCATTGCATTATATAATGACGTATCTGCTAAAAACTGAGAATCTTCTATGACACCAGTGCGAGCTAAATTTTCTATGTCTTCCCTATATCTATCTAAAAAATCATTGACTTTCATAGCAAAATCCTGTGGGACATCTACAGCATCAGTTTGACCAGATTCGAATGCATCCTTCTGGGATTTCTCGTCCGCTCGTTGCTTTTGCTCAACGATGTTACGATTAATTCTATCAATTTCTGCCTGATCAGATTGTTGTTCTTGTAAACTATCCGCACGTTTTATTCTTAAATTAAAAGGATCAAAAGATAAAGTCCCCTTCTTGACCGCTTTAATTAACTTATGTATATTTATCATCTCATCTCCATTTGAGCACAGTGCCATATCTATATAAATAGATATTCTATTTTTACTGCTCCAACCCTCTATTTTTTACGAGTGTATCTCTGTTCTATATCTACAACAATCGGGTTCCTAAGTATGTCTTCTTTAGAAAATTCAATAATACCCAAATTATCAACACCCTTTAACCTTTCACAGGCATCTACCAACCCATTTGTATCCCGAATATCAGACTGTAAAGGATCTCCAGTTATAACGACCTTGCAATTTTCACCGATCCTTGTAAGAAACATTCTTATCTGTTCTGGTCTAGTGTTTTGTGCTTCATCTAATAAAACAAAAGAATTACGAAACGTCATACCTCTTTGAAAAGCCAGAGGAAGAGTCGTAATCTCTTCTGATTTAAGATAAGCCTCAATTTGCTTTGGAGTAAGATAATCTGACAAGAAATCAAAAATAGGATACATATAAGGATGTATCTTTTCATGCAAATCACCTGGAAGGAATCCAAGATTCTCCCCCACGGCTTCAACACATGGGCGTGTAAATATCATTTTCTTATATTTGCCCATAATAAATTCTCTTAAACCGCTAACTACAGATAACATTGTCTTACCTGATCCGGGAGGACCAGCCACGATGGTGACAAGATTTTCTTTAATTGATTTAAGAAGTGCTTTTTGATTAGGGCTTTGAGCCGTAACCGATAATCTTTGCTTCGTATAACTTTTTTTGTTCTCTAATTCGCTGGAAGATCCATTTCCATTCCCATTCCCATTCCCATTCCCATGCCCGTTCCCGTTCTTTTTTCTCTTAGACATAAAGCTCCCCAACTAGATTATAAAAGAATATTATTCTGAGTTTTTTACTCCTACTTTAGCTACTAAACAAACTTCAGAATTAGCCTTACAAACAACCCCCTCAATTCCAGACATAACAAATTGGACTACCTCTGGTCGATACTGGCTCATTTGCTCTTCTACAATCTGCCAAAATTTGGAAGGGAGATACACACTTTTTCCTTTTAAAACTTTCGATCTTATATCGATAATATCATAACCATAAGCTTCTTTTAACTCATCTAACCTCTCATTAATTTCATTACGATAAAAAACATCATTCCAACCATCTTTTCGATATGAACTATCCAAAGACGCTTTTTGCTCCGTTGGTAAACTTCTAAAAATAATCTTTCTCTGATTCTCAGATAATGACCTAGCGTAATACCAGTATTCGCTAAAATTATCAAAAATAGGCTTCTTAATCATAATAAACCTCCCTACTTTAATTTTTCGATAATCTCAAACTCTATAGCGTGATGAGTAACAAAAGCCACGCAATTTATATTATTCTCTTCTAATAGAGCCACAAGCTTTGTCTCAATATCAAGGATGTCTTCATCGGTAGCTGGACGATCATTAGTTCCTACTTTAACCAGCAAAAATTTATCTTCAAGATCTTTGAATTTCTGAATAGCCACCTGTGGAGGTGGAGTAATTTCTGGTTTAGGAGTGGATGGTGGAGGATTTGTTCCACCTTTGTTCTCAGTTGGTTCTTGAAAGCGCTTCTTAACAGCCTTTTTCTTCTTAGTTGTTTTTTTAGATTTTACCTTAGTCATAGTTTCCTCTTTACCTATTTCCTTACTCATCTTCATTCTCCTCTAAATGATTAAATTATCTTTCTCTGAATCATCGTCTAATTCACTATCTTCCATATCTTTTGTTAATTCTGGTTTCTTATACTTAGGAGAGACCACTTCTATGTCTCCATGATCAAATAACCACGTATTTCTATAGTCCAATGTGCCTTTGCAATACTCAATAACCGTATTCGTATCTAGTCTAATTGGTTTTTTAGTAAGCAAAATAGCAACAAGAGTTTGATTCAACTCCATCGTTTCGGGATTCCCAGTTGCTATCATATTGCATAAACTGGTAGATGGTCTGAACATAAAATCAGCCCCATTATAAGCATAATTCAAAGCCATTTGCTTTTCACTAGATGTAAGTCCTAACATTTCAAATCTCCTTCTGTGTTAGAATTCTAATGTCTACATATATATCGGTAAAATATCATAGTTGAATAAATGCAGCAAAAAGCCACCCTGCCATTATAACAGAGTGGCTTTTATTATTTTTATCATTCTTATTCAAATGGATTATAGTCAGGACTCCGTTCCAACTTATTCCCCTCCTCTGCTATTTCTATATCTTCTCTTATTTTATCCTCATACATTTCTTTTAATCTGTAAAGAGTATTAGGGTTCTCTGATTCTTTATTGCTGCGATTATCTCTTGCTTTAGTCATATTAATGTTATTAGCGTAACTCTCATTATAATCATAATCATATGTATACGACATCCATAGGTTTCCCACTTCTGTTTCTCCAGAGCCTTGAACAACATCAGATTCGATAGTTGGTGGAATATCATTCTCTGTCATTTGACCAGGCATCCCAGGGTCTCCAATAGGCATTTTGCTATAAATAGCTTCTTTCCTTATGTAACTATTACTTTTCATTTCTTTCATATTATTCTCCTATTCAAAGACATCTACTTATGTATCGCTATCTTTGCCCCCAGGAGGATCTTTATGAATACCCCTGCCCTTCTTATCCTTCTTATCGTCTCTCGTATCTACAATAAATTGCAACGTAGTAAAAAACACAGCTAAACCGCCTATTGTTCCAACGAATAACAATATCTCAGTTACGGCAGGAGTGGCAGCTAAAAGATAAATAAGAATCATAGCCATCGCAACGATACTAGCTTTCCTACTTACTTTCTTAGCCAATATCTCCAAGATACCATTAAAAGGAACTTTAACAGACTCTTTCTGCTCTTCTTTTGGTTTCTCTTCTTCAGGCATTATTTATCCTCCCCACTTTAATAAATTTACTTACACCCTAAAGGTGGAGGCATTATAGGATGATTATCAATATGCTTAGATAACGCTCCAAAATAACAATCATCACAGATGGGCCCCTTTTTTGTTTTTCTACATCCAGTTATAGAATCTCTCAATGCCTTTTTGCAATCGCAACAATAAGCACTAGGTCGAATTCTAAACCTATCCTTACAATCCATTTTTAAAATATCTGAGACGGACATAAGCATTATTTATCCTCCACTTTTTTCATTTCCTCATATCTTTTTATCTTCGTCACCTTTTCTAGCTTAAGCTCTTGCAACCTCATTTCAGCATTCTTCATCGCTTCCTTCTCCATAAGAGTCATCTCTGGAATTTCTGCTTTTTGTTCAAAGATATGAAAGTTTTCCATTTGCTGAATTTGTTGCTGTTGAAATCGAATTTGATCATTGGTAATAGAGAGGTCCAACCTCTCTTGTACTAACTCGTCCCTAATCTCCAGCTTCTGATGCTCTTTCTCTATGGTTTTGACATGTGTTTCTATATCTTCTGCTTTTGCAAAATATTTATCAACAGTTAAAACAGTTCCTATGATTGTAATGGCAACAATTACTATTGCTATAATAATTTTAATTTTATCTAATTTCATTTTTCTCTCCTTACATATATATTTCTATATACGGAGAATAATCCTTTAATTAAAGTCTAATATCTGCCATCTGCTCTCGATCTTCTCAACAACCTCATTGACGATTGCCCAATCCTTCTTTATGAAAATATCAGCAAAAGTATAACTCTCAAGAGTGGCATCTACAGATATCTGCTGTTCTTCAGAAACCTCTGATAAACCACATGGCTCTACGAAGTATCTTGTCTGAAGACCATGACCCTCTCTCCATATTGAAAAATCATTATCTTTAGCATGTTCCGTCATCATATTCCAAACACTGATCGGACTGGCAAATGCTTTTACCTTTTCGTCATATCTATCTATAACTAACGAGACTACACGTTTAGACCTACTATAAGCCTCATCCCCATTATCTTCCTCTCTGAAAAATACTTTCTCTCCAACTGGTTGAGATGCAGACATGAGAGTAATAGCAGCAGCAGCAGAAAAAGCTCCGGGAGCAGGAGCAGGAGGGTTATTAAAGTAACTCTTGTTAAAATATTGAAACATTTCAACTTGCTCCCCAACGAACCGAACTTTTACTTTACCACTTTGAGGGACATATAAATATTTTTCTGATTTCTTTGCCATAATGATATAATTTCCACTATTTCCAACAAAAACCTTCTACTTCGCTAAAGCATTATATCACTTTGCTTTCACTTTTCAACTAGAAATCAAACTATAACCTACTCAACTGTTTTTCGTGATAAGCTTTCTTTCTCTCAAGATCTGATTTAGGAACTCCACAGATCCCATCAACTGGGTCTAACTTATCCTCATAATTTTTAATTACCTTCTTGAGGAATTTCCTTCTCTTTACTCTTGCTTTCGCTGATTTCTTTCGTGAACTCATCTACCTGTCTCCTAATTTCTGCCTGTTTAATCATTTGCTGTTGCTGCATTAACAAATGGCATTTTTTATATTTCTTACCACTACCACATGGGCAAGTTGTATTTCTTCCTATTTTCTCTTCTTTCTTTAATTGCCTTAAATTAACCCTCTTTGGTTTAACTTTTGGAGGATCATTAGTAGCATCAACTGTCTCGACTTCTTCTTTTGGTTCTTCAATATGATCCGTTGCATTTTTATCCTTTAGCTCTACAGTTTCAACTGTTGAATCCATATTCTCTCCTTTAATTCATACTCGCTTTATATTTTTTGATGTAATCTTGCTCTTCCTCTTCCGTAAACATGTTTAAGAATGAATACCCTTCCTCTTCTAACTTATCGACTTCTTCGTTCCTGATAATAAATCTCAAAGTATAATCCTCATGTTTACACAAAAAAGCACTTATTAAATCCTGCATCCCACCCAAAAAATTTTCAGTCAATAATAAAGAATTATTAAATACGACTATTGGGCATACCTCTCTACAATAATCACTAACCACATAACACCACTTTTCCATAATTAATCTCCTTTGAAAAATCAAAAATGGCATATTTATTATATTATGTTGAATGCATTATTACTATCGGTATGAAATGAAATTATTCTTCAGAAGTGTCGTAGACAAATACCTGTTTATCTAATTTTTTCATATACTCAACCATATGCTTAGTCCCCCTTGAATAACCATCCCAAACAGCTATAAGACCATCAGCATAATCACCCATTTGCTCATTTCTATCAATCCCTGCTTTTGCATTGTATTGACCATACTTGTTGGTCTTCACAATTGCCCCAGGAGCCTCCAGATTGGACCAGGAGGGCTTAAAAACCTTAATAGGTATCTTTTCCTCACCAGCATACTTCTCCCCCAATAAATCAACCCCCTTTGCTCCTCCACTGACTACCTCAGAAATAGAAAACGGGCAGCACTCTATAGCTTTTTTGATTGTTTCAAAATCAGTTATAGACCTGCTGCCCGCTATAATAACCTTCATAATGAATCAGTCTCCACCACCACTATCTCCACCACTGTCTCCACCACTGTCAAAACTACCACCACTGTCATAACCACCACCGCCACCACCTGAATCAGAATCGCTAAAACTTGTCGTCTCAGGAGTGCTTTCAACAGCAGGTGAACTCTCAACAGGAGTAGAAGAATCAAAACTTGACTGATCAGGAGAATCACCTTGCTCTTCAAGATGAGGAATCTCATCTACCGATGCTTCTTCTGTCACTACAGCCGCTTCAATCATCTCGACATCAGGTGTAGGATTATCAAACATATCTGCCTCTTCCACTGCCATTGTGTCGCTTAGCAATAGGTAAAGGATAATCAGATCCATATCAAAAAGCTCATCAACGAAATCAAATATCCCCAGATTGTAATTAGGATATCTCCTACGAAGACTACTGAGCTTTTTTCCACGTTCCTTGGGAGATAGCTTAGATAAGCTACTCCTGCCCTGATTCTGTTTCTTTTCGTTCTTCTCTTTTTTCGACCATCCAAACATCATTTCTTCCTTTCAATTGTTTGCGACTTAACGCTATTAACATCTACCAGTCACCATTAAGATGACCATGAATAGTTCCCATTAAAAAATACAACCCAAATAACGGATTGACATAAATGAAAATACCTGCCAAAGCAATCGTTACTATCGTGTCTATCTTTTTAGGCAATAATGGTCTGAACCATTGAGTAATGGTCAAAACATCTCCTTTTTTCTTATCTTCGTATGATAAATACAGATCAAGAACCAAAACAGCCCCTAGAACCACATAAGCAAAGACTATGGCTTCTTTTAGAAGAAGGATTAAAGCAGCAATAAGCAGTCCCATTCCTATCTGCTGCAACCTGAATTTTTTATCTAAAGCTTCTTTAAATTTCATACCCATACTCCTAATTTAGACATTATACAATGAAACTTTCACTTATCAAGTGTTAATTTCCACTTTTTCTAGCAATATTCCTTGTAAAATTAATCAATACTTCACTCTGCAAGAAAATCGATTAATCTCTTCTTATATCTAAAATTTCCCACCTGCTCTCGATAGGTTCAAAAATCTCTTTTTCCCAATAAGCCCAAGCTTCTAAATTAAGAAAATAAGCAGTATCATCAACATTAGGATCAGTTTTTGGCGTAAAACCACAAAGAGATCCACATTCTAGCAACTCTCCTTCATATATTCCATCTGGCCAATGCTTATTATGATATTCCATAGCTGATGGATTTCCGATTGGCTTTGCCTTTACCCTGATAGGAGTATTGTAAGGAGGAGTCTCATCTTCTATTTTGACCCATTTTTTCATTACTTTTCTCCTAAACAAAAATTTATACTAACTCGATACTTCATTAGGAAAGAGAATCGATAGGGAAAGAATTAAAATGTCTCTTTATTTTCTTTATAAAACTCCATACACTTATCTTCTAATTCCGGCAAACCGGCAAACTCTCCAGGATTTTTATTGAAAAATTCTAAAGTCATATTAGCTATTTTAGATGCCCCAAATACACCTAAAGATTTAAAAGATCTGTAAGCAATAAAAGAATAATTAATTCTCTTAGCCTTCTTCATATATATCTCCCAGATAGCACCTATCTCATAAGATTCTATATTATCATTATCTAAAGATATTCGTATTAATAACATATATTCTCGTGCTATTTCATTAAAAAATTCCCTGATATATTCACTAATCCATATCTTCCTATATCTATAATTAATTTCTACTCTATCTTTCATACCATCTAGAGGTTCCCAATATCCACTATCTCGGTAATCAACTACTTTCCATCCTCCAAAATATTCAAAGAAAGGATCGAATACATTAAATGACAAAGATGTAATCTCTCCCATTTTTAATTTCCAAAAATATTCTGCCAATCTGAAACAAGCCCACTCGCAACTGCCCTCTTTATTAAATTCATCAGTAAAACCGCCTCCCCATCCAGATGTCATAACCATCTCAGTCTTTTTCCCGCATATAATACTACCTATAAATTGTTTAATATGCTCACCATTTACATTTTTTTCCCCTGATATTTCTCTTATCACTTTTATGAATTGTTTTATTCTTATATAAGAGTCAGATAGCATATACTTGTTAACCTCTTTTATCTGTTTTTCTGATATTTTCTTAAGCAAATCTATCTGTTCTCCTGAAGTTTTCTTAAACGAATCTATCTGTTCTCCTGAAGTTTCCTTAAACGAATCTATCTGTTCTCCTGATGTCTTACAAATTTCTTTTATAACATCTTTTTTTGTTTCTCTTAAACTCTTGTTCCCTAAAAAAATACTTATTCCAGTACTTATCGCCGCGATAATAATAGGAACGATATAGGTATGAAAAAGCTCTTCGAAAGATGATGGATTTATATTTATATGCGATGAGAAAAACAACCAAAGCCCAATAATAACAAGAGTAAGAATCATTGCTACGTCATATCTATTAATTTTTTTCATCTTTTTCTCCTAGCTTATATCTCATCGATGGAATAATATGAGGACGAATGAGGGAAAGGAAGGTAGAACTTTTAGCAACAGGAAGATATAGATAATATCTTTTATCATCATTTCTTCCTACTCCGTTGTTTTTTTTAATTTCAAACTCGCAATGAAATTTATTTAATAAAAGTTTTATCATTTTTTCCTGATCAGAGTATTCATACCCATAAGTAAAAATAGAACAAGACTTCTTATTGAAACTCCCATCATCACAATACCAATACGCCAAAGACTCTGCTTCTAATTTGTCTTTTAAATACTTATAAGGAAAAATCTTCTTACCTTTAGGATAGTAAATATCCCTCAACTCATATAGGAACTTATTACAACCAGTGGTAAAATGCACTGATTCAGGAATAGTTTTGAAATGATCGTAATTATGAGTATATTTTTGAGAACAATTAGAATGTAAGTTATAAAGAATCTGCATCTTATGATCAAAATACTTTTTCTGTTTCATAGAATGACTGCAAGAATAAGCTCCTGATTTTGTAATAGTTCCATCTCCTAGAAGACTACCCATCACCATTTGCTCCTGACTACTATTTAACTCCACATCATAATATTCATAGGAAGATGTTTGTTTTTGCTCTGAGCAGAGTCCTATCTCCTTAAACCTCCTTTTGGCAACCAGAATGCTGCAACCCATATGATCCGCTATTGTTTGGAATGTTTTTCCTGCTTCTAGTAACTGTTCTGCCTCTTCTTTAGAAATAGAGAATTTCCTATTCTTTGTAGCGTTCTTGTTGGACTTATTCTTAAACTTGTTCTCTATGCCAAACTTTTTTCTTTTCCTCCACACAACAGTTTTTGAAGGCATACCATACTTCTCTGCTATCTGCTTGTCAGTAAGCCCATTCCCTACGTAATCTTCTTGCAGCAATTCCTTAGTTAGAAAGTCATATCTATGAACTGCTTCATAATGTTTATTTACCATGATCTTCTCCTTATGCATAAAACATAATCACTTTTCAACATTATTATTTTCTAAGAAATGCTTCTGGTTCCTTTATCTTTTTAGAGAAAATGCAATAAAAAAGACTATAGCCAATATTTGAGCCATAGTCTTTAATACTTTTAAAATTATTAAATTGCCATAAGTCCTTACTACATAAAGACTTAACCACCCCCTTTAAATAAATATCTGAACCAACGTGACCTCCCACCTGGCAACGTATATTCAGGAGTAACAACCATCAAACTTGAAGGATATGGACCAAGTTTCTTTTGCTCTAATAATTTTTCCCAATCACTAGAGTAATTCTGTTTCAAAGTTTCGAAATTAGTAAATGCCGTTTTTGCTTCTTCAGCCCCTCCAAAGATTTGTGCTGGTTGCTGGAACTGCAAGCACATCATTAATTGTCTAAGGGCATCCTTAGTAGCTCCATATAAAACAGCAGTAGAAAACCTACCAGGAAGAGTCTCTAAGCTATAAGAAGTATGAGGAGCAAAAATATTAACTGTTTGCAAAGCATTTAAGAGAAATCTATTCAACTCTTCTTCATTAAACCATCTAAAATTATAATCAACATTAACTTGTTCCTGAGGCAATAATGCATCAGCAAAAGTTACCTTACCATTAAAATAATCAACCTCTATACCAGAAGAAACAAGAACTTCATTACGATATACTCTTGCTCCAGCAGTCTGGTTCCAATCTTTGAATGTAAAATTATAAATAGTATTATCATAAGAAGGTTTAGCCTGCTCATAATATATAGGAATTGATTGAGCACAAACAATATGATGTTCTAATGCTGCCCTATATGCCATCCACGTTGGTGTATAAAAGTATGGAGTCATAGCATCAGCCAAAGTTACCATAACATTCTGATACTCATGCCTCTCTATCTCATCTACAATATACTCCCAGTCTACGACATAAGTTCCCACATCCTCATCATCATCGATTATCCATGTATAGATATAGAACCCTCTATCCGCCTGAAATGGAGTGCCTGTGCTTGCAACCTTACTAAGACTATCATCTTCTGTAGGACCTGTTATCGTGCAGGTAATTCTATATGGATCAATAGGAGTGCCATCAAACTCAGTAATCTTTAGCATAAGACTAACAGGGTCTCCCTGTTTAAAAGTTCCCTTATAATCGGCTACCGCGGTTACACTATCAACCAGTCCATCGCCAGGAACATCAAAAGTTCCAACCACTATGAATGTATATGTTCTTGAGACAGGGCTTCCACTAATCACAGCATCTATAACAATAATATAAGTTTTATATAGCTCAAATAAGCTAGACGCTAAATCAATTTGAGAGAAATACAAACCAAGAGTATCATCATCTTGTGTCATTGATACATCTTGCAAAGTACCGACTATACTCCCTACCAAAGTAGTTTCTTCATATACCGTGTATGTAGGAGCGGCATCTGCCCACGTAGGATCATCACCAGAATCTAATGTTCTGATCGTAAATGTTATTGAATTATTCAGTATGCCTTGATTTGGACAAGCCATTATCTTCTCCTATTTATTATTTATGTATTATAATTTTTCCGCGAAAAACCTTTATTAATCCTCTAACTTAGGACCGCTTCCACTTCCAGAACTAGTAGCTCCACCATATGACAACTTGCTAATTGATATGATATCACCATTTACTACATCAAAACTAAATGCTCTATCTACAGTAACCTGCTTCGTTGCTCCCACGTAGGCAGATATCCTTCTCATTTCTATATGATTATCAGTCTGATCTTGTAATGCAATAATACAATTCTCATAAGCATCATCTACTGCTCTTCCATCAACCATTGTAAATTGTGTAGTCAAGAATCCAGCTATAGGAGCATCAACCGTTGTGCTTAATGAATATAATGCCTCATCAGAAATAGTCCCCATGTTATCTGATATATTAGAAATTTCTGCACCGTATGAGCCAGGGACCTGCTCACTAGCATTGATAACTTTATCCCATACAGCATCAGCAGTTGTATTAGGATCTCCACCGGCAGATGCTTCTTCTAATTTTTCTCCTGCTGAGTCAGCAGTGATATGAGTGGTGATATCCTCATCCCAAACAGCATCGGCAAGAGCATCATAATCAACACCACCAGCAGAAGCAGCATTAAGTTTACCACCCATTGTAGTTCCCGTAGTATGATCTGCTGCTGTCTCTTCCCAAACAGCATCAGCAATTTCTGCCGCATCAATATCGGTCGTACCATTAATTAATTCATCTCCATAACTACCAGGAACTATAGTGCTTGGATCAAACACCGTATCCCAGATTGACTCAGGTAGAACTCTGTTAATTACTATTGCTCCATCGCTCTCATCTATTAACAGCCCAATTCCAGCTACCTTAATATTCCCATCCGTACAACTTGAATTAAGCCAAACAGATCCAGAATCCATTCTAATATCAATTTCAGCATCGGCAGCAGTACAATTAATTATTTTGATATTACCTGAAAAATTAGTATAAATTTGCTGAATAGATGAATTATTATAATCTAAAATATACCAATCAGTTGAGGTATGACAACGCACTAGATCACTAGTATAATTTTCCGTCCCTGCCTCATTACTCATTTCAGCAGGACCAACTAATTCGCAATCTTCAAACTGACAATAAATATTAGTCAAAGTCCCAATAACACAATGTATATAAGTTGCTTCTCCGTTTTGCTTACCCTCTATTCTACAATCCTTAAAAAAAGTACTGGCCGTAACACACCCTGTCGTAAGTGTAATCGTTGTTTGTGGAACATCAAAAGTTGCCCCTTCCCCTATTAGTGTATAACCAGATATATCATCAGTTGCTCCTATTGTTATATTACCGATTATATACAATACAGTAAATCCATTCCTTACTGCTATCGATAGAGCATCTTCTAAACTATTAACTGGTGCTGCTGTCGTTCCTACAGGATAATATATTCCCGACTTCCCATTAACAACATCAATAAAAATTTTCCCGTCATAATGAAAAATATTATCTATACCGCTATAATAAGTTTCTTGACCCTCATCATTAATATCGCCAAGAGTGTTATCTGATACTGTATTATTCGTATCTAATAAAGTATCAGTAGTATCAGCAGTGATATGAATACCATATCCTGTATTGTCAAAAATTTCGCAATCTTTAATTTGATTAGCAGTGCAATATCCACCCCCCGCATCAAAATAAATACCATCTCCTTGAGTATCCCATATCGTACAATTTTCTACTATATTTTCTTTTGTATTATATCCAAAAAATATACCATCAGCATCATAATCAACAGAAGGATTAAGATCATCGAGATCAGAAGGATTATCAACAACAGAAGGGTCAGTGAAATATTGACCAGAATGCTCAATCACACAATCTTTAATTTCACTATATTTAGTATTAGTCAAATAAACACCATGCAATCTTGCATTATTAATCCATACTGTATCTATACTTATATGCTCAGCATCTATTTCTATGTTATTTTGAAAACCATACTCTGCTCCTTCTACTTGCATACTTTGTAATTGAGAACCTTCACCAGTAAATCTAACTGTTGGAGCATTATAATCGTGAGGGTGAATCACAAACTCCCTCCCTACACTTCTAATCATAACATCATTTTTACTTACCTCTATATTTTCATGAGCATGAGTAACACCAGATGGATTTGTTGCCAATCCAACAATATGATCTCCTACACCACTCTCTACTAAATCATGTGCTCTTGCAAAAGTCTTAACAGAAGTTTCTTTAGATTTGCCATCTAAACTATCATCACCGTCATAAGGATTCCAATAATAAGTTTCTCCCAAACCAACATGGTGTTTTCTTTGAATTTCTAATTGCTGATTAATTAAATCAGTATGTGCTTTACTAACAGTTGAGTGCTGAATAACTTCACAAGTACCTGTAGAAGAGTCCCATACCCTAGCAACTCCTTCAACCGTTATAGTTCCTGCTGTACAAGTATTTTCTACTGTTAATGTTCCTGCATCAAAAGATATTCCAATATTACTATTTGTAGTAAGATTTCTTATAACTGTATTTCCAGCTTGGTTTCTAAAATCTACTGTTGTATCCTGCCCATCCATATCTAAAGCAAAAGTTGCATAAGAAAAACAATCAGTAAAAGCAGAACCGAACATATCAGCTAGTATAGTTACAGGACCAAGAAGATAACATCTTTCCATTTGCCCATGAAAATCAAGAAGAGTTGAGAATGGAATAGCTGCAATAGCACAACCATCCAAACTAGTTCTACCACTCAAAGTTCCTGCTACTCCTATCCCCTCAAATTTTGTTTGCACAGTCGAACAACCAGAAAGGATCATACCAGAATTAATATCACCAGCTTCAATTGTTAAATTATCTAAATTATGTGCAGCAGTGGCAGTTATACTACCGATAATAGTAAGACGCTTAAAACCAGTATCTTCTAAAATAGCAAGAGCATCAGTTAAATTATTAACTGGGTCTGTAGCAGTTCCTCTAGGATATTTAGTTCCAGACCTTCCGTTATCTGGATCTAAAACTACATGCTCATTATATGCTTCATTAATATCTTGACCTGTATAATGAGTATTAGTTCCATTATCTAAAATATGCCCCAACTCATCTGCATCAGTAGTTATTTGCCTATCAATAAGAGTATCCATTGCTCCAGTGTCGATACGAACTCCATACCAACCATTATTATGAGTAATAGTCTCTTCTCCTATTATAAAAGTTTCACTAACATTATCTCCGTCAATATGGATACCATCCCAAGCATTATGATCTACATGGCAATTTCTCAAAGTTATATTATCTAAATTATTATGAAGATGAATTCCATGACTGCCATTATTGATGCAATAAACATTTTCTAAAACAGTATATTCAGAATTACTAATTCTGATTCCATCTGCATGAACATTACTAATCCAAATATCTTTTATTAACGTATTATCTGCTTCAATGGTTATACCAACATGATCTTTTAAATATCCATGACCTGGCACTATAGCCGAGGGATCATCTTCACTATGAGGGACGTATGCTCCTGCTATTCTAATACTACTAACCTCACACATTTCTGCACCTGATTCTATAGTAATAGATGGTTGAGTCATATCATTAGACTGAATATTAAAATCTCTACCAGGACCTCTTAACAGCAAAAAAGCTTTAGTAAAATTAATAACTTCAGAAGTAGTAGTTAGTCCAGTAGGATCACCAGGGACAGCTACTATAACATCTCCATTATGAGCAGCAGCCAACTCTTGTGCTCTTGCAAAAGTTTTTGTGGCAGTTCCCCTTGCTACTCCAGTATTGGTATCATTACCACCCCATGGGTCCCAATACCATATATTACCCACGCCAGCATGTGTAGGTCTTTGCATTTCAATAAGTTGCTGAAGGTTAGCAATTTCTAATTCTGCAATTGTAGCAGAAGATGATGATGTAATCGTAACCTGTGTGCAACCAGAAGGAGCAATAGTGCTGTTATTAAAATCATTAGTAGTTACAATATTCCCACCAGTTACAGAGCATTGAACAAAACTATCTCCTGTATAAGATGGGTCATCACAAACTTCAGAACATCTATCTTGAAATTTTATTCTCCAGTTATCAAGTAGCTCAAGAGTAATACCAACAAAAACTCCACCACCTAAATTCTCTTTGCCTGAGGCATCTGCAAGGTGAGGAATGTCCATAGTGGTAATCTCATCCTCATAATCCCTTATCGCATTCAGAAGTTCTTGAATAGTAACTGTAGTCTGAGGAATTGTTATAAGAATTATTTTTTCGTTTTTAATAAACGTAATGGCCATATTAGGTTACTCTTTTTTTACCTGGGCCAACAACGCAATGAGTTCTACTTTTCTCTGCTGGGATCTTTCGATTTCCCCAAGAAAAAGTTGTATATTTTGGTCTTCTCTTTCGATATCCTTCTGTAGTGCTTCTGGATCGTACTGTGGTTGTTTTGCCATTATTTACCTTTCTATATTCGTAAAAATTATGTTCGCTTCCTCTGTTTAATCGGCATAATAAAGATATAAAAAAAGCCCTCCCTCTTTAAGAGAGGAGAGGGCTTCTAATTTACATAGATGTTACTACTAAGTAACAATACCGTCTGCGGTTCTAATAGCACCTGATATTGAGCCTGTTGAAGCGTATGTTCCTGTCGTTTGGAAAGGCAAGAAACCCTTCTGTCTTACACGAATCAAGATGAAAATATCTGAGGTGTAAATAATCGTCTCAGCAACATTTGTAACCGCACCAACCTGCTTATCTATAAATGGAACATATGCAGTATCATTTAATGTTATTTCTGCATCGGTTGTGACACCATCAAGAGTAAATGTAGAAGTTAGCCAAGATGAGAATGCATATCTATACTCAACATCGTGAGAAGTATCTACGATCCTGATATAACCACTCGTAGGTGTAGAAGTAGGAATGGTCTCATTAATAGTAATAGTACCTGAACCAGATGCCGTGAACGCACAAGTATATTGAGTCTTCTTAACATCGGTCGAACCATTGCCAGTACTCTCAAACACACTAACTGTATCAAAGTTCTCAATAGAAGAAACGGTAATTGCCTGATAGTTAGGAGGAGTTCTAACCTCTCCATCAGAATCAATAATAGAAACTGCCTGAGTATCATCTGAGTGCATACCCTCAAAAAATACACCTTGCGCTCCAAATATTGTTCCTCCAGCAAACGTTCCCAATGGAGATGCTTTCTTTGGAGTATACCCTGTCCATGCCTGAATATATTCTTCACCATCCAAAGGTGTAATAGTAGTACTAACTAGGGTAGACATCTGGAATATTGAATCTTCACCGCAAACATATTTCATATACTCATAAACATCTGTAACATTTCTACCTTCTCCATCATGAGCCACATTAGAATAAAGAGTACCACATTCAACCAGAACATCATAATTGTAATTTTCCGTCACTCCGCTAAATGTTTTAACCATAGTATGAGAAGCAGAATCTAGTGTCCCATCCCATACAACCTGAGCGCCTGAAGTTGCGCCTGTAGCTGTTGTAGCACCATCTGCTATAGTAGCTTCACCAATAACATTACCGAGAGTAAGAACTCCAGCTGCTCCACCAGGAGTATCATCTAATAATACAATTGCCGAACCTCCACTCCAAGTAAGTCTTTCATAATTGTCCAATGTCCCTGTACCGCCATCGTAAGCCGCTGTTCCATTAACAAAAGCAATCGTTATATCTGACATACTTGCTATACCAGCCTGAGAAGCCGCAGAAAGAGTAACGTCTAAACCAGCACTACCTGTTAGAACATCATTATCAACAAAATCTATATGACGAACAATTCTATCATCACCATACAAAGGTGTAGTAGTTTGAATAGTGTCTGCCACCAATAAACCAGAACCTCCAGCACTATACCACCCCCTAAGCTCTCTAACAGCTAGGCTAATAGATGCAGTAATTGTATTATCAGCAACAAGATCTGCATCATCAGGGACAGTACCTTCTGTATCATAAATTAAAAATGTATCGCCTATCGTACCATCTGCGTCGAAAGTTTCTCCAGACGTTCCTCCCGTAATAGTCTCAGTATCAACAAACGTTCCTTTGATACCTCCTAGGAAGACAACTCCAGCTGCTCCGGTAGCATAAGCAGTAATATCATCAGCACTCATTCTTAATTCTGCTGTAGCTCCAGATGTTGCACCTGTAAGAATTTCATTAGGTGACAACGCACCAGTTTTACTTTCATATACAAGATAATGAGAAGGAGATGGATTATCAAGGTCAGTTGCAGTAGCAACAGGCACAGCATTACGACCACCAGCCGTTAAATCAATTTCAAAGTTGTCATACAAATCACCAAGCTGACGAGAAAACACGGTAATATTACCATTATCTATTTCATTATCTGCTTCTTTAACCTTAACAAGAATATCGATATGTCCACGGTCCCAGTTAGACAAGCTAGACCACTCAGCAATTGCTGCCCCTGCCTGGAAAATATAAACCTGTGGAGCAGGATCGTCAGTTAATGTACCAAGTGTATACACGTTAGCAAATAGATCTTCTCCATTATATACTTGAATAATACTACCACCACCAACTGCACTTGAGTCTCCCTGAAGCTCCTCATGTTGAATAAATGTATCTGTGGTTCTAACCCATGCTTTAGTAGTAGTATTATTATAAGAAAGTAAATTACCGCTTGCTCCAGAAACGTTTCCAGTATAAGTATTTCCTATATCATCCTCTTCAAAATTATTCCAAAGAGAGTCGGCATCCAATTGCAAAGTCACGATATCTGAATTTGTGTTTTCTTGAGTTATAGCACCACCATCTAAATAGTTAGTGCTGTCATCATCAATAAACCAACCGTTAACTAGAGTGTAAGCGGTAGGTGTCTGAGCGGTCATAGGGATATAATCATCCATCTGATCTAGATCATCAAACACATCTTGTAGCCATGAATACAATTGGTTTACTGAATACACATCGCTACTAGCAGAAGGGTCTGCTGGATTGTGATAAATTCTTTTATTAATGTAATCTATCGCGAAGTTATTATATATATATTGAGCCATTATGATCTCCTTAGTTTCCTATTTTCGATACCGTCGCAGGTTATTTTATATATTTGCAGAAAAATCTTTTGATTCCTCTTATTTTTTTAATTAACTAGCAATTGCATCTTCGATCAAAGACATCGTAAGATCAACACCTGATGCCCCTGAATTACCTGTTTGAGTTGCGGGGAAATATCTCGTATCTCCTGGACTATTTTTTCTCGCCCGAATAGTAAAAGGTGAACTTACAGGGCATGAGAAAGTTACTTTACCAGTACCACTAGTAAACTCATTAGCCAATTCCGATCCATCGCTATCTAAATATACAGCTACAGCACAATTTTCTATATTATTCTGAGCAGAATCTTTTATAGTAACACTATTAACTACATCGTCACTGATAATAACTGTAGCTCCATCTGAATGGTATGACGGTGTAGTTCCACCAGAAACTGTTATAGTAACTGTGTCTGTAACAGCTAATATATGTATAGCCTTATCTGCATCAACCCCTCCTTGAGCAGCATATCCAGTCCAAGTCACATTAGATAATATGAAATCATCAACAGCACCGTCTACTTCTAGTCCATAACCAGTTCCTCCGCTAATAAATTCTGAATTACTTATCTTTTGTGCCTCTGTCCCTGTAGCCGCATACACTGCTCTTGTTGCAATTGTATCATCAAATGTGCAACCAGTAAAAGTAGCACCTCCTGTTGTGATGAGATCACATCGTCTAAATGTTGTTCCCGTCATTAGATTAAGATTCGATCCATCATTAAATATAAATGTTCCCATATCTGAAAAAGTGCAGTTTGTCAATGTTACAGTAGCATTATCAACAACTTCAAAATTACCTCTACTTGCGGTAGCTGCAATTGCATTAGATACGCCTGGATTTGAAATACCAACTGATGTCCATGTAACTTCAGAATCAACATGATGAATCTCAACCTTATTAAATGCTGCCGATACTTTAGGAGTGTTATCAATAAATACATTAACATTAGAGTCAGTAAAAATAACTGCCGAACCAGATAACCCTAACGACATCAATCCTTTCCAAAGATATCCACCAGAAATTGGCTGAAAAACACCATATCGCTCGTTCGTAGAAGTATCAAAAGATCCCATGCCATCGAATGTCCCAGCAGTGCCTCCTACGCCATCAGTAACCTCTATTGTGCATCTACCAACTCGTATAGCGTCTACTCCAAATGACCTCCCACGCTCTTGGGCTGTAGCTTGGACCGCCATACCAAAGTGACTCTTTGTGGCAGTTGGGGTTCCAACTGTTGTATCTGCTGCTAGTTGTGCTTCTACCGCTCCAGTTGGATCGTTTGGGTTAACTGCATAATTATACCATCCCCCAAATGGGTTAGGTTCAAAATTAGAGCCAGATGCATTCCATAGATAAAAATCTCCAAGTCCAGATCCTACCAACGTCATCAATCCACCATTAGCATATGTATTTAGAGATGGGGGAGAAACAAAAAATGCCCAGACCAATATGGCTCCATCTGTGTCAACAGTAGTCGCTCCACCAATAAACATCATAGTCTGAGCACCAGTCTTTGTAAACAGACAAGAAATACACGCTGCCCCCTGAATATAATAGTCAGCTTCGTCAGAAGGAGGACCACCATCATCCCAATTACCATCAGAGGATTCATCCCAACTACCCTCAGCGGAGGCATCAGAGATTAGTCCACTATTTGCAACAGTCAGATCTGAATCATAAGCAGCATTAGCCATTTTGTATCTCTATCAATCTAGTTAAAATATCTTCCGATTTTGTCTTATCGGTATTATATATTACTGGTATCCCTTTATTGCTCATCACTACATTTATACCTTCACTAATAAAATAAGATATCTGCCCCTTAATATCGGAGTATGACTTTCTATGAAAATCAACCGTTCCCAACATTATATCATCTTGTATTCTCTCAAATATTACACCACAGTTATCTGGACGTAGTTTTTCAGATACCTTTTCCATCTGAGAATAAGCACATTGAAAATCTCTACATGAATCTGGTCTTGACTCATATTCATTGCACCCGACACCTTCATCACAATGTTTACATAGGACACCTGCTTCTTTATCTATTTCTAGGACAACAAGCAACTTGCAACATAACGTGCATGTGCCACATTTGTTTCCTTTTTCCATTTGCATGCCTTCTTTATATTACAATTTTACGACTGATTTCCTTGTTTCTTTTAAGGATTGAAATGACTATTCAGGAGGAACATAAAAAAATTTACCCTCTTCCATAGCTCCTAACTTTTTATCTTGCTCTTTAGCTATCTCTGCTTCTTTTAGAGGTTCTACTTGCTCTGCCACAGTGGGAGGACCCCAAATTTTTTCTTTAATTTTATTCCAATCAAGTCTATTCACGCTTCCCCCTAATTCAAGAATAACTATAATAGTAACTATACTAAGAAGTACCTTCATCATTCTATTAAGAGATCTAATACTTTCCCACACTCCAGGGGTTCCATTCCCTTTCAGAGTATCATCAAATTCACTAAGACTATCTATCTTGTCTCCAACTGTTTTATCAACTAAAACTATTTTATCCCTAAGATTTATATGACTCGCCTTTGTGTCTTTTATTATTTCTTTTTTAACTGATTTGATTAATTCTTTTATCTCTTCGTGCCTTCTACCCGCATCTGTCTTTATGACTGTAAAATCTTTTTCTACACTCTCATGTCTTAATTGGCACATAGCAGGATTAAAATCATCTATTGAAGCAGCATCTTTTTTACTCGTTGTTTTCTTTGCCATAATGTCTCCCGATAGAACTTATTTAAAGATACTACTCAACTTAGCATAAACTTCAGTTGGAATATCAGACTTCTTTTCTTTTTTATACTGTTCTACCAGAACCGCTGCTAATCCTGCATAAAATGCGGTAGATATACTTGATCCGGTAACTTTTATATACTTATTATTTAAATAGGTAGTATATAAGCCCCTATTAGGAAGATTAAAATCCACTTTTTTACGCAAAATATCATTTTTAGATTTGCCCCTAGTTAAAAACCCAGCTGAAATTGCATTTTCATATCCAGCAGGATAATCTACTTGCCAATCCGCATCGATATTCTTATCTCCAGCAGCGGCAAAGATACAAATACCGTGGTCTCTTGCTTTCTTAACTGCATCCTTCAAAACGATATAGTCATATTGAGTTCCTAATGCGATTACAATAATATCTACACCCTTCACTATAGACCATAGCACGCCTGCCACAAGAGCATTAAAACTACAAACTCCCTTATTATTAATAACTCTCCCATATTGGACTTCAGCATATGGAGCTAATCCAGTTATCGATTTTTTACTTCTGGAATTAATGATACCAGCAAGCATCGTGGCATGACCATTACTATCATAAGACCCTAAATTCTCTTCGCAAAAACTTATTTTATCGCCATTGATCTTAATATCTTTATGACGAGGGCAACCAGAATCTAGGATGGCTATCTTAACCTTCTTACCAGTACACCTATTATCTATTCCATACGCTAATGGAGAATAAATAATTGGCTCCTCTAACTCATCTACAATATTCCTCTTAGGTTTTTGCTCAACTTTAATACTATCAGGAAGTAACTCTAAGTTCATACATATATCCTATTCTTATTTTAAGTAACTATACGGGACTGGGTACACTTGCCCATTCTTAAATAACTCTAATCGAAGAGTGTGTGGATATGTCTCTAAATAATACACATACTTTCTTAACGATAATGCTAAATGCAAAGTAAGCTGATCATCTGTAATAATTTTCTTACAACGATTTATCTCATCCATCTTTTTAAAGATATTTTTCTTATATGGTATATGCCAGATTGTTTTATCATCCATTTCTAAATTATCAGACACATAATTTCGAAGATTAGCATTAGCCGCTGACATTCCTATCCTACTTTTCTTAGTTTTAGTTCTAGGATAATAATTTAAATCATAGCCCTCTCCTTTCCATGTCATCCCGGCCAAATAAAAATACAATTGTAAATTGTTCATTTCTGGAAAAGAATCAGTCCCCAACAACGCACCTTCATATTTATCAAATTCATTATAGAAACCAAAACCTGTGCCTTCTTTTATATTTGCTTTAGTTTTAACATCAGCGGGCCATAAGTTAATAACCAAATCATAGTCAAACCCGTCTTGATCCCAAAATTCCCCATGAGAAAAAGTTCTACTAACATTCTTATTGTGCTTAAAAACATACTTATGCTCTTCTGGAACAACCCAAACTATACTGATATTATTCAGACGTTTTCTTATTCCAAGATTTACGCTAGAAGCAATTATCAACTCCGATAACGGTCCTGAATGAGCTATCGCAACCTTCATATTATTAGTCCAAGCCATCTATACTATCCATTAATTCACTCATCGTATTAAAAGTAGGACCAGCTACACCAGCCCCAGTTCCGACTCTTCCAGCTCCTCCTATATCTACTATCATAGCATCAGAATGACTCGGAGCAAAAGATGGACCTCCACCAGCCATAATGTCTGCCACATTGCCATCCAGAATCATACCAGACAAAGCGGCATCTTGTGCTTGCTGATTTTGTAATTGCTTATTTTGAACTTGTCTATGTTGTTTCATCAAACTAACTCTCTTCCTCTCTCCTATTATTTCTATCTTCTTCTTTCTTATAAGATTTTGCAAAAGAGGACTAGCTTCTATCATAGCAGTCATCTGCTGATCAATTGTTTTGCAATCAAATTTTCCCTTAAACTGCAAATGCTCAGATATATAAATTGATCCTTCACCAGGAGCATGTAAGTATTTGATACCAGTCTCGACAACATCATCCTGAATAACAATACCCATTCCCTTTATCACCTTCAAAATCTCAGAAGCATTGCACTCCATAGCATTGGTTATATAGGTAACGTTCTCACTTTCCAAATAATCATACATAGATCCTGCTTGAGTAAATGGAACTTCAGCCATACCCTTCCTGCCATAAAGAGTTATCACTTGTTTTTCTATATCTAACAATACAATCATAATTCATCTCCGTAAATTAAGCACTTTGGCTATTCTTATATCGGTCTAAATACATAAAAAATCCACACTCACTAAGAGCATGGATTTTTGTATAAAATATAAATTTATAATAATCTGCTATTCTTTCTTATTCTTCTTCCTGTTTTGATCCTTCAGATGCTGAACACATCTTTCAAACTTCTTTGGTTCTTCTTTTTTACCGCCAGTACTCTTATTACAAACAGCCCATGGATTATATGGTTCAGTCTCATTTTTAGGATACTTGCTCTTAGCTACCCTACTAAAAGATTCTGAATGTAACACTTTCATAATTTACACTAGATTCTCATCAGGTCTAATAATCCTAAATTCGACCTTTATCACTTCGCTAGCTTTCCCCTGAACATAAGTTCTAGCCTTAAGAATAGTACTATCAGTACCACTCTCATTTCTTTTTATAGTGAATTTACCAATATATAAATTAGATTTAGTCCTTACGGGATCTTTTCCATTAGTAGTGTAATATATCTCAGCATGAGTATTACCAGACACACCTGGTAACATCGCTCCAATAAACTCTTCATTAGCAGCAAATTGACGACTACGACCATAACTCTGTAAACGATAAGTCTTATCCAAAACAAACGTTATATCAACATCACTTCTATACAGTAAAGACTCTCTCTTCCTCACAGTAGTAAGCCCATGTTGCTCCACACCAACTACCTCTTCCAAAGTATTTATTGTATCAGTATCATAAGCACCCTTCTGATTATGATAAGGCGCTGTTATTTTTTGTCCATACAAAGTTATACTTGGAGGATCAACCTTTGTGTTCTTTTGATTAATTTTTATAGTCATTACTCTTCTCCTTTTAGTCTTTTAAAACTTTCAAATAATCCATGGCTATACCTATATTTCAAGAGATAGCTGTGAAATCCTTTTATTTATTTCCAAAAATATTATGAGATTCCTGCAAAAATTTATACGTATCTCACATTTAAATTATTCCTTGATCTAATCCCCTCATACGTAGTGTATAAATGAACATTAATATCAGGGAACAAATCACATATACTTCTTATACTTTTCAACATCCCTTCCCTCAATCCTTTAATGGATTTATTTATTCTCCCGACATGAAAAACATCCATATCCTCCTTGATAAAATACGGCTTGACTCTCTTATTATAAAAATCCATACCTATGACATATATATCCTTAGGACTAAAATAAAGTGCTGATATAATGCCAGATATGCCAGTAGAATAGATATTACGGTCCTCAGAATATCCATTCATTTCATTTATATCAGCGATTATCTCATAGTGTTTTTTGACATAACCAGAAACCTTTAAATCAGGAAACTTATCAATGCATCTCTTATGAGCATTAGTCCCTTCTTGAGCTTGCACTTGTAGATTATTAATATTAAATTTTTTACAATTTTGCTCAGAAGTGCGATATCTAAATTGTTGCATAACGCATAGAATAATATCCTTTCCCATAAGATAGTCTTCTATTTTATATAAAGTATGATTAAACTCGCCAGATAAATAACAATGATTAAATTTTTCACAACATAGATCAAATCGATATACAGAGGGTCCCCTACAAATCACTCCTATACTGTCTACACTATGAAAATCAACACCTCTATACCCAGACGCTTGTTCTAATCTCTCTTTAAGCTCCAATATCCAACCCTTCTCTCATAGCCATAACAAGTGCCTTATCAGGAGATAATTCACCATTACTAACCAACTCAACTAACTTATCTTCCTTCTCTATATTAGTTAAACCTTCTAACATAGGATGATACTTAGCATAAAGAACATTAATCTCTTCTTCCGTGAACTCATGTAATGAGAATGGAGCAGCACCATGTGGATCCTCCGTAACAGTTACTCGCGGAATCTGCCCGTCTATTTCATTATAATGTTCCAATACCTGAAAATTATAACGCATAAAGAAAAAATATTGAACTCCGTATGAACTATCATCAAATGCTATACAAGCTTGAAAATCCGTATATTCACCATTAGCTAATGCTAAAGTGCCAAAATGTCCATCATCAGTGAATAATCCATTCTTCCAATTGTAGGTCCCAGTCAAATCGTAAATAACATCATCCATGTCGAGGGCTGTTTCATCAGCTATCCATGCATCACCAATAATGTAAACATTATCTTGAGAAGTAGGGACTATTGATGCACCTGATGGATCATTCTCGGTATTATAATATAATTGCCAATTCTGGGCAGATCTGGCAGTTCCAGGATTCTCTATCTGTATTCTTATATGTCTTGGAGTATCTATTGGTTCATCAGTTACACCAAGATTTACTACCCCCCAAGTAGATATAGTATCAGGGTCGGTTTGGCCACTATTAACTCCAAATCTAAAACGATTTTGAGTCAAAGCCGGGACAGGCGCAGTTGAACTTGAGCTTGAACTCGAACTGCTTGAACTCGAACTGCTTGAACTCGAACTACTCGAACTCGAACTTGAACTCGAACTTGAACTTGAACTACTTGAACTCGAACTACTTGAACTCGAACTACTTGAACTCGAACTGCTTGAGCTTGAGCTGCTTGAGCTTGAGCTTGAACTCGAACTCGAAATCACCTCGTCCTTAATCAAAACTTTAGTACCATAGCCATCTGTAACCGTAACGACTCTACCATTTATATAATAAATTTTTTCAAGACCCGACATCTAAACCCTCCCGCGACGCTATAACTAATGCCTTATCAGCAGAAATTTCACCGTCACTGACCAACTCAACTAATTTATCTTCCTTCTGATCATTAGTTAAACCTTCTAACATAGGATGATACTTAGCATAAAGAGCATTACTCTCTTCTTCCGTGAACTCACGTAATAAGAATGGAGCAGCAAGGTGCGGATTTTCTACAATTGCTGCGGTCGGAATATCAGCGCCTGCTGGAGGATAACTTCCCAATACCGCACCATTATAACGCATAAAGAAATAATATACATTTCCATATGCACCATAACCAAATATTATACAAGCTTGAAAATCCGTATATTTATCATTAGCTAATGCTAAAGCGCCAAAATGGGCATTCTCAGTGAATAACCCATTCACCCAAGTGAGACCACTAGGATTTTCCCAAACAACAGCATCATCATCGGTGGCTGTTTCATCAGCTATCCATGGGTCAGCAGAATAATTAACCACATTAATATCAGATCCGACTGCTGACGCAGTTGCTGGATTATTAACGTCATTATAATATAATTGCCAAGTCTGGGCGGATTTGTTCGGCCCATGATTCTCTATCTGTATTCTTATATGTCTTTGCTGATTTACTGGAACCTGCGTTATCCCGGCATCGACAGTCCCCCATGCTATTTCATCTGGGTCATTTGTTTGAGTAATACTATTAATTCCAAATCTAAAATGATTTTGAGCCAATACCGGATTAGTTGAACTCGAGCTTGAGCTTGAGCTTGTGCTTGAACTTGAGCTTGAGCTTGAGCTTGTGCTTGAACTTGAACTTGAACTTGAACTTGAACTTGAACTTGAACTTGAACTTGAACTTGAACTTGAACTTGAACTTGAACTTGAACTTGAACTTGAACTTGAACTTGAACTTGAACTTGAACTT
>SDBT01000033.1_pt1 | contig 155410 bp, 268 predicted proteins | sample 2277101 | NCBI WGS metagenome assembly SDBT01 (sample SAMN10404973, study PRJNA504765) | marine sediment metagenome | isolation source: marine sediment core GS10_PC15, 103 cmbsf | place: Arctic Ocean: Southern Knipovich Ridge | collected 2010
CCCATGTACCAGGTGCTCCACTTGCCGTACAAACATAAGCCTTGTCATTTGCTAAATTATAAACAACCTCGCTTTCTGTCCCACTCGTCGCAGTCATTGGACCTGCATCTGTTACGTTTGGTAGTTGAAAGCGTCCTGCTCCAGTAAAACTCAAGTCGCCTGAAATAACTGCATCAGAATTAAGGTTAATATTTCCATTAGCAGACCCAGTACCTGCTGTTAGGTTAATACTCCCGCCGTTGCCGCTAGGAGCATCCCCTCCTATTAGGCTAATAGCACCTGCCGATGAAGCGGGAGCAGAAGTATCACCACCTGTTAAAGTAATTCCTGGACCATTTCCACTAGTCGCATCAAGACCTGTTATAGTCAGATCAGATGAAGTGGTTGAGCCTATAATAGTATCAACCTCTAAATCTCCAGAAGCATTTCCTCTTATAGTATGGCCTGAAAAAGAAAAACTACCATCAGTAAAATCTATCCAAGCATTTCCTGCGTCAAAATCAGCAGATTGCTCACTGGTGTCAAAGACTAATCTACTACTAGTATTAATGAACATGAACCCATCTGCTGTTTCTACTTCACTTTTATACCACTCGATTTCTCCACCTCTAACTCTTGTACTTGTATCAAAGCCGTATAATTTTAAACCTATATGCGTTGCGTGTCCTGCATTAGCTATTAAATCACCATCTATTTCTAAATTTCCAGAAGCGTTTCCTCTTATAGTATGTTCTCCAAAAGAAAAACTACCATCATTAAAACTTATCCAAGCTTTTCCTGTGTCTGCTCCGTCAGATTGAGAATCTGCATCAAAAACAAATAGATAATTACCATTAATATAAGTATAACCATCCGGGTTGGAATGCCCTTCGAACCCTTTATTCCATTGGATAGTGCCTCCGCGAGCATCAGCGAGAACGTCTGGGAGTCCCTGTAAGTATATAGTTCCCTGTGCTGCCAGTTTGCCAATAGATAATATGCCATCAAGGTCTATACTGCCTGAAATATCTAAATCAATGGCAGATAAAGAGCCCCCAGCATTTCCGCTAATCTGATGCCCACTAAACGAAAAGCCTCCTGTATCGAAATCTATCCAAGCATTACCTGTGTCTGCCCCAGTTGCTTGTGCTTCGTGGTCAAAAACTAATTGATTACCATTATTAATATACATCCAACCGCCTGGCGTTTCGCTCTCTCCAGGATGCCATTGAATTAATCCACCAATGCTAGGATTGCCGGTGCTAAAACCATATAATTTTAAACCATTTTGTGCTGTATGATTAGCATTAACTATTAAATCATCATTAACGATACCAGCCGGGGTTTGTCCATTTATTAACATAATTTATTTTCCTTATATTTTAATTTTCGCAAAAAATTATACATCATTTTCAATCATTTTCAGCGGTTTCAACCGTATCAGTTGCACCTTCTGCATAAGTTTGTTTAGTAATTGGGTCAGTTCCTGCGTCGTCCCAAGTTTGAATTTCATTAGTTGAAGAATTTTTAGTAACTTTAACAAAGAACCTTCTCCATAGTTGAGCAAGACCTTCTTTAAGATTATCAGCGATACCCGAAACGACTGTATCGTCTAATCCAATTTGAGATAGGTCATATTCTGTTTGCTGTATTTCCACATGATTGTCACCATTCCAATATAAATTATCTGAGCCAATAAATATGTCATCATCAGCCGAAGAAGGGTCTGCTCCTTCTAAGAAAATTGATATTGTATATTTCCCAGAGGAAAGGTTATTACTATCATCCACAACATCTCCTATATAGAGAGAGCTAAGAGGAGGACCCCCTGTCCCTTTCTCTGTCAGGAAAGTTTGATAAGATGCTATATTAGAGACATTATAAGTCACCCAACTTCCATTATTCCATATGTTACCAATTTCATCAAACATAATTGCATACATCCCAGTTTGGCCTGTGGTATAACTTACTTGTATTTCATTTGCCATTTTTTCTCCATTCTTATTAAAATTGCAACAATTTGTTATTATATTCTAAAAAATAATCTTTTTTCCTTTATTTTTCGCGAAAAAAAAAGCCCAAACCTAAAAAGGAATGAGCTTTAATAATAAATATTATTTTTATTATTTACCCTGTACTTCCAAAACCATCTGCTCCACGTTCAGTCTCGTCTAAATCTTCGACTTCTCGAATAGAAACTTTTGGTAGTTTGTTAATAACTGCCTGAGCAATCCTATCTCCAGTCTTAATTTCGAAAGGTTCTGTACCAGTATTAAGTAGGATGACCATCACCTCGCCCCTGTAGCCGCTGTCAACGGTCCCTGGCGAATTTATGACAGTTATACCGTGCTTGTATGCCAAACCGCTTCTAGGGCGAACCTGAAGCTCGTAGCCAGAAGGTACAGCGAAGGCTAAACCAGTCTTAGCGATATATTTTTGCCCAGGAAGGATAGTAGTTTTGTCGGTATAGCTGTCACTAGTCTTTTCAAGTACAATAGCCGACAAATCGAAACCAGCGTCACCATCGTGAGCGTATGCTGGAATTATCGCTTTTGGGTCCAACCTTTTAATTTTTAAATCTACTGTTTCTCTAATCTTATTGATAGATTTAGCGAAACCATCAATAACTTTACTCCACGCACTAAACTTTTCGCTTATTAATTTCAACCTATCAGTGTTTTTACAACAACTACAAGAGTCATCGCCCCCAACAATCAGAACGTCGAGTACTTCTCCATTTTTTTCTTCACAACAACTACATCCCATGCTTACTTCTCCTAATTAAATATTTATTTTATTACAAACTTTACATCGGTCCTCCGACAACTCCGTCCGGTCCGAGACTGAATCTTGCACTGTCAAATGCTATATCTTTTTCTATTTCCTTCTTTTCATCTTCCCACGAAATCCCTATTTTTTCTAATACTGTTTTTTTAGATACCAAACCTTTGTCATACATTTGTAGGTATATCTGAAATTCATTTATCTCATTCATGTCCATTTTACTTCTCCTATTTAATGTTAAATATTTTTTTTAAATGTACGTCAGCATTTTGAAAACCCACAATTTGGGCAACTCACGCAACCATCTTGACGAACAAGTTCGCTTCCACATTCTGCACATTCTTCTCCAGAGACAGCTTCGCCATCTTTGATATACTTCTTCAATACTCTCGAACAAGCTTTATTAAACGACATTAAATCGCCTTCAATTTTTTCTAATTGATGAACTATAAAGCTAGGTCTAACACCATGTCTTAAACTCATTGAAAGATTTCTTGTTTGACTTTCATAATCATCTCCAATATATTTAGAGATATCAGGATGAATGACTTTATCTGGGTCAGTTGGAGAGAAGAGTCCATACTTGCCTCTTTTATGCTTCTTAATAATACCTTTTTTAATTGAACGATGGATTAGACCCTCGTCATCATCGCCAACAAATATCTCATAAGGCTGTCCAAAAAGAGTTCCTACCAAAGCAAAATAAGGATGCCCTTTCACGCTTACGTGAAAAACATCGCAAGGGAGTTCTTTAGGTCTCTTTGGAGCATCGTGATATTGAATCATATCTTCTTGAACTGTTTTCTTTTCAACTAAAACTCCAGTCCTACAATTCTTACGATAAACCGTAATCCCTTTAGTTCCTGCCTCCCAAGCTGTTTGATAAATCTTAGCAACTTCATCAACAGAAACATCTTCTGGGAGATTAACTGTTGAAGAAATTGAATGGTCAACATGTCTTTGTGCCGCAGCTTGAAGTTTCACTCTATTCTGCCAATTAATATCTTCTGCACAACAACCGTACCAAGGAGATTCTTTGATATCTGTTTTACCAGTAACGCTCATCCATTTTTTTACTTGAGGATGGAAGACTTCGAATTCTTGCCAACAGTCGCCTAATTGGTCTCGGTAATCGACTCTCGTTCCCGCGTCATTAGGATTAATTTTTTTACGTCTGACCATCTGTAGCATATATACAGGCTCAACTCCAGAAGTTGTTTGAGATTCTATAGAAACAGAACCCGCAGGAGCAGTCGTAAGTAATGAAATATTCCTACGTCCATGCTTTTTCATATCTGTCCAAAGTTGAGGGTCTTCGTCTTTCATTCTAAGTAGGAAAGCATTATCTTTTTCAAGTTCGTGATTCCAAACTTTAAATGCTCCAAGTTCTTTAGCCATGTCAACAGAAGAACGATAAGCACCTAATTTGAGCGTCTTGTAAATCTCTTCTGTAACGTCGATACTTTTATTCGAGCCATACTTATAACCTAATGCGGCAATAGTATCTCCAAGAGCAGTAATGCCAGTTCCAGTTCTTCTACCATCGGAACAAGCTTTTTTCATCTTTTTCCATAGTTCGAGTTCTCTAGATTTTACGCCAGTACTTTCTGGGTCTTTTTTAATTTTCGCGATAATTCTATCAATCATCTCAATTTCAATGTCAATCAAATTATCCATGAAACGCTGAGCTACTTGGGCATCTTTATAGAATTCTTCAAAATCAAAGTATGAATTATTTGTATATGGATTCTTAACATAGGTTAAGAGATTAAGAAGTAGAAGCCTACAACTATCGTAAGGGCAGAGAGGTAATTCTCCGCAATTTCCAGTTATGCCAGATTCCATTAAAAAAGTATGTGTATCATCGTGAACAGTGATGTCATACACATCTTCAAATATATCTGTTTTTTCTATATTTTTGATAACTATGTAATCTCTTTTATTGGCATACTCTATTCTGCCTTTATCATTGTGAGAAATATTTTTATTTTTAATAATTTCAAGTTTATTTTGTTTCGATTCGTTAGACAATGAAAAGTATTCTGAGAATTTATTAACATCTAGTCCAGAAATAGTTAAATCGAATCTAGTATATTCTTTATCATATTTTTTACCATTAGGAAAACTAGAATTTTTAGTTGTAGATTTCCTAATGTTAGAGCGTATCCCATAAAAACTTAAAAGTTTTTGAATATCGTAAACTATTTTTTCGTGTGATGAGACTAAAACTATACTACAATTAGAAATTTTATCACAAACTCGAACATACCCATCAGCACTAAATAGCCCATCGATAAAACCTTTAATATATTTTTTATTACCGCTCCATACTGTCGAAGGTACCCCTTCTTTTTTCGAATATAATCCTTTCTCCTCAAAAGACTTAACGACTGCTTTGTCTGTTGTGCAATAACTATAGGCATTACTATCATGGTCTCTGCTAATAGAGCTATTTTTTTTAGCTAGGTTATTAGTGTAATTTAATACCTTTTCACCTATTTTACTGTCAATATCTTCTTGAGAAAAAATAAAACCATATTGTTTTGCCTGTTGAATTTTGTGATAACTCGTCCAACCGTCTCCAAGATTCCATCCAATTACAAACCCATCGTCAAAAGTAAAACCACATTCTTTATTGTCAATTGGAGTGTTAAATGATGGAAAATATATTTTATCTTGACGTTGTAAGTCTTTCGTTTGTTTTTTTAGAACCTTACCTGTATGTCTGTTGATAATATGATTAGTCGTGTTTAAAATTGGCCACTTATGTTCAGGAGTACAATAAACAACTTGTTGATTAGAAAATGTTATTTTCATTAGTTGCTTGTTTACGCCTGATTTAAAGATATGACAATTATGCCATTCTCCTCTTAGATTCCTAACTTTTACGTTTGTACCATTTTTAGCTAAATACTCGATAGGGAATACTCCACTATTAGTGGAAACCAGTGTCTCGCCTCTTAATGAAGGGTTTGTGCTTGTAGTTCTGAAACCAAAATCAGCATAACAGTCTGCAGGCGATTCTCTTATAATGTTATCCCAAAATAAAAGACCTGGTTCTGCTGTTGCGTGAGCAGTCTCGACTATTTCCATCCAAACTGTACGAGCATCAATCATTTCTGATATTTCTGGCTCTTTGGAATCCACAGGCCAACGCATTTCATACTCAGTGCCTTCTTTTACGGCTTGAAGAAACTCGTCAGAAAGTCTAACTGAAATGTTTGCACCAGTTACTTTTGTTAAGTCTCTTTTGCATTTGGAGAAGTCAAGGACTTCTGGATGATGGATAGAACAAGTAAGCATTAATGCTCCTCTTCTACCGCTTTGTCCTACTTCTCTAATTGTGTTTGAATAGCGTTCCATAAAAGGAACAATACCAGTAGAAGTTCTGGCGGCATTAGTAGTTGGAGTTCCGTTTGGTCTTAGATAAGAAATATCTGTCCCAACGCCGCCTCTACGTTTAGAGATTTGAACAATCTCCTCATCCGTCTTCATAATGCCAGCATAACTATCTACTGGTGATTCTACTACATAACAATTAGAAATAGTTACAAATTGATAAGGATTCCCAATGCCTGACATTGGAGACCCTTGAGGGATAATTCGTTTAAAGTCTTTGATATATGACATTATCTCGTCATACGACATAGGCTTTTTGAATTTCTTCTTTTCAATTCGTGCTAACTCAGTCGCAATCCTATGAAACATCTCATCGGGTGTTGACTCTAATAATTCTAATTTTTCGTTTCTTAAAGCGTATTTATCTAAGAAAACTTTTGCTGGAAGATCGTTGCCTCCAAAATATTCTCTACTTTTTTCTAGTGCTGCATCATACGTGTACGTATTACTACTGTCTGTCATGTTTTATAAACTCCTATTTATAAATTTTCGTTCAAAGTATCTACATCTTACTTTCTCCGTTTTCACTATTCAATTGTTTTTATCGGTTTATTTAGCTTTCGCGATAAATTTCTTCCAAGATGGAGGCATATCCATACGAGGGTCAATGTAGATTACTTGAGGCTCTGGCCTGCAAGGAGTCTTTAGTAATCTAAGACCAGCTTCTTTAGGTGTCTTATCTGCCTTCATCCTATTTACAGTCTTTGAGCAAACAACCAAGTTATCCCAACTTGTTCTTCCGCCTCTAGATTTAGGAATTACGTGGTCGATATCCGCATTCTTAGTGCTAACTGTCGCACCGGTGTACTGGCAAGTGAAGTTATCTCTAAGGAAGATATTCCTCTTTGTAAGTTTCATACCTTTTTTAGGAATCTTGTCGTATTTTGATAGAACGATAACTTCTGGTATCTTGATATCAGAGCTAGAAGTATGAACGACATCGTCGCAATCATCAGTAGGCAACTCCGCCCATTCGTCCCACGAAAAAACAGCGTAATCATCGACATCTACGACGAAGGCTTTTTCAGCGAACAATAGAGTAAAAGCTCTAATTGATGGCACTACCCTTATTGGCATCCATAATTTGTTTAGTACAAGCACTGGCTTTTGAAGTGTTTCCATTTTCTTTCCAATCTAATTCTTTATTCCATATTTTATCCCCATTGTCATCAATGGAGTTTGCCCAACCGGACTCGGTAAATAATTTTCCTATCCATGCCTCTTGTTCTGGAGTCAGAGGAATACTAGCTTGCTCTTCTGCTTTATGCAGAATATGTTTCATCCCATTTATTTGAAAACCCACTGAGTTTTTAGGAGTAAGTTCTTTGCATCCATGAGGAAACATTAACGTCAAATACTGATTAACCCAAACAGCGAAAACACTTTTATCTGATTCCGAGTATTCGATAAGGTCATTTTTTTTCATCGTAATAATAGAACTTATTTTCTTTCACTTTCTAATCCTCAAGTATTTTTTCTAACTCTGAGATGAACTTTTTATCGTTATCTATAATTTTGATATTTATCTTACCACAATATTTCCGACATGTCAAGATAAAAATCCTCGCAACAACAATTTTTTCTAAATCGCCATCCTCAACTCCTAAACCACAAATGGAAACAGAAGTGTTTTTATCTTTGATAACTTGTTTCAAAGTATGTTCAAGACATTCGGAGACTACTTTAATTGTCGTCATATCATTGGGAAAACGTTTAATGACCGCATGATACATATTCTTGAGACCTCTTCGCTTTAGCCTACCAGGAACGGTTTTAAAGCATTCTCCGATTTTTAGTTCTCTTGCCTTGGCAATCTCTTTTGCTTCCTTACGGACTGTCCCTAAGCTGTCTCTGAGGATTCTGCGAGCGATACCTCTAGTCATTAAGCCAGCGGTATTCGCTGGAATTATCATCGCTTCTGATTTAGGATACGCTATATCTCCTAATCTTATTTCTAAATTTTTTGTCATTTGTTGTTCCAATAATAAAAAGTGATTTAATAAAAAAGTGATAGACTTTTTGTTATAATTAGTCTTAAGACTTCCAGGAGTCAATAACCAGCCTGTTTATATTAACAGTAGTAGTATCCGGTATCTACTGAGGTGCCCTGGGCCTATTAAATATAACATATTAATATACTTAAGTATATTAATATATACGCGACTCGAAATCACTTTTTAAAACAAAGATTCTGAATCATTAGTCGATTTTATCAATTCTTCGATATGTTCAGAAAAATATGCAGGATTCCTCTCAATCTTCTTTTTCATGCGGGGAAGTACATCTTTATGTATCTGTGATACTCTTGATTCGGATATTTTTAATTTCGAGGCTATTCTATCCATTGTAAAGCCTTTGTAATAATACAAATAAACAATCATTCTCTCTGTAGAGCTAAATCCATTACCTAGAAGTTTATTGAAAAACTCTTTTCTAAGAATTTTGCTATCAGGGGTTGGGGTGTTATTTGATACTAAACTTGAGTTGTAATCCGCTTTGAACATATCCTCATTGTCAGAACTCATATCTGAACCGTCAAGACTTGAGAATAGTACTGGATGATACTTTTTAAGGTTTCTATTGTATTCTTCCATTGAAACTCCTAATTCTTTAGCCACTTCATCATCTGTAATTAATCTACCTTTTTCGGATTCTAGTTGAGCACGAACTTTTTCAAAGTTATTACTGTTTAGTCTGACTGACCTTGGAATCAAATCTATCTTTCTCATATTATCAATCATAGAACCATGAATTCTGGTAGATGCATAATGTTCGAATTTTACACCTTGGTCAACATCAAACTTACCAATAGCATTGAATAACCCATCAACTCCAAATGATGTTAGTTCTTCTGGAGAAACCCTCCAATTGAGCTTGGAAGCTAATTTGTAAGCGATTTTCTTGACTAATGGATAATATTCTTCTACTAGTTTGTTCCTTGATTCATGTTTCATGTTCTCGGTCTTTGCAGACCTGTACTTCTTCCATAATGGTAAATGTTGTATCTTCTGTTTTTCCACTTAAAACCTCCTCTTTTCTATACAGATTCTGTCTGTATAGTATTAGTATATCAATTATCCTATCACTTTGCCAAAAAAAAAGCACTTTTATACGGAAATAAGTATTTTTCCGCGAAAAAAGAAGTTTTTAATTGAAAGTGATTAATTTTTATGTTATCATTCTCTTTAATAATATTACGACTTTTTGATTAAGGCAGAACTATGAAACCTATTTTAACAAGCATACTAGACAATGACCTGTATAAGTTTACGATGCAACAAGCGGTGTTAGAACTATATCCAGACGTAATGGTCTCGTATAGGTTCAAAAACAGGGGTGAACAGCGTTTCAACGTCAGATTCCTAGAACTCCTTAAAGAACAAATTAACTACATGAGTCAACTAGCCTTGACCCACTTAGAATATTCGTATATTAAGGGCGAAATTCCTTTCTTTAAACCGCTATATTGTGAATATTTAAATAATTATAGATACGACCCAAATCAAGTAGAAACCTACCTCTGTGACCAAGACCTAGTCGTAAATATCAGAGGAACTTGGGGAAGTACTATGCTTTGGGAAGTCCCCTTGATGGCAATGATTTCTGAATTGTATTTCAAGGTCATGGACACTGATTGGAGCGGAGATATTGAAGTAGTAATGGCAAATCAAACGATTCTGGCTGATAAGAAACGTTCTCGACTTGCAAATGCTCAATGCTATTACGCTGATTTTGGCACCAGACGAAGAAGAAGTTATGCTATACAAGAAAATTTCGTTAGAGTTCAAGCTATGGCTAATGACCCTCACTTTGTAGGAACATCGAATGTTCACTTCGCTATGAAGTTTGGAGTTAAGCCAATAGGCACGTTTGCTCATGAATGGGTTCAAGGAATGCAGTCTTTGGAGAGTCTAAATCACTGTAATTATTTTGCAATGCATAATTGGATTAGAGTTTATAACGCTGATTTAGGTATTGCCCTTACAGACACTATTGGGACTCCTTCGTTTTTTAAGAATTTCAACAAAAGGTTGTCGAGGGACTTTGATGGAGTTAGACACGATAGTGGTTGCCCTCTTGCTTTTGCCGACAATGTCATTAAGCATTACAAACGAATGGGTATAGACCCAATGTCTAAAACTATTATTTTCAGTGACGGACTGAATGTCAGTAAAGCTGTTGAAATAGCAGAATATTGTCGAGGAAGAATAAAATTTTCTTTCGGCATCGGAACTCACTTTACCAACGATTTCGAAGGCAGTCCTTCTTTGAATATGGTCATTAAATTATGGGATGTCGATGGCTTTCCTGTAGTTAAACTTAGCGATATCGAAGGTAAGGAAAATGGTGACGAGAGAGCGGTTGATAATATGAAATGGGTAGTCCAAAATCAACTAAGTTCGAGTTAAATATATTCGCATTTCCATTCTTTATGATGCTTCCTCTTACCTTTAGCCACGTTAATTAGTTGGCTTCTTGTTAAGTTGTGTTCGTCGCAAAATCTTTGCAAACCATAATCAACTATAAAGATTTGATTATCTGGAGAAATAACCCTGTAAGATTTCATTCTTGAAGTCATATCTTGGGTTTTTCTCCATTTTTTTATTTTATCAATAGTCTCTTGGTCGTGATTCTTTCCCTGCCAATATTTAGCGTTATTGTCTTTGATTTTTTTCTTCCACTCGTTGTTAAGTTTTCTGCCTATATTTTGACCTTTTAGAGAATCGCTAATCTTTTTTCTTGTGGACTCCTTAACGATATGCCCTGTAGAGGCTCCTTCTCCTCCATCTGTCGTGTTCGTGAGCAAGCCTTTGCCTAAATCTTTTCTGCCGATTAGTCTTATCATTTGGATTTCTAAATCTAAAGCTTTGCAATTTTGCAGGTTAGGGATAAAGATTTGCTCAATGGGTTTTAAATTCAAAGAGAGTATTTTCTTTATCTTTTGGTTTTTTGGAGTATTTGGCTTTAGCCTATCTTTAGATGAGTGTCGAGTAATTCTATTACCAGTTCCCTTGCCAATATAGAATGGCTCGTATAGGAAGCAGATGCCTCCGTACTCGTATTCTCCTGGTTTTCTTGGGTCTAGTAGGGCATAGACGTAAAATCGATTATCATTCATTTTTGCTCTCCAAATAGGCATCTACTATTTTTCTAAACATTTCAGAGAAGTTTATGCCTCTTTCTTCTGCTTCTTCAGAAATTGCTGAATGCTGGTTTTTTGTTAAATATAAATTTGTTCTTTTCATTTTTACTTTTGACATTTTAGGTCTCCTATTTATAATATACATCGTTTCATTACACATTCCTTTTATTATTATCGAGAAAAAACTTGAAAGTGATTAATTTTTATGGTAAAGTATTTAAATGAATAAAATAAAAAAGAAAATACTGTCGTTAACAACCAAAGTAGTTGAAAAATATTCTCTTATTCAATTAGACGCAAAAGAAAAAAGAGACAAGAAACGAGAAGAGAAAAAACAACTTGAAGAGAGGAGGGAATCTGTTTCTTGCCCTTACTGCAATACTCGACATTCCTCTTCTCAATATTATCAGGGTCAAACAAAAAAAGAAGATATTAAAATCAGTAAAGAGCATAGCACCGTGTATTTTAATTTTTTAGAATGCTTAGAATGCGGAGAATTGTTCGGTGTGGAAGAGAATCATTATTATGGTGGTTTTGGTATTGGAACTGTAAGAAGTTCTTTTTTACTGAGAGATAAAGATTAATATTTTAGACGAAACAGAAAAAGTTTTATAAGAAGATGGACTGATTGAATGCTAGCGTAGTAGGTTAGAGAAATCTTATAAAAATTGATATGTAACTCAATTGGATAGAGTGGCGGCTTCGGTCCGCTGGTCGGGGGTTCGAATCCCTCCTTATCTCTGTTTCGTCTTTTTAAAAAGGAAAATAATAATGGAACGGGCAATGCCCCGAATGTAAAAGTAAAAAAGTACATGAAGACGCTACCGATATTTATTACGATAGGAATCCGTCTCATTACTATTGCGATGATTGTGACACTGAAATCGTAGTTGCATCTGTGCCTATGATTAAAAAAATTATTAAGAAAAAAAATGACGAATAAAACTGTATATGAACTTCTGTCGGATATTATGAATCCAGATATCGAATCGGATATCACTCACATTAGAGAAACTATTCATCTCGCGGAAGATACTGATTTTACGGTAGAGGAAAGTAAGATTGTATCTCCTTGGCTTTTGAATTTTGCCAAAGAGTATAGAGATAGTTTAGACACAGAAGACGAGTATCCTGTTTATTCAGCGATACGGACTGGAGCGTCAATGTTATCCACAGAAGAAGTTGAATGTCTTTTTCCCCTATTAGCAGATGGACATAAAATCGAAACTTCTTTAGTTACGGTTAAAATGATTGGAAGAATTTTTAAAGCTCAACCTCCATCTGGTATCGGGAGATATGAGCTTGTCGCTAATGAGATATATAATAATATTATCGTTCCAATGACAGATAAGCCTATGGCTGTGCTGTCACACCGAGACGCTGCAAGAGTCGAACTCTGTCTAACGTCCATGATAGCAATGGGCTCCGCTCTTATAGCGATAAGCACTGACAGTATCAGCGATGTTCTTGAGAAGGTTATAGATGAAACATGGTTCAAAAAATATCTTCTTCATAATGTACAAGAGTTAAGAGCGACATGGAGTAAGCGTGCAGAGCCTATATCTCCAATAATGAAAAAATCCTTAGATGATATCATTAATTTTTTAGAAGAGATAACAAATGAGTAAAAATGTAAGAAGATATTGTAGCAATTGCGATTGCGGGACTCTTCAATATAGCGAAAAAAGATATTTGAATGTTAAAACGGGGGTAGATAGAATATTCCTTTCGATAATATCAGCAGGGATTTTCGAGGCTTGTTTAGAAAAGTATTGGATATGCACAGAATGTGGTAAAGAAAGTAAAAAATGACCATTACTCGTTGGCTGAAAAAAATCATTTTGAAACTATTCGGATATGAAGAGGTTTTCGAGGAGATATCGGTACGTCTTGTAGTCATAGGGCAAAAAAGAACTAAAACCGCTTTTGAATATCTTAAATTTATAAAAGAGCATGGTCATTTACCTATGAGTACAGAAAAACCTTGTACGGAAGCGAGTAACGCAGAAATAAAGAGATGGTTAAAGAGTAGTTCAGTAATCATCAACGGTAAAAAACCAAATGTAAATGATGAAATAGAATTTCCAATTACCGAATTGGTATTTTTTCCAAAAGGTAGAAGAAGAACAACGATAAGGTAAAATAATTATGAATCCATACAAAAAAAGATTAATAAATGTCTTAGCAAGAATCCAAAATTGCTGGACGCATGACGATGATGGTTCGGATTTAAGAAAATCGCATAGCTCTCACCTCTTTAGTTTAATTTTTAACGACTTAAAAAGTGCAATTGTAGATGAAGATTACGATTTTCATACTAGTCGTTTTAAAAAAGATGAGAAAGAAGAGACAAAATACTTAAAAGAGAAAGACTATTCTTTCAAACAAATTATCAGCAAGGCTGAGGCTGTCGAAGATACGGTTGATTTTACCGAGGAGATAGTAGAGCTAAAGAAGCAGATAAGGAATTTAGAAGGGCAAATAGAAAATTGGTATAAGCCTTGGGAAAGAGATGCTAGAAAGTACTTAGAAATATTGGAAAGACATAAAATCTGTCCCACTTGCGAGTCTGTTGATAAGGTTTGCGATTGTCCATTTGGATAAAATAAAAAATAATTATTTTTATCTTGACAAGCGACTCTATTTGTGGTAATATACTTTTATGAATAACGAACAGAAAATAGCAGATATTAATAAAGATTAGCAAAGGAAAAACTTATGAATTGGCAGACAGAAATTGACAATGTAGCACAATGGATGAAAGAATATGTAGAAAAAAGCGGATGTAAAGGGTACGTAATTTTAATTTCGGGTGGAATCGACAGTGCCGTAGTCGCTTCTCTTTGCTGCAAAGCAGTGGGTCGAGCAAACGTCATCGGGGTATCGTTGCCCTGCGAGACAAGAGCCGATATGAGTGACGACGCGGTTACACTCGCTGAAAATCTCGGCATTGAGTTGAGAGTTATTAATCTAGAAAAAGCATATAATGCCATGCTCGATGGATTAATAGAAGTAGGAGATGTAGCTAAAGAGAATATCAAATCTAGATTAAGGATGGTAGCCGGGTACGGTATCGCTAATTCGGTGGATTATCTTGTAGCTGGTACTGGAAATAAGTCGGAAGACACAATCGGATATTTTACAAAATACGGTGATGGAGGAGTAGATATTCTTCCAATTTATAATTTTTACAAAACAGAAATTTACAAACTCGCAGAGTTAATGCCAGAAATTCCTGAAAATATAAAAATTAAAGCTCCTAGTGCTGATTTATATCCTGGACAAAGCGACGAAACAGACATTGGATTTTCTTATCCGGAACTTGATAATATCTTGAGAGCTTTGTCCTCAGGGAAATCTACAGAGATTGATAAAATCGATATAAATAAGATAAATAAAGTTCAAAATATGATAAAAAGAGCGGATCACAAAAATAATACGCCTCCTAAATATGAAAGAATTTAATTATTTTAAAAATTGGATTAATTGTTGTTGATTATTATCGAGAAAAACCTTGCAAGTGGTTAAAATTTTAGTATAATACTAATTTTAATAAACTATGAAAGATGGTATTAAAATGTCAAAACCTCTAGAAACAATAAGCGTTAGTATAGAACATAACGAATGGAATTTAGAAGATTTGCAAGAGAAGTACGTTCCTTGCGACTTCACATATTACTATAGCCTATGCAATCGGAGTGGTGATTATTCCGAATGGATGTTTGGTCAGATAATTGAGAAAGACGGAGAACTGTTTTTGGCTTTTGACGAAAATGACGACATGCAGGACGATATCAAAGTCGATAGCAAATTAGGTAGAGAGATTTTAGCGATGAGTGAAATGTAAAAGGAAATTAAATGAATAGAATTAGTTTAACAATGGGCGACCCATACGGCGATGGTCACGGGCAAGACGACACAGTATATCTCAATTGCAACGTAAAAGTTACTGAGTTGGCAGAGGCTTACAAAAAATCAAACATTGATGTTCAGTCTCAATGCGAAGACTACGAAGACAGAAACTTTAGTCAAGAGATGGCTAAAATGCTTTTAGAAAAAGGCAAAGCTTCTGAATTTGTAACAGAATCTCTTCAAAAAGACATAGACGATATGTTTAAAAATGAGTTTCATGAAGATGAAGAGGATTTTACTCTTTATTCTACGGATATCTTTGCTGTATTTTGGCTTTGTGCTGCTAGGATTGGAAACCCTGATATACAAATAGAATTTGTAACTATTAATCCTCCCAATATCGAAATCGGCGGTTATGGCTTATTTTGGATGTAATATTTTTACACCTCTGGAAGAAGTCTCCAGAGGTGAATTTTTTGTACCCTATATAAGTATAAAAAATATTTAAGAGGATTTAAAAATGGGTAAAAATAGCAAAAATTGGTTTGAAGTAAGCAAAGATGGACTTTCTCAGCTAATGGCTAGAAAAAACAAGTCATTCATAGTCTTTGAACTGCTTCAAAACGCTTGGGACCAAAACATAACAAAGGCAGAACTAAAGATTTCTACAGTTCCCAACTCTCCTAAAGTCAAAATAACCGTTAAAGATGATGACCCTAATGGTTTTAGAGATATTTCTCATGCTTTTACTTTTTTCGCGAAATCAGATAAGAAATCTGACCCAACAAAAAGAGGTAGATTCAATCTTGGGGAAAAACTTGTCTTAGCATCTTGCAATACGGCGATGATAAAAACTACGACAGGCACGATACTGTTTAAAGAAGGTGGTATTCGTTCAAATTCTCCTGACAAAACAGATGAAGGCTCTATCTTCTCGGCTATCTTTAAGATGACGAGAGCAGAATACGAAGAAGTCTGCGAATCTGTTAGGCAACTCATACCTCCAAAAAATATCATAACAACTTTCAACGGAGAAGCATTGGAAATGAGAAAGCCAGTTACTTCTTTTGAGATTTCTCTTCCAACTGAGATAAGCGATGCCGATGGGAATCTAAAAAAGACAGCCCGTAAGACAATTGTAAATGTCTATGAGCCAAAAGACGGAGAAACAGCTTCCATCTACGAAATGGGAATCCCTGTAGTTGAATTAGACGGAGATAAGTATCATGTCGATGTCCAGCAAAAGATTCCTCTCAATATGGACAGAGACAACGTAACTCCAAAATATTTAAAGACTATCAGAACGGAAGTATTTAATAGGACTTTTGATTTATTGGATGTTGAAGAGATTAATAGTACTTGGGTTAAAGCCGCTACTTCAAGCGAAGATTGCTCAAATGCCGCTATTATAACCTCTCTTGACAAAAGATTTGGTAAGAAGCGAGTCATCTTCGACCCTAGCGACCCAGAAGCCAACAAGAAGGCTGTTAGTCAAGGATACGCTGTCATAGCAGGCAAATCACTCTCAAAGCAAGAATGGGCTAATGTGAAGCGTTCTAGGGCAGCTCTCCCTGCAGGACAGGTAACTCCTTCTCATAAAATACATTCTTCACCTGATGGGCAATCTCCAATTCCCTTCTATTTACTAACAGACAACCAAAAACAATTGGTAATCTTTGCCGAAGAGTTTGCAAGGGAGCTAATGGACATAACTATTGCTGTTAAAATCACGGACCTACCCTCAGAGAGGTGTTTAGCTTGGTATGGGAACAAAAGACTAACATTTAATTTGCCAAAACTCAAAAGAAAAAGTTTCTTTGAGAGTTTCCCTGACAACATAGAAGAGGTTATCGATTTGTGTATCCACGAATTTGGACATGAATACTCTAAAGACCATTTGTCGGAAGAATATTATAGTGCTTTGACAAAATTGGGGGCGGCTAGCACGATGCTAGCCATTCATAATCCAAGATTTTTCTATTTTGGTTAGGAATCTTTTTTAGAGATATGCCAACCTTTAGGTAGCTTATCCTTTATGTTTCTAATGATTTTTTGGGTAGTTGGAGATTGTATCTCTCCAGCTTGCCCTTTGTTTTTGCCTATACCGTAGATTTTTTCTCTTATATCGAGAGGCATTTGCCTCTTAGCGACTTCTTGAGTCCAAACATTATCTGATATAGCTCTTCTCTGTATGAGTAGCTGGTATCCTAGGACTCCGAATGTACCGAGGACAATAATCCCTCCTCCGATTGCTATGTACATCATATATTGGGAAACAGCTATTGCTAATGTCATTACGACTATACATGCTGCCGCACCAGTTAGTCCACCTTTTATATTTCCGAAGAATACAGCCATAGCAGCACAGGCTCCTGCTCCAACTACGCAAGTCCCTATTATCCACTTTAGCATTTTATGCAATCCAGCCTTAGCATCTTCTTCAAGCTTGATAATTTTTTTAGCTTGGTCTTCCTGTACTTTTTCAGCTACAACGGCACGGTCAACAATAGTATCAATTGCTCTTACCGAAACTTCTGATTTGACTCCAGCCTTAGCTAAGTCGAGACTGACATCTTTTAGTTTTTGAGTTTCAGTCGCTATGTTGTCTGCACTTTGTTCAATGCCTTCAACTAATGTAACGGTTTCTGGGGATTGAGCGAGTACATCTTTGGCGTGTTGTTTGATAATAATCACGTTATTATCTATTTTCATGGTCGAACCGTTAATGCTATTTGCACTTTCATCTATTGTTTTTGCGATAGATGCCATATCTTTCTCAAGATGTGCATTGGGTTTGGGTTTTAGCCAACCTTGACAGCCTGCTACAAACATTAGACTAACTACTAACGCAATTTTAATCTTGTTCCTCATGATTATTATCTCCTTTTGAGTCCAAAGCATTTAGGAACTCTATAATTCCCCAAGTGATACCCAAAACGATAAAACCGCTGAATGGCCAAAAGAAATAGAAAGTTCCAAAAAATACCAAATTAGTTATACATACTACGATATCAGCGATTAGAGCAGCCCAAAAACTCGTACAGGTTGTACACTCAAGCATTTCTGGGAATCTAGGATGAACCTTTCCCAATAATGACTGTAGCTTAATTTTCCAAGGTTTAATAGGAAAATCATCTCCTTTTTCGACAAGAGCAATTGCTATACCGAATGCCAACATAATTGTAATAATCAATGATATTAAAAAACTTAACATATTTTTTTCCTTAAAATAGTATTATCAACTATTATATCGGCACTAATGATATATTCCAAGAAATTTACTGGTTATCCTTTACATAACTAAAATAAAGGAAAACAGTCAGAAAATGACGAAAAGAATGTATGAACTGGTATCTAAAACAAATAATCGCACAATCTACAGGAATGCTCGGCTATCTAGAAAGTCTTGGAGCAACCACTGACATAGTGCAATACGTAGGTTCCCTAGATGCTAGTGTTGGGCAATTAGTGATGAATGAATTCAGAAAAAACCCTTCTTTGACTTTAGAGCAACTTCAACAGTTTCAACCTCCTCAAAAAGTTAATCCATATACTGAACACGAAATGGGCATAGGTTCTGCATACGCTGAGCCTTTAAGTACTTGGGCATTAGTTAATCTTAGAAAAATAAGAATGCAAAAAGATATCGCAGCTGAAGCTGATAAGCCCTTTATACATAATAAGTATATGATGCTTATTGAAGAGCTGCCTCAAATAAATGACTGGCTTTTTAGGGGTGGACAAAATGTAGAAATATCTTCCTATACTCCAGAGCAAGCTATGGAGGCTTCTGACGAATGGCATAAGATGATGGCAGGCGAAGGAGAAGGAATGGAGTACGAGCCTACTAATTCAGACATGATAATATATGGGCCTGAATGGAAAAATCCAGAATTTAAAGGATGGACTATTCAAAAAGTTATTGCTGAAAACGACCTAAAAGCAGAAGGTAATAAAATGGACCATTGCGTCGGTGGATATTGTCAAGATGTGGAAGTAGAGAAATCTGTTATTTATTCTTTGAGAGACCCTCAAAATAGTCCTCATGTCACAATAGAAGTAGGAGGAGACAAAGGTTATGGACCTGGTGAGATAAAGCAAATACAAGGAAAATCTAATTCTATTCCAAAAGACGAGTACAAAGCTATGGTTAAAGAATGGATTAGTACTAGCGGAGATAATGCAGGTATCGTCAGAGACGTTAATGCTTTCGAAAAAATGGAAGATGATATAAGCTACGGGCAAATTGGCGGCGGCGTTGTAACAATAAACGAGCAAATGGAAAAAATACTTCAAGGAGAAGAGAATGAATATGGCTTAAAATACGTTCTCGATAAAGATATGGAGGATGTCATCTCTGAGCTTGTGGGTACTGGAGAATCAGAAAATAGCGGTTGGAACAGTAGAAGAGATGATGAGTATTATGGAGACATAGCGGAATCTTCTCCATATGTTTCTAATCTAGCTTTAATGCAAGATTTAAAATTACCTCATTGGCCTCGACATTCTGGCGAATGGGAAGAACTTAGAAAAATGCCAAAAGAATCTGAATGGAAAAACATACAAGAGGTAGAGAGATGGGCAAATGAGACTATAGAAGAGCTTCAAGAAGATTTTTACTCATATGAGATTGGTCTCGAATACCCTCAAGAAGAAAATTATGAAAACTCAGAAGATTATAACGCGGCGATGGAAGATTACTACGAGGCAGAAGGAGAAGTTTATAACGAATGGCTCAAACAAAGTGTTAAAGGAGGAATGGCTGTAGATTTACTAGATGAAATAAACTCATTTAGAAAAGAAGGCATTGTTCCAAGTTCTCAAGAATTATTAGACCGCAAAAAGAAGCAACAAGAAGAGGCAATAACAAGTAGCCCCGCTTATCAAAGAGGTGCTGAAGGTATGAGGGGAAGAGTCCAAGAAGTAATGCAGAGAAATCAAGCTTCTTCTAGTTGGTATAAAATAGCACAAATCAACGGCGGCAAAGTTAAATATGGTCCATTTGGAGAAGTTTATATTTTAGGGAAAAATCCTAGAATCCACGAAGGTCAGTGGAGAATATCTTACATAGATGAAAGTGGAGAACCTTCCCATCATGAAGATTTCGACACTTACGAAAAAGCTTTATTTACTTTTAATCATTCAATAGAAGGAAAAGAAGCTGCACCAGACCTAACAACCGAGGAAGCTTATGAACTGGTATAAAATAGCACAAATAAATGGTGGCAAAGTTAAATACGGCCCAAATGGAGTAGTTTATATCTTAGGTAAAAATACAAGAGTAGGGGAAGGACCGTGGAGAATATCTGGTTTAGCATATGGAAGGCCGTGGTACCATGAACCTTTTTTAACATATGAAGATGCTTTATATGAGTTTGAAAATGAAATTGATGGAAAAGAAGCTGAACCAGACCTAACAAAGGAAGAAGCTTATGAACTGGTATAAAATAGCACAACAAGGATTATTGTTTTACCCATACGAAGGTCAGCCTCAAGAACAGACAGAGCAAATCCCCCCAATAGGGTTTGACCAAGAAACAGGGCAAAGTACCTATCAATGTTCAATGTGCCAAATTCAGCTTTTAGAAGAAGATATAGAAAAATGGATAGTTCCTAACGAAGGTGGACAGACTCCATATCAAATGCCCGCTTATGACCCAAATAGAATATCTCAAGCGTTCCAAAATATATCTCAATATTTAGCACCGTTTCATGCTCAAGTTCAACAATATATACAAGATAATAATTTAATGTCATCAAATTATAACGATTTAGGGCAAATAAGCCGTTGGGAAGTTCAGGTTCCTGAATTGCCTAATATATTAAATAATTATCCAGAGTTAGGAGATTTATGCTCCATAAAAAGAAGTCGATGGGGAAGCTCAGGTCTCTGTAAATTATTTGAAGTAGGAACTGAGATTGGTGGTCAAACAATAATTGACGCATTGGAATATCTCTCAAATCCAGAAAGTATTAATGATTTTACGAAGTCTTCTAATGAAGAGTTTGAGATAAGCCGTTCAGAACCTATTTGTTACGAATGTGCTGGGGAGCTTACAACATGTAACTATTGCGATAAAAAATTATACCCAGGAATGAAGAAATGGGTGACTACCTACGATGACGAGGCTTTCGTTTGTGAAGAATGTATAGAGAACGGTACTGTTGAAACTTGCGGTGCTTGTGGTAGGGCTGACGAGTATTCAGATATGACCTATATGGAAAACGAGGGGCATCTTTGTAGCGAATGCTATGCAGAAGGAAATGCAGAGATAATGAGTTGGGCTGAAAAAGCTATATCAGAACTTAACTTACCTGTTGGCAAAACTATGCCTATGTCTGAAAAGGGCGTACAAGGATTAGAAAGATTCCTGCAAATATATCTTAAAAAATATGGCGATGAAGTTTTAAATAATCAAACATGGGGGAAGTTCTACCACGTAGCTAAAAAAGGTGGATTACCAAAAGAAGCTTTTGAGCATTTAGATTCAATAGCAGAAACATATAACGAACGAACTGATTCATTCTCTAAAGAAAAAACGTCAGATATCGCTCAAGATATTAGCAATATATCAGATGCTCAAGAGTATATGAAAGAACAATATCCCGGTATAAAATCTTATCAAGATATTCCTTACGATATAGACATTGTGAAAAATTATGGAACAGATAACGATAAACAAGGCTTCACTATCGCTATTAAACCGTCAGATGAATTTTTAGCATATGGAGAAAGAAAATTTCCAAACATCGAAGAAGTATGGGGTAAAATGAATTACACTCCTCATCATCCAGGATACCTCGCTTACGCTAGGTGCACTCATGAGGGAGGAGATTATTTAGTAGTTAATAATTTGCAAAGAGATGCCGACTTCGATAATTTTAATTCTAAATCTTATTCGAAAAGTTCTACCGAAGATATTATGGCCGCTAAATGGATAGACAAATCTACGAAAAATTGGGATTCTTTTTTACTAGATGTAATTAAATCCATGTCCATAGCAAATAATATAACCTCATTTTTGACTACATTTGACCAGCAGCAAAATAAATGGAGCAATTTACCAATCCATAAATCTAAGAGAACTTATCAAGAAGTACCAGAGCAAATGGGTTTCCCGATGGAAGATGCTTATGGAGCGGTGAATTTAATCGAAGACAACTCTCATTATAATGATATGTATCAGATAGCAAACGACATCGGGAATTGGTATAAAACAGCACAATCTTATAACTCCGTAGAAGATTCTATTGACTGGTGTAATCGCAGCGGCATCGCTATGGAAGGGGATAAATATGTTTTTTATCATGGAACCCCAAAAAATAATAATTTATCTGAATTGAGAGCAGGCTCCCTCCTAGCAGAAACGGAAGAGGATGCTCGTCATCATGCTGCCCATAATAAATACCTCCAACCAGAAGATATAATAGTTTATAAAATATTAATTGGACCAGAAGACATAAACACAGGCGTTTTTGCTTCATTAAATAAGGTTTATCAATTATGAATTGGTACAAAATAGCACAATTTATTGAATTCGACACAAATGAGGGATACCATAATGCACAGCTTGGTAAAGCTAAAATCATATATCTAGTTCATCCTAATAAATTGGTAGAATTAATTTCTCTAAGAGTTCCTCAAAAATATAGGAGACAAGGATATGCTAAAGCAATATTGTCAGAATTTACTCAATGGTTAGATAGAGAGGGGCTGCAATCTACTTTGGGAGCTTCACCTTTAGATAAAAAAACTCATCCAGGCAAACTTGAGCAAATGTACTCTGGATTTGGATATGCTCCTACTGGCAAATATATTAATCCGGCATACGATAAGAAGATGAGCAGACAACCTCAAGAGGAACAAGATGAATTGGTATAAAATAGCACAATCATTTTCCTTAGCTCCTCAAGAAGACTACGCCCAAGCGATAGGTATCGACCCCGAATCATTGGGGTGGATGGGTAAAGGCGATTTTGGAGAAGCTTACGAAACACCAGATGGCAGAGTTATAAAAGTAACAGGCTCTCCGACAGAAATAGCTATAGCAAAAAATCAACTTGGCAAAAAAGGTTTTTTCGCGGAAATATATGACGTTAGAGAGATAGGAGGCAGTACTATAATATTTCAAGAAAAATTAGAACAAAACTCATCTATCGAACAAAACTATTATGAAGTAGAAGACTTACTATCAGAATCAGGATTGCCAATACAATACTTAGGGCATCTAGACCCTGATGATTTGTCTCCAGAAAATCAAGAAAGATATAATAACCTTATTGATTTTATTAATGGTTTAGAAAATATAAATAGGGAGTATCGATATTTAGGAATAGAAGCCTCTGATATCCAACCAGATAATATGGGATACGATAAGAACGGAGTGCTAAAGGCATTCGACATCGATGATAAAGCAGGGGGATATAAATGAATTGGTATAAAATAGCACAATATGCTGACGAGCCTCCTGAATGGGATTTCCCCGAAGCGGAACATGACTATAACCCATCTTGGGACTATGCTCAAGTTATTCCTGATGAAAAATTAAAAGCAATAACCGAAGAGGTTATGAATGATATCAATAATAATCTAATGCCTCAAATAGGAATGGGAAAAGCTAAAACAGCTTATATCGAAGACGCAGATGGAGCTTTAGCTAAGTACGTTCATGGAACACAGCCTTATCCTGTTTTTGTTATTGATTTAGAATCTATAAGAAGAGGGGCAGAAAAATACGGAGTAGATATCGGTGGTCAAATCGAGGCTACTCTTATACATGAACTAGGGCACGCTATACAAGAATGGATGGGTTTAGAAATGGACGAAGACGAAGCGGAGTCTTTTGCGGAACATTATCATTACTACAGAGAACTAAAAAAGTTTTGGGAATAATATGAATTGGTATAAAACAGCACAACAAATTACGATGAACGACGAAGTAGTCGGTTCCCATAGCGGTCAAACAGATTTAAGATTGAATGCTAAAAATGAAAAAGGGGAAACAATCGGGCATATCGACTATACTGATTTTAGAGGAGAAATACATATTAAGTATATCGAAGTTCTCCCAGCCTACAGAAGACAGGGTGTTGGTACGAAGTTAATGAAAGAATTACAAAAAGGATATCCTAACGTAGAAATAAATACGGGGATGCTAACAGAAGAGGGTTCTCAATTGTACAATTCATTACAAAAACAAACTATAAAGAATGAACCGTATGAAGATTACTTAAAAGAAAAAGAAGAAAAAAGTAAGAGGTTAGCAATCGTAGAGAAACAATTAGATGAATTTTATTCCGCAAAAGAAATAGATGAAAGTCGGCAACCAGAGTTTTTAGCATTAGGTGATGAATGGAATAAACTGTACGATAGAATTAGCGATATAGACATTAATCTATCTGTGATGGCTCCGTCTCAAACTTTAATCTCTTAAAATTTAATAGCTCTATCAATAATCCCCTGAATATCATCAGAGTCACTCAGATACCAACCAGAAGGCATGTCGGAAAAAAATCTCATCAAATATTTATGATGTTCGTCATACCAATTTTCTCTAATCGCTAAAGATGCTTTATGAATTTTATCTCTGCATAAACCAACTTCTTTTGATGCGTGTTCGGAAGCTTCCTTGCTTATCTCGTCAGACTCTTCTCTGCTAGGAGGAATTGGACCCCAATGTAGAAGTTTGCTATCAGAGGAGATTACCCAATGGTCAACGTTATATTTCTTAAGCTCTAAAAAATCGTTGCTAAATTTTATCGCTTCTGGGCTGTACCCTTGATTTTCTAATTCAACTGTCGCATATTTTTGTTGTAGAATTTCTTTGTCAATTGCTATTAAATCACCTGAGTGGAAGTTTGTTGTAGCGATGATATCAATGTCTCTGATTCTGAAATTAGGTATGTCGAAGTTTTCTGCAACCGAACCCCAGACGTATAGCGATGAGATATTGTCAGACTTTTTAATGTCTACAATCGCCGCAGATAAATGTTTTTTTACGTCTTTGATTTTCGGCATACATTTCTGGTACCAAGTTCCCAATATCTTCTCCTTGATATAACACGTTCATATTTATTATTTGCGAAATCACTTTCCATAATCCTTTAATAATTTTACAAAGCGATACCTCTTATAGTATATCGATAGGATGGGTATATAAGTTAAATAATGGTGAAGATTAAGTTTTTTTGCCAAAATTTCGATAGATAAGTATATAACAATTGAAATAAGGATACAATTATGGACAAAGAAATTTACAAGTATTTAAAAGACGAGGACGTTATCGGTCTTTTAGCAGATGATATAGTTGAAGCGTTTAAAACAAAAATGAACAAAGATACCGTTGACTATAGTTTTGATATAGCCCAAGGTACAGGTAAAATAAAAATAGTCGAGCAAAATACTTTCTTTAGCTTTGATACAGAAGATGGCTCTACATTAGAAAAATTCAAAAAGGCATTATTTGACGACGACCTAGAAGGATTAACACAAGCTCAAGAAGCGATGTTGATTGAGGACGTAGGAGAATACCTCAAAGAAGTAGCGGTCGCTGTTATAGAGAAGTACGGACAGGACGTTAGGGATAATTTGAGAAAAAATATTATGCCAAAATCAAAACCAGAAGATTTTCCTTTTGAGAGAATTTTCATTACATCTATTGATATAGCTGACTTCTCAAGCTTTGGCGAACCTCAGAAACATCTTCTTAGAATAGGCAAGAAACCAGGAGCATTCATTAACACAGATGTAGTTATTCAATATGTTCAAAACAGACAAGAAGAAACCGGCATGACTCCAAACGAAATATTGGAAGAAAGTCATAGAGAAGAGAACCCTATATTCGCTGAAATTACAGACATTGAACAGGGAGAAAAATACCTTTATGATATCGCGGTTTCGATGTTCGTTGATTACTCTTTAGCAGAGAAATCTATGGAAGAGCTATCAGCAATCAGAGAAAAAGAATTAAAAAGCGACAGGATTGAAAAGGTACACGAATTAATTGATGATGTCGAAGAGGTTGCAGAAGAGGAAAGACGACAGAAATTGATAGAAGAATTAAAAGAACAAGAATAATTTCATTTTTTTTTGGTTGAAAGTGATTTTATTTATGGTATAGTACTTAAAGTTGAGTGGCGAAAGCTAACGCATTACGATTCGTATAGAGGAAGTATACCTTCTTTAGTTAGATTAATTACCTAATGGGGAGGAGACACGGGTTCGACTCCCGTATTGTAAGTATGAACCTAAGTACACGGGGATTTGCAAGTATCGAGTCTTGCCTCAACTGTTAAAACCAAGTATATCAATGGTAGATGGCTATATGTAAGAGCCAATTGAGCATGGGAAACCACAATTGGACAAAAAAGTAGAGGTTGCAGGTTCGAGTCCTGCCTTGGTTATTAGGGTCTGAGAGAACTAGACCTCACATTGGCCTCAGACTGAGATGTGAGATGGGTAAGAAGTACTGGCAACGCCTAGCCGAAAGATTGTAAAAGTTGCCATTTTTAAAAAATTAATATATAATCGAGTAGCTCAGTTGGCTAGAGCAACCCAACCTACTTAGTAGAGAATCGGTTGGCATAGAAACCTCTGTCGTTATGCGTCAAGTTCCACTTGTAAGTAAGAGTCGTAGGTTCAAATCCTACCTTGATTATTGAGCGTTAATGCTCTAAAAAAGCGAGTGGCCGAGATGAAATTCAAAACACATCACGCCAAGCAAGGTTAATAACCTAAACAAAATATCGGGATGGCTTGGACAGGTATAAAGTGGTTGCAATCACTCATTTTTTTTATTTTAAAGGACAAGAGATGACAAGACGTAAAGCAAAAATGAATAATAGAAGAATTCATATTCGACTATTTAATGATATGATAAAAGTAGGCGATGAAGTCTATTACTTTAATGACTTCGGTTCTTTAAAAAAAGATACAGTAACTCATGAAGCTACTAAAATGGGAGATCATACTCCTGTAATGTGGCTTAAAGAGGCTGGATCTTATCTTTTGTCAAGATTTGTATCTAAAGCATAAGCTTTTTAATAGAAAGTGGGTCCTGTCGGCAACCATGACCAAGGGGGACGGAGTTAGCTACCGTCTGCGACCACTAAACTTTCGTTGCCTTGCCTCTCTGCAATGCCGTATACATTTGTCAGAGAGGCAATATTTAAAATATAACTTATTCGGTATCGTGAACCAGCACGTATATAGTAAGAGGCTGTCGAGCAGCGTCTGGACGCTGTGCTAACACCGTCAGAAGTAATAGAATTTAATAAAGCTAATTAAAACGAACAGAACAACAAAGTATGATCGAGTCGCTGAGTCTGGGCGATGGCGGGAATCTTGCTCCGAATAAGTTTTTTAATACTATTGAATTAAGAATTGGAAATGAAAAATGAAATTTAACTTTAATGTTGTTATGACTATATGGTGTGCATCCTGGGTTCTATACAGTTTATTTTTCTTATTTATAGTATCTAGTTGGCAGTTAATACTTATGCATTTGTTATACATAGCGACACAATCGATGTTCGGCGTTTATTATGCTAAGAATGCAAAAGAACCATTTCGTAATTTTTATGCGAAAATAAAAGAAATATTAAAGAAATAAAGGATTTTTCCCGATATATAAGGAATAATGATAAAATGATTAAAATTATCTTGACAATGATACTGCTTTATAGTATAGTGATGGTAGTTGGATGCGAAAATTCTCATACAATTAGTCGTGGACCTTGGTCAGACGCAGAAATTGAGAGAATGGAAATAGAAGAAGTCGAATCAGTTCCTCTTCTTTTAGTTCGTTTTTAAAAGTAAACGAGAGTCAATTAAATTGAAAGATTATAAGAAATTAGTTGATCACAGTTTAGTTAGAGAGTTGCAAGGATGTATTACAGGGGCAAATTGTCATAAACTGAACGGTTTAATACATTCTTACTATAGTGTCATAACGGCAAAATATTATGGCAATGCTTCTGAAGAAGATATAATAAAAATAGAAGCAGAAATAGAAAATAAGATAAAAATTTTAAAAAGTAAATAAGTAAAATAATCCCGCGGGTGTAACTCAGTCTGGTCAGAGTGTCTGCCTTCCAAGCAGAAAGCCGCAAGTTCAAATCTTGTCTCCCGCATTGAAGAATAAGACCTATTTATAGGTAGTAAGGACTAGTTGGATACGACCTCCTATGCTATTATGACTATTTTTATTCCGCCCGTTTAAAATATCTAATATCTTTAGAGGCGAATAGAAAAACAAGGCTTAATGGCAGATGAGTCTAAGCTTACGAAGTTTGTTGTACCAAACTTTATTAGTTTTAGATTGAGATATAGAAGTGCTAAAATCTATATTTTTTCGCAGAGGCGTTAGAAAGCCGACTCTTTTCTTCAAAACGTTCCAATGGTATAAGGGCAATTACGTCAGCTTGCCAGGCTGAAAATCGGGGTTCAAATCCCCGTTGGAATTTTCAATAATAGGAGAAGAGAGATGTTAAAAACAATAGCAGAAGTTTTAAAAGAATTAGATGGTAAGCCAATTCCTCCAATGCCTCCAGTTAATTTTTGTTGCAAGTGCAATTCTGCTCTCGATGGATACAAAACGGGCTGTAGGAAGACAAAAAAAGGGTTAGTTTGCGACGATTGTTATTTCGATATATTGTCTAAGCATATCGACAAGCACCCCATTATTTGCCCTCCAGATATGGAATAAAATATGCTCTTATCGTATAGTGTTAATACATTATCTTGCACGCTTTCATCGTATAACGTTAATACGCATCCTTGGTATGGATGAAATTCCAGTTAGATTCTGGATGAAAGCTTTTATTTCTTTTTATATCGGTAAGTCCTTTTTGAATTTTTGTTTTTAGCTCCGTAGTTAGGGGTTAATCCATGACAATTCAAACAAAGCAGACAGATGTTAGATGGCAAATTATCAGAAGCATCTCCGTTATGATGATGAACATTTAAAGGAATTGGCTGTCCCATCCATTCAGCATTTTTGCATTTTTCACATTGATATCCTCTTTCTTTGATAAGGAAGCCTCTCAAAACGGTATTCCCGCTGTGAGTATAAGTATATAGTCCATTTCTTATTTGCTCCTCTCGCTCTTTAGCTTGGCTACATTTAGCACACTTGTGGGAGCAGAATTTAGTATTAATAGTGGTTTCGCCACATTCTTCGCATGGTTTCTCTCTATTCTCTCCGTTCCTTGTTATTCCTATATTACAAAACGATGCGGCACAAGAATGGTTACAGAATTTGTTACGCTGTTTGTCGTAATCAATTGGTTTTTGACAAAATTTACATAATTTAGGATTTTGTTTATATTTTTTTATATTTACCTCGCGTTTTTCTTTAGCTATTTGCCCTGATTTTAAGCCTCCTATTTTTCCACATTCGTTTGGTTTTAGTTTACTCATATTCGAACTCCTTATACTTTTAATTATTAGTTATATATTATGTTCGATAAACTGATAGAGCATTCCTTTTTTATTTTTCGAAGAAATAAAGGGTTTATTGGCGATAATCTATAATATAAAGAAGAGCCGCCGCTAACGACGACCCCTCAGTTGATGTCCTAGTATAAGAACAATTCGACGATGATTTTTATTATCAGACATGCTCGCATTATCATCTTAAGCCAGGCATGAATTTCTTTTTTTATACTCATAACGAGTCTCCTAAAAAAAGGACATTATATGTGTCAGTAATTGAAGGTTACTGACACATTATTATTTACAGTACTTGCACCGAGCAAATACCTCTTACTACCTTATATTCGAATCTAGAAAACATTTTCCTTTTCGAGCCTCCCTTCACTAATATATACAATACTCGTTCTGGCGTATTGGGCTTTTGTTACTACTATATCGCCGGAGCTACGATAAAACTATGAAAACAATAATAGCAAATTTGGGAAATAGGCTTAAAAACTCCATTTTTAATATAAAAAACGCATATAAAAAAATATTTCCACGGTTAAGAATACTCACAGGATAAAAAAATTATTCTCATTTTTTTATTTGCAAGTGAAGGAAAATATGATATGATGTCGAATATATACATGTTGAAGGTCTAGAACGATAAATAAAATGCTATGAGATTTGTTTCAGCTTTCGTTAGATTAAAATCCTATAACGAATAGATAAAATGGACTATTCGGAAGCCTCATACAAGGTGGAGAATCGGGAATCCTTGCTTTAACATAGTTGCGGCTGTAACTCAGAGGCCAGAGTATTTGGTTCCCATCCAAAAAGTCGTGGGTTCAACTCCCACCAGCCGCTTTCTTTCTTTTTCGCGAAAAACCTTTTATTTTATTGGAAAGTGAATTATAGTATGATATAATAGAAAAATGAATAAAGACGCAATAAGAAGGTACATCCTGGCAGATGTGCATTACGGGCATAAGAACATGGAGCAATTCTGTGGTCGCCCCCCTGGTTTTGAGTACAAAACAAATGCCAATATCAAACATATAGTACGTCCTCAAGATGAAATTATATTTTTGGGAGACGTTATATTTAGAAATAAAGATTTCCTCATTTCTATGATATCCGACCTTCCAGGTAGGAAAATATTAACAAAAGGAAATCACGATAAGCATTCAGATACTTGGTTCTATAACGCTGGCTTCGACTTCGTTTGTGATAGAATAGTTATTAGTAAATATGTATTAAGTCATTTCCCAGTTAATATAGAAGAAGGTCAAATAAATATACATGGTCACTTCCATAACGTTCCTGCAAAGAAGTGGGAACCTTATTTGGTAGAAAGATTGACAGACAATCATTATTTATGTTCTCTTGAAATAGCTGATTATCAGCCGATATTATTGCGTGATGCTATCGGAACTAAAGGCATTATAAAAAGTTTGGAAATGCCAAATTAACACTTGAAAGTGATTTATTAAAGCGTATAATGCTTTATATATCAGACGCAACAACTAACTAATTTTTATTTTAAGCAGGAGACATTCAGATGTCACAGAGAATTTTGGGCGTAGGCCCTAAAAAGAGCGGCGAGAAAATGCTAAAGGATGCCATCGGGCAGTTCAAGGGTATTATCTCACAAATTCAAGCAGGTGCAACAAAGGTAAAGGTCAAACTTACCGCAAATGCTAAGAAAGTAACGAAGATTCAGAACGAAAACATTCGTTTGGAAACTGTTATGTCGGAAGCTCTATTAGCTGCTGGCAATTTGGAAGCTATCCTTTCAAAGAAAGTCTTGACGGAAGAGGTTCCTGCAGAAGACGACACAGTTGAATCTGATAAGACAGTCGAAGCTGATAAGACAGCCGAAGCTGACGAAGAAGAAGATGAGCCTCCGGAAGATACCACTTCTAAGGAGTCTGATAGTTAACCATAACTATTAACTGTTTTAAACTAGGGGCTATCCTTTACTGGGTAGCCCTTTTTTTCGCGTAAATAAAGGTTTTGTCCAATAATAACCGAAATATAATAAGAGAATTATGGAAGAAAAAACGAATCAACTAGAAAATGACCCTGAGCCGAGTAATCGGCCCGCGTCGAAAGGAAACAGTAATGCTGCCTTGCGTTATTTCACAAGACATTGTGAAGTACCTTCACGAAATCAAGGGCTTTTCCCTAGAGGAAATTGCTAGCATTACCTCTATGCCTATAAAGGATATAGAGTTTATTCTAAAAGGCTCAAAAACCTTCTCTCCAGAACATATCAAATCTATCGTCGAAAAACAAGACGAATCTATGATTGAAATTCTAGCTAGAGCTTGTCAAGAGAATCATCTTCCCGATAAATTAAAAAAGAATGTCATTCTTTACAAGCATCTTCAAGAAGTCAAAAAGAAAAGACGAAAATAGTCATTGAAAGTGATTTAAAATACGCTATAATAATCGTATGACTAAACAACTAAAATTACGAATAGATAAGTGCGAAGACTGCCCATATTGCAAGATGACCTACATCGGACTAATCGCGGCACAATGGGAAGACAAGGCAAATTTCATCTGTAGAAAAGCAAACAAGCATATGAGAGGCGATAGAAAGAGTATCTCTCAAGAATGTCCTTTATCTGACGCTAGAGAACAAGGCGTTAAGGTTGGCGTAGCAATTATCCTTCTAAATGAGAATAACGAGCTTCTTGTTGGAAGAAGAGATAATGCCTCTTCTGGTAATGACGCTTGGGGATTGCCTGGCGGAGGAATGGATGCTGGCGAGTTGCCTCCTATTGCTGGGGCTAGAGAGCTTGAGGAAGAGACTAGTATAGTCGTTATCAATCCAGATAAATTGGAATTTGCATCTTTTACAAATGATAGTTTCATGGAGGAATCTGGAGAGCATTGGATAACTCTGTATTTTCTTTGTCGTCCTGACAATTGGAAAGGCGAAGCAAAGAGAGTCGAGCCTCATAAATGTAAAGAATGGCGTTGGGTTAGTGCCGATGATATTCCTCGTCCAGCTTTTTGCGATTGGGCTAAAAATTTAGACCGATTAAAAGCTATGATTCGACCCCATAAGTGCCAATATAAAATTGTTGAAGACAATTTTGTAAGATGCGGTAACAAGAAGAAAGCAGAATTCACATACGAATGCGTCAAATGTGGCGTTAAAAAAGTAAAAACTAGATAAGAGTAAAAGAGACAAGTCGTAGTCTCACTGATATCGATTGGTCGGCAAGCTGATAGGAACTCTCGTAAACGACATGAGAATGCCCTCCCCTTGTTAGGGTTCGAAACCCTTTTATTAGTACTCTTATTTTATTTAGAAAAGGAAAAAAGATGACAGACGATGTAGATATTTTCGCAGACGATTCACTTGGCAAGTTCGTACATGATGGAGCCATTGACGCAATTACAGAATTTAAGATAGCGACAGCTAATGGTCATAATCTCAAATTCGACTCCTATGATATGGTACGCACAGTTATGAATGATGCGATTGTTTATGACGATATTAAGTCAGAGATAGTTGACCTCAGAGAAATCATAATTCATCTTGATAACTGCTATCACATATTAGGCGAAGAGTGTATTAATCCTATGACTGGTGACGTTGTCACTGACAATGAATACGACGCTTTCAAAAGAAGACTTGAGCAGATAGAGCCTAATTGGGATGGCTTTAAAACTACTTTCGCTGCTGACGAAGAAGTTATCGGTAAGAAAGTCAAGCATAGTCCTCCTATGACAAGTATCGCCAAGTGCAACGGAACTCAAGAAGAAAAAGAAGAGATTCTACAGAAATGGATGGGAGATTGCGTAAGAGGTATCCCTCACAAGGTTAAAGGTTTTAAATTAGGGACTAACTTAACTTTTTATCACGCTGCAAAAAGTAATTTATTTAGCATGTCATTCAAACACGATGGCATCGCTCTTTCTATTGAATATGAAAACGGCAAGCTAATGAGAGCCGGACTTCGCTCTAAGACAGGCGATGACGGTATAGATTGTACCGCCAAAGTTAAAAAGTTAAAGAACGTACCTCATACTCTTCCAGAACCTTGGACATTGACAGTGAGAGGCGAAATCGAAACATATATAGACGTATTTGATAAAGTAAATGCGTCTCTTCCAGATAAAGACAAAAAGACTAATCCAAGAGCATACACCGCAGGTGCTATGAATAGAAAAACTGCCGCTGAAATGAAAGATATGGGATTAAGCTTCGTAGCTTATAACATTCTTAATTTTGAGGACGCTCCTTATAAGACAGAAATCGAGAGAGCAAAATGGGCAGAGAAATCTCTCGGATTTAAATTCGTAAAAACTATTCCATTCACATTTGCTCATCTTTGTGCTTTTGAAAAAATGCATAGAGAAGTCGAGTTTATGGTTGACGGAGCAGTTATATCCGTTAATAATTTGGAAGACCAAGAAGCTCTTGGAACTCATGGAAATAGAGCAGACTCTAATCCCAAGGGTAAAATAGCTTTCAAATTTGCTGACGAAGTTAAGAATGCCATTATTACAAGTATTGAATGGCAAACTGGCAGAACTGGCACTATTACCCCCATATTGAACTTCAAAGGGATTAAGTTAGAAGGAACAACTGTCTCTAAATGCAGTGCTCATAATCTTGGACTTGTTGAGAAAAATAAACTTGGCGTTGGCTCAATTGTCGCCATTATTAAATCTGGCAAAATTATTCCCAAGATGAAAGCAGTTATAAAAGCTATTGGGGATGTAGTATGTCCAACCGTTTGTCCTACTTGTGGTCATCCTACTAAAAGAGTAGATGGCAATAATGGAACTTTGAGTCTCGTTTGTGATAGCCCTACTTGTTCTGCACAGAAAATTCAAAATCTTGACCATTACCTTAAACGCATTGGCGTTAAGGGTATTGCTGATAACACAATTTCTAAACTTTGCGAAGCTGGACTTGTATCTCGTCCATCAGATTTTTACAAATTGACTTTAGACAAGATTAAAGCCATCGGTATTAAAGAACGTTCAGCAACTCTTATTCTCGCGAGGGTTAAGATGATTGTCGCTCCTGACCAAGAGAAAGATAACTCTGTCCTTTTGATTCTTCTTAATAAGATTAAAGACAAGAAAATTTCTATTAAGATGGCTACTTTTATCGCTGCTCTCGGTATTGATGGAGCGGGGCGTGAATTGGGTAGGATTATGGCTGAGAAGTATGACGGTTTCAATACTGTTAGAACGCTCTCAGAGGCAGAGTTAGAAAACAATAGAGGAATAGGCTCAATAACCGCTTCTTCCGTCTACAATTATTTTAGAGAGAATGCCAATGAGATTGACGAACTCCTTAAGTTTATCGAAATAGAAGTTGTCGAAAAAAAGAATGGTATTTTTAATGGTAAGAAATTTTGTCTTTCAGGAAGTTTAGACGGAGGTAAGAAAAAATGGAAAACCCTTATCGAAGATAACGGTGGGACTGTTAAGTCATCTGTATCTAAAGCACTAGATTTTCTCCTAGCAGGCGAAGGTTCAGTTGGAAAAACGGATAAGGCGACTAAATTAGGCGTTTCTATTATAACAACACAAGATTTGGAAAAGATGATATGAGACGAATAACGATAGTCACCAGAGAAGATTTGGGCAAAGAAGAAAAACTAATACCGATAAAAGATATTTTTTGGGGCAACCTTACCTCGTCATTAAAAGAAAACATAGTTCCAATATCTGATTTGGTATTATTTCATTGTACGTTAATGAATGAATGTAAGATATTAAAAACCAGATACGAAACTCTTTCAGACGAGGTAATTAGCATTGAGTCTCCAGAAGATGAGAATAAAATATTAAGCAAACTGATGGGAATATAATGAGTCAAACATGTTCAAAAGAAAAATGGGCAGAGGAAGAAGTCAAAGTTATTAATGTTATGTCTTGTCATAAGATATCTTCTGAAACCGAGATTTGGCAAAAATCAATTTGTCCAGATTGTAATGCTCAAAATTGGATTTTAATGCTGAGTGATATGGAAGCTTGTAAATGCTTCAAATGCGAAAAAACTTTTTGGATATCTGAAAAGATATATGAAGATTATAAGACGAACCTTGTCATGGGGCAAGTTTTCGATTACGCTCCTAAAACAATAGAGAGCGTTTTCAAAGGTATAGAAAAACCAGATTAAATTATTTAAATAACACTTGAAAGTGTTTTATAAATGAGTATAATACAGTCTCGTAAATAATATTGATGTAATTTTAAACAAAAGGAAAAAAGATGCAGAAAATTCAGTTGCTTTTGATTGACCCGCAAGAGGACTTTTGCAACCCAAATACGGGTGCATTATACGTCCCCGGAGCAGACGATGATATGAAACGTCTTGCTGCAATGGTTGACCGTATTGGAGATAAAATATCTCAGATACAGGTCACCCTCGACTGCCACCACGAAGTAGATGTGGCTCACCCTCCATTCTGGGTAAACAGTAATGGAGAAAATCCTGACCCATTCACTATCATCACATCAGATGATGTAAGAAATGGCGTTTGGAAACCGTTCATTCCCAGTCTATACGACAGAATGTTGAAGTACGTTGAGACTCTTGAGACTCAAGGCAACTTCCCACTCTGTATTTGGCCTCCCCACTGTTTGATTGGAACGCCTGGCAATAATGTCTTTGCGGAACTTGCGGCGGCAGTGCAAACATGGCAGAGGGCTAAGCCTTGGAATGTGAACTTCGTTTCTAAGGGTAGTAATCCTTACACCGAACATTACGGTGCGATTGAAGCGGAAGTCCCAGATTCTAAAGACCCATCGACACAGATTAATACTCCTCTGATTCAGAATCTTATCACTGCCGATACTATTCTCATTGGCGGCGAAGCTGGCAGTCACTGCTTGAAGACGACTATTGAGCAGATTGCTAATAAGTTTGGCGATGACAGTTATATTAAGAAGCTTGTTCTTCTTACTGATGCAACAAGCCCTGTTATTCACCCAGATATCGATTTCCCTGCGATTCAACAGCAGTTTATTGATGACATGGTAGTAAGGGGCATGAGAACCTCTACTACTGTTGATTTCTTGGCGGCATAGTAGCAATTATCTCGTTCTCGGAGTTATGCAGAGATGAAGCGGGAGTCCCGTGACTCGTGAAACATAAAGCGGTAGAGAAATAGAAGTCCTTTCCAGTTAGACGGTTAAACTGGTAACTTTTATAACCAATTTTATAAGGAAGTAATAAAATGAACACAGAAGCAAGCGAAGCGTTGGACCAGTTCAACTTACCAACTGGTACTTATGGGTATTCTGCAATCAGCCTCGATGATGAGCGTATCGGTGCAACCGAATACACACTCGTCACAATCGCAGTAGATGTTAGCGGCTCGGTCAGCAGTTACAAAACAGAAATGGAAGAAGCTATCAAAGAGATAGTAGACTCTTGTAACAAAAGTCCTCGTAGCGACAACTTGATGATTCGAATTGTAACATTCGATGACGACATGTCAGAGCTACACGGTTTTAAATTGCTTGCTGATTGCGATGTAAGCGATTATACCAATTGCTTGACAATCGGTGGATGTACGGCACTTTTCGACGCTGCAAATAATGCTATTGCTGCTACGAATGATTACGCTAAGAAGCTTGGCGATAATGAATTCGATGCTAACGCTATAGTTGTTATCTTGACAGACGGTTGTGACAATGCTTCAAATGAAGCAAGCACGGCAGATGTTAAGAAGACATTGCAAGCATCTGTTCGAGAGGAATCTCTTGAATCAATGCTTTCTATTCTTGTCGGCGTTGGCGTTGGAGGTTGGGCTGATGTTGCTGACGCTCTTGATAAGTTCAAGAACGAAGCTGGCATCACTCAGTATGTTGAAATCGCAGATGCGAATTCAAGCACTCTTGCTAAGTTGGCTAAGTTCGTATCGCAGAGTATCTCGGCTCAGAGCCAGGCACTTGGTACTGGAGGCGTTTCTCAGACTCTGCAATTTTAAAATAAGACGGAAATTATCTCCTGTCTTAATTAGTTGTTAGGCTCTACCTCCTTTGCGGGGTAGGGTCTTTATTATAAGGATATTATTTTGCCCAAAAAAATTAAAAATGAGAATCTTTTTATGGTATTCTCAAGATTTCCATCATTGCCTACGCAAAAAGGCAGGCAACAGTTCTTCGAGAACCAATCTTACGGAGTTGTTCCGTCTGAGCCAACCTCTTATTATAAGTGTTTGGTAGATGGTAAAGAAGTCTTTGATATGCAATGTAGCGAGATGCAGCAAATGTATCAAAATGGAGAATGGTGGGGCTGGCATCAATTATGGATAGATTTTGAAGGCTATCGTTGGGTTATACCTCATCTATGTAAATGGCATAAAAATATCCCAGAATGGGTTAGTGTTGACGTAAAAGAAAGAGAAACAATATGAAATTAGATTCAGCATTTCAAATAGGCAAGACACATGACATTTGTGAAGACTATGCGTTAGTTAGCAATGATGAAAGCCCTCTTCCTTTTGCCATAGTATCTGACGGATGCTCGTCATCTAAGCAAACAGATACAGGTGCTAGAATTTTAACCTTTTCTGCTATAGAACAAATAGGTCAACTTCATCAAGAGTCCCAAACTATTTACAGTTTCAACCAAGAAATTTGCATATCAAAAGCTAGAGATATAGCCAAATCATTAAATATTTCTAATTCCTCTTTAGATGCGACCTTGCTGATAGCAACAGTCCGAGAAGGAAGCGTAGATGTTAGAATGTCAGGAGACGGCTATGCCGCAATAGGGCTTAAGGATGGTTCTATCTGTTTGATTAACGCTGAGTATCCAAGAGGATATCCTTTTTACATGAATTACCTTCCCAAGTATTCTAATAATTTTCAATACTGGCAAGATAATTATAATGTAAAAGAAGTTCATATGTCTATCATCAAAGATGGAAAAGTTATAAAAGAAGACTCAAAAATACTATCCGGAGGCATGGTTTTCGCATTAGAAGAATACCCTATTATGGTTGAGACTTATTGGGACGAGAGTACTTTTTTCTCTATAGATTTCTGGGCAGCAGAATGGGTTGTATTGATGTCGGATGGCATCGGTTCATTCTATCAGACGAAAGATGCTGGCACTTCTTTAACAAATGTAGCTATTGACTATAGAGAAGTTATTTCAGAAGTATTGAACTTTAAGAATTTTAACGGTAAATTTATGCAGAGAAGACTTAATCGTTTTCTTAAATTCTGTGCGAAAAATAATTGGCACCACGCTGATGACATTTCGTTTGGGACAATTTATTTCGGAGACAAATAAATGAAAGTTTTCGTAAAGAGCAAAGGCGATGTCAATCTGACTAAAAGAGATTTCGTAGCAAGTGGAGGGGAAGGCGAGATTTATCGTAAGCATAGAACCGCGTATAAGATATATACAGGGCAAACCTCTTGTATCCCTTTCTCAAAAATTCAAGAACTCTCTGATATAACCTCACCAAACGTTATCGCTCCCAAAGAGTTAGTCCTAAACACTAGAAATAAGCCTATAGGTTATACTATGAGGCATATCTCTAATACATACGCTCTATGCCAAATATTTACTAAAGCATTTAAAACCAGAAACAAAGTAACACCAGAAATGATGTTAGATTTGGTCAAGAAAATGCAAAATACTATCAACCACATCCATAGTAAAGGTATCCTCATTGTTGATTTGAACGAGATGAACTTCCTTGTTGATAAAAATCTAAAGGATATATTCTTTATCGATGTTGATAGTTACCAAACCAAGAGTTTTCCTGCTACGGCTATTATGCCAAGTATCAGAGACAGGCATACTAAGTCTTTTAATCAGATGACTGATTGGTTCTCGTTTGGAATAGTTTCATTTCAAATGTTTATTGGTATTCATCCATATAAGGGAAAACACCCAACATTAAAAACAATAGAAGATAGAATGATGGCTAATATCCCTGTATTCCATAAGGACGTTAGGTATCCAAAAGTCTGTATGCCTTTTGACTATATTCCTGATTCTTACAGAGAATGGTACAAATCCATCTTTTATAAAGGTGAGAGAATCGCTCCACCAGCCGCCGCTAAAGCTGTGCTTATCGTTCCAGTTATTACTACGTTAATTAAAAGTAACGGTAATTTCGATATACAACAATTGAATACTTACGATGGAAATATTATTAAATTCTTGTCTGTTAACGGAACTCGCGTTGTCGCAACTGACACCGGCAGTATCTATGTTAATGGAAATCTAGAATTGAATCAAAAAGATAGCCATATCGCCATTACCGATAAAAATAATCGTGTAATCAATTGTGGCATCATATTTGATGACGATAGCGAATCTGGCAAGCTTAGTCTTTTGGACATTAATCGAAATACGGCTATTCCTTGCGATATTGATGCTGACGATATAATGACATATGATGGCAGAGCTTATATCAAGCAAGAAGACAAAATCTCTGAGGTAGAATTCATCGACCTTGGCGATAAGGTTCTCGTTGCCGCTTGTATCGTCACGAATACGCTGGAGAACGCTACTAAGATGTTTAATGGAGTAGTCGTCCAGAATGTTTTAGGCTCTTGTGTCGCATCTGTGATGACTGAGAGCAAGACCTGTCATCAAGTCATTATCCCTGAAATGAAGGGGTACCAAGTTATTGATGCTAAATACGATAAAAACATACTTGTTATCATCGGCAATAAAAAGGGTAAATATGATAAATTTATCTTTAAGCTCGCCAAAGATTTCAAATCGTATGAATTGCGTAAAGTCGATGACATTATTTATAGCGGAATAAACTTCACAGTTTTGGACAATGGAGTAGTCGCATATCTCAATGAAGATGAAGAGATGGAGATATTTGTCAATAAATTGGGCAAGAATAACGTTAAAGTTATTGACAGTCGTAATGTATCTGGCGATATGCGATTATATTCTGATGGAGTTAAAGTTCTTTTCGCGGAAAAAGACAAAATGTACAGAATACAGATGAAAAGTGATTGATAAGACTGTATCATAAGCGTATGTCTATGAAGAAAAAATATCTTATCGAATTATTTCTAAAGTGTTCTCAACACCATTTCGCCGCAGAAAAAAATCTTAAAGCTCATGAAGAGTTGTTGAGGTTAATATATCCATCTGTTTCTGATTCTGATTTTTCAAAAGTAATATCAGAACACGGTCTTGACTCGTATCTAGAAAAAATCACTACAGTTATTGACTCTATGTTCTCTCAAGAAGAGATAGAGTCTTTGATAGAATTCTTCCGGTCACCTACTGGTAGAAAATTAGTAGATAAAACTTATTTATTAAAGATTCCTGTTATAATAGGCGATATAACTAATGAGAGAGAAGATTTACTTTCTAGGATGGATAGGGAATGAAAAATATCAGTTTCAAAGACAAATTAGCTAAACTTCAAAGAAAAGTCATTTTAAAAAATTTCCAAAGTCCTGGTGATATCTTGATGTTGTCATCGGCAGTTAGAGATCTGAAATTATCGCAGCCTAGTTTTTCAATTGACGTTAGGACACCTTGCCCAGCAATTTGGGAAAATAATCCTCATTTAACTAAGTTGAATGAGCATGATAAAGATGTAGAAGTTTATGAAGTTGCATATCCTTTAATTCATAATAGCAATGAGGGGCAGTACCATTTTATTCATGGTTTTAGAAAAGACATAGAAAATAAATTAGGAGTGAACATCACCCCAACTCGTTTTCGAGGGGATATCCATATCTCTGATGAGGAAAAATTTTGGATATCTCAAATAGAGGAAAAGGGTATAAAAAATAACTTTTGGATAATCATGGCAGGAGGGAAATTTGACTTCACTACTAAATGGTGGAATCCCGATTATTATCAGGAGGTAGTTGATCATTTCAAAGGCAAGATAACTTTTGTTCAATGCGGAGAAAAGGAGCATTGGCATCCTCCTTTAAAAGGAGTTATCAATTTAATAGGAAAAACAGATCTAAGACAGTTTATAAGATTAATTTACCACTCTTCAGGTGTCGTTTGTCCAGTTACGTTCGCTATGCACGCCGCAGCAGCTATACCTGCGAAAGAAGACTCTCCAAAGAATAGACCTTGTGTAGTAATATCAGGAGGTAGAGAGCCTTCTCAGTGGGAAAAGTATCCTCATCATAGATTTTTAGAAACAAATGGAGCAATAGATTGCTGTGATAATGGAGGATGTTGGAAAAATAGGTGTCAAAAAGTAGGAGATGGTGACGACAAAGATAAAAACGATCTCTGTATCTATTCAATAAAATTGCCGAATAGAAAACTATCAATTCCTAGATGCATGGATATGATTAAACCGAAAGATGTTATTAGGGCGATAGAAATGTATTACGCCGGAGGAGTCTTAACATATAATGAGAAAATATCTCTATACTAATGAAAAAGAAATAGATTATTTATTTGCTACGCCGTATTGCAATGGTGCCGAAGGAATTCTATCTAATATGGGCAATAAGTCTAAAAGGGTAATATCTTCGGGAGAAGCTCTTGACACTCAGTTGTCTAAGATGTTAGACGAAGGTGTTCAAATAAATAATATATTATTTAATAATATAAGCAATTGCTCTCTATCCACTAGAGACAGATTAGAAAGAGCAGGAACGAAGATGTCTTCTTATGAGCAAGGATGGTTTCCTCATTATCAAACATTACATTGCGACCCTCTCGGATTCAGTTCTAAGTCTTTGCTTGCAAAAACGAGACTTGGCGATATAGAGATAGATTTAGAAAAAATCTCTAATGAAATAACAAATTATAAAAAAAATTATGCAAAGCCAGAAGGAATTTTCAAAATCGATAAGCCGTATGTATTGTTAATTTTTCAACATACTGGAGATGCCACCATTAAGCATGATTACAAGGATTTTAAATCTTGGCAAAAAATAATAGACTTCGCAGACAAAGTGAGAGGCAAAGGAAAGACATTGGTCGTAAAAGTTAATCCTCAAAATGTTAATTCAAAAGAAAAGATACAATTACCTCATAATAGCATTGCCATCCAAAATAAATTTTTTAATAATGATTTATTAATGAACGCTAAGGTGGTAATAGGGGTTAACTCGACTATGTTATATGAGGCGAGCATTATATATAATAAACCAGTATTAGCTCTTGGAAGTAGTTGGTTCGATTGCCATCCAGAAGTTGTCCAAAAAGTCAAAATAACTGACGACAATGTAGAGATAAAAAAGCCTTCTGATAGGGACATCGTTTATAGAAAAAAAATGTTTCATATTATGACTAGTATGCAAACCCCAATACATCCAAATAAATATGATTTAATAGAGAAGCACAGACAAGCAAGCTCGATTAGGAAAATAAGCGATTGGCTAAAATAAAAACGTTAGCTAAAGATTTTGAGATGTTTAATAATGACAAATAGAGATAAATTTAAGAAAGCTATTAAAACAATTAAAAACGAAGAGATGAAATTAGCAATCACTGTCTCTGAAATGAGGGATTTGTGTTCTGAAATTAGTGAAGTAGGTCCTACTGTATTCGTCGAAATAGGCTCAAGAAGAGGAGGGTCGTTATATGTTCTTTCTCAATTCTGTTCTAAAGGGGCAACAATTATTAGTGTTGATTTGCCAGGAGCAAAATGGGGAAACAAAGATAGCGAAATATCTCTCAAAAATACAATAAAAATATTGAAATCTGAGGGTTTCGATTCTCATCTAATTATCGGAGACAGCCACCATGAAGGAACTAAGTCTCAAATAAAAAAAATACTGCAAAATAGAAAAATTGATTTTTTGTTTTTAGATGGAGACCATACCTATGATGGAGTTAAACAAGACTGGGACATGTACTCATCTTTGGTGAGCAATTGTGTGGGGTTTCATGATATTTTCACGCCAGGCAACACTCAAGGGGTCAATGTCTCGAAACTATGGGCAGAAGTGAAAAAAGAATATAGGCATAAAGAGTTTATATCGAAATATGGAATAGGAATATTATTCAAAGATAAGGATTAAAACATGTATGGAAATGATGCTTTTTATAAAATAGTAGAAGATTACAATTTTTCGACTGTTCTGGATATAGGTTGCGGCAATGGAGGACATACCCTCCTATTTCAAGAGTATGATAAAAAAGTTACGTCCATCAGCTTGCAGCAAGTGAATAATATGGACATCATTGTCGGAGATTACAATAGTGTTGATTTCAAAAAACAGTTTGATTGCATTTGGGCTTGTCACGTATTAGAACATCAATTCAATCCTAACTTTTTTCTAAAAAAAATGAATAACGATTTAAAAGAGAACGGTCTGCTATGCATCACTGTTCCTCCATTAAAGCGGTCAATTGTAGGAGGGCACTACTCGCTATGGAACGCCGGTCTATTAATTTATAATCTGATAATGGCGAACTTTGATTGTAGTAATATCAGAATTAAAAAATATAGGTACAACATTAGCATAATACTTGAGAAGAAGGCGATAGAATTGCCCTCAAATTTACCTGCGGATATAGGAGAGCTAGAAATGCTGAAAGATTTTGCTCCTGATTTTTTCGGACAAAATTTTAATGGCGATATCGAAGAATATAATTGGAATTGACAAAATAACACTTGAAAGTGAAACAGAAATCGCTATAATCCTAGTATTGACAATAAGTTATAAATCACTTTAAGGAAAACAGATGATGACAGGAATGTTAGTTTCAGAGACTCCAGCAAAAAAGATATTTTGCTCAAAAGAGTATAATTATAGATTTGACAAGCAAACAGGCTTCTTCGCCAGATGGGGAAAAAATAAAGAAGATGACCCTCTGTTTAGCCCGTTCGGGCCCGAGATACTGGACGTAGAGATTACGACTAAATGCGATGGGGTAGGAGGGAAGCTTTGCCCGTTTTGCTATAAGTCGAATACTCCGAATGGTAAAAATATGTCTTTCGAGACTTTTAAGAAAATGATAGATAATTTTCCTACCTATCCTCAAAAGACTATGACTATGACAGAGACAGATGGGGTAAAACATGCAATAATCATGAATTCAAATACTAAAAATAAGAGATTTGAAGAAATGATAGGTAAGAAATGCGGCGAGGGCAAATGGACTAGCTTCGAGTCTAAAGATGTTCCATTTTTGCTTCAAGTGGCATTTGGTGCTGATTCAAAAGCGGAGTCGAACCCTGACCTTTGGAAGATGATGGACTACTGCCGAAAAATAGGCATTATACCAAACATTACAGTTGCTCAGATATCTGATGAAACAGCAGATAGGCTTGTCTCAAAATGCGGAGCAGTCGCTGTTTCAAGAGTTTATATCAGTAAAAACCCTATAAAATTAAGAAAACTAAAGAAAATCAAAAAATAAAGAAGGTAAAGGCTAATGCTCCGTAGAATATATTAAATATACAATATATTTTTATAGGAGATAACAATGGAAAATAATAAATGTGCTTATTGTGGGGGAAACGCTAATTTTCAATTAAAGAATGGAAAATATTGCTGTTGCGAATATTACAACTCATGTCCCGATAATAGAAAAAAAACTTCTGAAAAGCAAAAAGGTGATAAAAATCATCGGTTCGGGAAAAGACCTTGGAACAAAGGGTTAACTAAGGATATAGACGAACGAGTGTTAAAATACACAGAGTCTATGAAGCTAACAAAGAGAAATAATCCTAAAAAAGCATGGAACGAAGGGTTAACAAAAGAAACAGATAGCAGAGTTGCACAGTATGCAATTAAGGTGAGTAAAGCGAAAAAGGGTAAGCCTAATTATAAATTACGAAAACCCATTAATAAAAGTAGAGCCAAAACGATTGGTAAATTTCGTCATTTATTTAAAAAAGGATTATATACTTATTGGATTTTTCCAATAATGAAAAGAGATGAATTTAAATGTACGATATGTGGCAAAACAAAGATACGGCTAGAGGTCCACCATCTAATTCCTTATCGTGAGATATTTCCGACCTGTTGTGAAAAAATGGGATTAAAAGTTCTAGATTGGGAGAAGTGGTCCGAAAATGATATTCAAAAATTAGAACAATTAATTTTAAATCACCACACGATGGAAATGGGCATAACTGTTTGCGAAAAATGTCATTCAAAAATAGATAAATATAGAAAAATTTTTAATTCTTTTAACAAGGCGAATAATGAAGACAATTGTAATTGATAACGAAACATGGGAAATCTGTAATGATGAACAATTCGAAAATCAAAATAGTAAATACGACTATAAAGCGATAACACAAGATGATTATAACAAAGAGATTTGTTACGATTCTGTTAAAAAACTAACAGATAGAGGCTTGGCTCAATGCAATATTCACTGCATGATTAGCGAAGAAACTTTCGACGTTGCTTGGGAGACGCTACAGGACAGCCTCACAGACCCAAGACTAGAGAATCTTAAAGCGATTGTATTCCTTTCTCTTAAGAAGAAGGGTAGAGGCGAAAGTTTCACTCCTCTCGCTCAAAATAAGTTTAAAAAGATTGTTGATTTTGCGATGGAACACGGTGTTGGTATCGGTTTCGATAGCTGTTCAGCATATAAGTATCTGAAATCTGTTGAAAACCATCCGAACTTCAAGACATTCGAGATGCATAGCGAACCTTGCGAAAGCACAGCGTTCTCTAGTTATATTAATTGCGATGGAAAGTTTTTCCCTTGTTCGTTTGCGGAAGACGGCGAATTCGAGGACGGTTTAGACGCTGTTAATTGCAATGATTTCATGAAAGATGTTTGGAACCATCCGAAAACGGAAACGTTTAGAAAAGGTTTGCTGGCGACAGCAGATGGTAATAAATTAAAATGTAGAGAATGCCCACTATTTGAAGTTTAGGAACAACGATGGAAACATCCATTTTACAACCAGATGATTTTAAAGTAGGAATGTTCGTAACCGTTAAAGACTTGAAGAAGACTGCTCCAGAGTTTGACCCAGAAGATATGCAGAATCCTCTTCAAGTTATGGCTATGATGCAAGGAGGAGGTTCGCCTTCTAGCCAACGCTTTGAGATGCTAAAAGGGAGCGTTGTAAGAATTGACGCTCTTAATTTTCCTTTCATAATGGTGACTATTTTCGAGAATGCTGTGAAACCGGGCAAAATACCAAACTCACAGTCTATCTCTCTCGATGTAAGAGAGTTGGAATTTATGAGGCTGAATGAAGAGTATGTAAATGCTTATCTAGGAAAATCTTCTTTGATAACGCTATTGCAAGACAAAAAATTCGCCGATATACAGAACATAGAAGGGTATGAAACCCTCGCAGAACTAGTCGAAAATTGCTTACAGAGAATAAGACAAGAAGAGAAAAAAGATGAAAATACGTAATGGATTTGTTTCAAATAGTAGTGCAAGTAGTTTTACTATCTATGGTTGGACGGAAGAAGATTTGTCTAATCAAATAGCAAAGATATGCCCAGTTTTTAAAGGTATCAATATCTCTATAGACGAATGGGAATTTGTCGCTAATCTTGAAGAGCATTGGACAGGTGATGATTATGCTATAACTTCATCTGACCATCATGATGAATACGGAATAGTTTATGGAGTTGGAAAAGCAGGCTCAGAGATAGACCACTATATGTCAGAAGGCAGATGGGAAGATTTTGAATACCCTGAACCGAATGAAGAAGAAAGAAAAAAAATGGATGAAATGGCTGAGAAGATAAATCTTCCTAAGCCTAAAATTTATAAAGGCACGTTTTGGGCGTGAAAATAAACAATGAAAATAAGACAAGGTTTTGTAAGTAACAGTAGTTCAAGTAGTTTCGTAATTTTTGGTAAAAATATACGCTTTAACGAGATTACTGATGAGTTGATTGAAAATAAGAAAATATACGGCATATCATGGGGGCATTGTTGTGATGGTGCAGATGTTTTTCTTATTAATCAAAAAATGTTCAACCTATATATGAAATATGGAGGCAACCTTGATTTTCATTATGTTGATGCCATGATTTGTGATGACGGAATAATTTCAAAAGACGATATAGAGGGTGATGATATCTATGTCTCTGTAATGGAGGTTGACCAGCATCGGGTCCAAGACGGAGACCTAGCAACCTTTACGGAACGTTATATCGATTTGCCTCTAGCAGAAGACCCAGACAAGCTAAGGGAGCAAGCGGAAGCAATTGAAGGTCTCCAAAAGAGATTAGATGAAGATGGTCTTGAAGCATATCTCGACGATAACGGCGATACGAAGATAAGGGTTAGAAATGAAAATAAGACAAGGTTTTGTAAGCAATAGTTCGAGCAGTAGTTTCGTAATTAAAAAAGAGACACTGTCCGAACTCCAGATAAAAGCACTGTTAGAGTATGTCGTCAGTGAAGATAATTGGGATGCCTGGTCGGTCAACGAACTTGACGACTGTATGTCAGGCTTTACGATTATGGATAATGGCAATATCCATAAGATAATGGACGAATTAGAAATAACAGATATAGAATGGGATTATGACTCATGAAAATACGTAATGGATTTGTATCAAATAGTAGTAGTTCAAGCTTTATTGTAGGATTGCCAAAAGGCATGAGCGATAAAAAGAAAAGAGATTTTCTTTTGGAAAAGATGGACGTTAATGAAGATTCTTTTTTCTTCCTAGCGGCTAAAGAAATTGCAGATTGTATTATAGATTCAACTCCAATAAAGACAATAGAAGACATGATGGAAGATTATGGTTACGATTCTGTGGAAGATTTTACAGAAAATTATCCTAGTTACGCAGATGTATTTAATAGATTCGGAGCATATGAATTAGACATTTTTTCAGGCTCAGCATCTGACGATGAATATGAAATCGGAGCACAATTATTCTGCGGAATGGAGTGGAAGCTTAGCACCGATGATTTCTTCATAGATAAAGAAGCTAATTATTAAAAGGAAAAAAATGGAATTACTAGATAAATTTAATGACATAAAACAAGAAATATTTGACTACTTTGGTTATGTGGAAGATTGGGTTAAAATCCCTCTCGATGACGCAAGAGAATACTTTTGGAAGTTAGATGAAAACGAACATGGTGGTGGAGAAGTCTGTTACGCTGAAACACAAACAGACCTCGACGACGTAGATGCTGGCAACTATTATGCTAATACTATTTATACCCAAAGATTTTTAGAGAAATGGGTTTATAGAGGCAAAGACTTTACTATGATTTGTGTCGATACACATACAGATGGCAATAAGTTTTTGCAGATTTTTGATAACTCTAAAGAGGTGAAATAGCAGATGAAGATTAGAAGCGGTTTTGTAAGCAATAGCAGTTCAAGTTCTTTCGTAATAGCATTACCAAAGAACTATAAAATAACAGACGAAGAGATGGTAGAAATCAGAGACCTAATGGAAGAGTATGATGGATATTTCGACTATTACTCAGAGCTAGCAGAGAGCGAAGGTAACACGGAGCTTATCGACGAAAGAGAGAAAGTCCAAAAGATGCTTAAAACTGGGAATTTCGAAGAAGAAGTTGAAGAGGTCGAGCCAGTCAATGACGACGTTAAAAATGCAGACATTAAGAAGGGTTTTGAATTCTTAACAACCGCAGGATATTTTTGGTCAGACGAGGTGTACGACCCCGTTGAATACGCCGCTAAAGCAATCGTAGAGATTCTGAACGAAAAGATTCTCGTCGGCAGCACAGAAACGTCATCCGACGCTGGACAAGTAATTAATATTTTAGCTGATAGTTTTATCAAAAGCAAAGGTATGGCAATTGTTAAAGAGAGTCTAACTAATGAAAATTAGAAACGGTTTTGTTTCAAATAGTTCTTCATCATCATTCGCAATCCCCATGTCCTTCTTAACAGACGAACAAACGGAAATGCTTCTCAGTATTGACGATAGTAAGAAAATAAAAAAACAGTTAGCTGAGTTCTCAGGTGATGATAGTTTTACTAATAAGGTTGCTGACTATCCCAGAAATGAAGAATATCATAAAATTTATCGAGATATGATAAATAGTGATGAATGGTGGGATGATAGTTGGGGCATTAGTATCGAAACCGAAGGAGATTTGCTAACTGGTGGAACGATGATGTACAATGGAACTATACCTATATTTATGGAGAAGATAGGTATAGATATCTCCGCTTTAGAATTGAATGAGCCAGGTTTTACCACTATGCCGAATCATCCAGAAGCCCTAAAGATATTCGCGGCAAAAAGAGAAAAAGCTATTAAGTGGTACAGCGAATTGGCAGATGGCTCTCCCGAAAAAGAATACATTAGTGACCCCATCGCAGATAATCCATATACATTAGATATTAGCAAATTTGAACATTGGTACGGTAATAAGTATCGATATGAATCAAAAGATGGACGCGGTTATTTAAAAGAAGTTGAAAAGTGATTACAAATACGTTCTAATACTACTTCAACATTTATTAGGAGTAGAAAATATGAAAATTAGACAAGGTTTTGTCAGTAATAGTTCAAGTTGTTCTTTTATCATTTGTGGTTTTAAACTGCCTGAAGAGAACAGTGTAAAAACTTATAAAAAAATAACCAAAAAAACTGATGAAGATGTTCTTAATGATATGCTGAAACATTCATATTATAAAGACAAAAAAGAAATCGGAGATTGCGATATTGACGAGTATTGTTGGGAAACTCTCTATGAAGGTATCTCAGGTGTAGATATGGAGATGGGAGAGGGAGTTAATGGAGTTGTCATCGGTAAGCAAGTCACGACTTGCAGCGATTACGGAATCGATACAGCAGTTTGGGATTTAGATGAATTGAAAGATGAAGTTGAGTCCATTAGAAAGAAAATGGGATTTGAAGATTATCCTATTAAAATCTATTGTGGAACTAAAAATTGTTAAGGAGATAACGATGAAGATAAGACAGGGATTTGTAAGTAATAGTAGTAGCTCAAGTTTTACTTTAGCACTGCCTAAAGGAAAAAAACGAGAAGATATCAAAGAAATTATTTTGGGTAAGATGCAAGTTCCTGAAACATCTATGATATTCGACATGTCTCAAGAAATGGCAGAGTTATTCGCAGCGGCGGCATCTGACCAACTTGATATAGATGAAGAAATCAAAGATACTAAAAGATATCTTAAAGATTATCCTTCTCAGGACGGTTGGGAAAAAGATTGGATTAAAAAGCTAGAAGAATATAAAGAAAAAGGCTGGTCCGTCTTCAGAGGAGGATTTAGCGACAATGGAACAACAGGGGCAGAAATGATGCTATGTTATTCTGATATGAAAATAGAAGATAATGAAATACACTTCGAAAATGAAGGTGGTTATTAGGAGATAACGATGAAAATAAGACAAGGATTTGTAAGTAATAGTAGTAGCAGTAGTTTCGCATGTGACGTTTGTGGAGAAACAGTAGAAGGTTGGGATGCTTGCCTTTCAGAAGCTGAAATGAGCGAATGCATTAATGGACATATATTTTGTAATGACCATATGAAGAAGAAAAAAGAAGATCCAACTATTGAAGAGTTAAGAGAATTCTGTTTAGGAAACTACTCTACCAGAGATAAAGAACGAAGAGAAGAACTTCTCGAAATGGAATATGACGAGGTTATGGACGAAGCAGAATCGTGGGATTACGGAGTAGATGATGAGTACAACGTACCAGAATCTCGATGTCCAATATGCTCTTTCAAAAATGTTGCTTCGGATGAAGCTTATAAGTACCTCTTAGGCAGATTGAATATGTCGGAAGCTCAACTTTTGGGAGAGCTAAAAGGGAAATTTGATAGCTATGCAGAGATGCAAAAATCAATCAAAGGAATTAAATAAATGAAAATTAGAAATGGATTTGTAAGTAACTCAAGTAGCAGCAGTTTCTTAATGGTTGGGATGGAGTTCCCTTGGCCAGAATCTAAAGCAGAATTCATCTCAACTGTCATGTGTCTGACAGACAAAGAAATGGAACAAGAGGTAATTAAATCTGGAATCTATGAAGATTCAGATAGTATTACCCAAGACAATATAGAAGATTATTGTTCCGACTTGATGTACGATATAAACTTTGATGCCGATGGCTTTGACGTTGCCTTCGATGCCGAAAGAGAAGACTGTATTATCGTAGGTAGAGAACTTTTAGATACTTACAATTATGAGTTTAAAGGTGCTGACCCTAATCTAGTAGGCGAAGCTGTCGAAGTCGTAGAAAAATTGAGAACTAAAATGGATGTATCAGAAAAGCCGATTAGACTTTACATCGGCTCTATAATGGGGTAAAGGAGATAGCAGTATGAAGATTAGACAAGGTTTTGTAAGTAACAGTAGCAGTAGTAGTTTTTGTCTCTATGGCGTTTGCGTAGATGCTCACGACATGAGGCAGTTCGTTTCCAGTGCCGTGATAGATGCGTCCGAAGATTGGGAATATAAAGTTGAATGGCATAATATGGAGCCTAAAATTAAAGAAACGTTTGGAGAGGATTTCTCGTTTGAATATGATGGAGAATGCCTCGAAGAGTTCTATATCGGCAGGAAGCTAGAGAGCTTAAGAGACGAAGAAACAGGCAAAGAATTTAGAAACAGCGTTAAAGAAAAAGTTAAAAAATTCTTTAGCGGTAGAAAAGAATGTATTGTGCACACAGAGGAGATAGGATACTAGTATGAAGATTAGAAATGGTTTTGTGAGCAATAGTTCAAGTAGCTCTTTTCACATCTATGGAACTAAAGTAGATGAATGCATAATAGCAGAACTCCTTATTGACGGTGGATTTGCTACAGAAGAAGATATAGATGAAGATGGCGTAATGGAATATGTCCATAAATTAGATACTAATGGACTCCAGCTTCATTGTATAAACTCATGGGATGAGATTTATATCGGAAGAAGTTACTCAAGTATCGAAGATGATGAAACTGGTAGAGATTTTAAGACGGACGCTACAGAGTGTGTGACTAAATTTTTCGGCAAAGAAAAAAAATGCGAACAGCATTTTAAAACATATTATGATTAAAAGGAAATAGTAAGATGAAGATTAGACAAGGTTTTGTAAGTAATAGTAGTTCAAGTAGTTTTTGTATCTATGGTATTACTATGGACGAATGGGACATGAAGGATGCCCTCATTAAAAAAGGAATTGCAACAGAAGAAGATTTATCAGAGGGTTTGTACGAATACTTAGATGATTGGTCATTCAAATACGACCTAAAGCAAAAAGGTTTGTCCGAAGAGGAAATCGAAAAGAAATTAGCCAATAGACCTTTAGCCGATTTTAAATACGAAAGTATTAATGGCGATTGTCATTTCATCGGTGTCCCTTGGCGTAACATTAAAGATGACGAGACCGGGGCTGATTTTAAGGCTCGTATCGATGCAAAGTTGGCAGAAATTTTCGGCGATGACGCAACATGCAAAACTTACGAAGAGGCATGGTATCCATGCTAAGAAGTTTTATAGACAAGTTCTTAAAACGCAATGAGAAATCAATAGATTCTGACAATATCATTCTAGAAATGAATGGATTGGTATTGGTAGGGTCTAATGACGCAGACTTCGACCTTAAAAGCACAGTTATTAAAGAAGTCCTACAGTATTGCTCAGAACACGGTATCTTTAAAGTAGATAAAGTAGTTATTATGTCTGTATACGATGCAGATATATTCAGCCAAAAAAAGAAGATTATTTTTGAGCAGAGACAAGTAAGCAAGAGTGAAAGCAAAATAATTGTAGTAAAAGAAGATGAGAAAGTAATCGCACAGGTATTTTTTAGCGAATATTTGGAAATTAAAGGCGATAACTAGTTTTTGTCGATAAAAGTATTGAAAGTGATAACCGTGTGAGTTATCATAGAGAGAGTTAGAGAAGAGTAAAAGTTTAGTAAAAGGAGTATTCACAATGAGTGAAAAACAAAAAACGTACCACCTAATGATTTTAGACAACAGTTCATCAATGAACTCAGTCAGAGACGCGACCATTTCGGGTCTCAACGAGCAATTAGATTCAATCCGCAAAGCAGCAGAAGATTTCGATAACCAAGAACAGATAGTTTGCTTTGTTACATTCGATACCGAAGTAGATACTACACAAATTTGGAACGAAAAGATTGAAGATGTCAAAAACTTCACCAGAACAACATACAACCCAAATGGGTGGACAGCATTATATGATGCTATCGGTATGGGAGTTAATAAACTTCGCAATCAGATTTCAGAAGAACTTGCCGAAAGAAAAGCAAACGCAGTAGTCACCCTCTTTACGGATGGCGATGAAAATCATTCTAGAGAATTTACGTCAGCGACAGAAGTTAGAGCCTTGACAGAAGAGATTCAAGAAACAGGGCAATGGACAGTAGCATTTATCGGTTGTGGCGACGAAGACGTTTACAGAGTGGCTCAGTCGATGGGCGTTGCAAGAGGCAATACAATGTCATATGACGCTGGCATAGCTGGAACTACAAGAGCAATGACATCTATGTCAAAATCTCTCTATTCGAGAGCAGAGGCGTATTCTGAATCGTTGGATAATGGAATCGTAAACATGTCTCTCGTTAATCAAGGAATGGATTTCTTTGCTATTAATCCTGATTTGGATGACACGCCAGAAATAAAAGACGAAAAAACTAACGAATAAAATAATTCGAAAGACGTAACATGGCTTATACAGCAGACGGTAAAAAAGTAAAAATGGGTGACTATGTCTACGATAGACCGTGGATGTCCGATAGGAAAATCTATGTCTTCGCAGTTGAAAAGGACATGATAAATATGGGCAACGGTGGAGCAGTTACCGCCTCCGGCACATACTCAAGCAAAGAAGCGTTGTCAAAGGCGAAAAGAGTTCTCATCTTTGGTGGAACTTTTGACCCAATTCACAATGGTCACCTCATAGCCTGTAGAACACTTGCAGAAGGATTAGGGATAGATAAAATTATCCTTATACCTTCTGGCAAGCACCCATATAAGCATGACATTCTTGCACCAAAAATTCGTATGAAAATGGTTGAAGATGCAATAGAAGATGAACCTCTTTTCGAGGTTTGCGATTGCGAATTTAATCGAGAAGGCTTCAGCTATTCAGTTGATACCGCCATATGGATAAAGGAAGAACTTTGTCGAAAAATGGAAGAAGTCTATTGGATGATTGGGGCAGATAATGTCAAAGAGATTCCAAAATGGTATAGAGCCGCTGAATTCGTTAAAGAAGTTCGTTTTGCTGTAGCAAATAGAAAAACAGATGAAACAGAATTTAACGGAACAGATGAAGAAAAAGAGATAATGAAAGAAATGCACGTTACATATGTAAATACTCCAATTATCGAAATATCTTCTTCAATGGTTAGAGATAGAGTCCAAAAAGGGCAGTCCATTAAATATCTTGTTCCAGATAAAGTAGAAGAAGGTATTTATATGATGAGCTTGTACAAGTAGTCTCTAGAATCGTTTTATAGGGCATTTAAAGCTTGGGTCGCTAATAGATCGACTTATCATACGATTAGTTTTCTTACAGCGGCCTGAGAGTCCTGTGATTGTATTAAAAGGACATTTAGAACATTTCTTTTTTCTATCAGCAAGCATAGTGCCAGTGACAGAAGCTTTTACTGGTGAAGCTATTTTCGTGGTCTTAGGTTTAGTCCTTGAGCCAGAACTTTTTCTTTTTCTCCTACAACCTCCGCAAGCCATTATTCAACTCCATATTTTACAAAATAATCTTTTGTTTCTTGAGGAGCAACATTTTTCCAACTTTCTCCGTATTTTTCATATGCTTTATTTAGATGACCGACTCCCCAACTGTAGCAAGCTATTCTCGTTTTTATGGTGTCGGGTATCCTATAATGCTTCAACATAGAAGGTATCCTTTTATTAAAATAGTAATCAGCGACTGCTTTGCTCTTATTATAATCTAGAGCACCGGTTTTCCAATCCCAATCTTTACCCATTTTGCCAATCATCTCATTCCAAGTTCCTTCTAAAAACTGGAAATGCCCTAAAGCTCCAGAGCTATTAGGTTTATGCATTTTTGGGTCTTGCCCGCTCGTAGATTCTATTTGCCAAATTTTATTTAAATCAATATCGCCAGTAGATTCCTGTTGCTCAGCTACTGGGGGTTGATCTTCTTGAATTGGTTCTACAGTTTGTATTTGCTCTTGTTGTATTTGTTCTTGTTGTATCTGCTCTAATTGCTGGACGACTTGTTGAGGATTAGATTCATACGCTTCTGGTAGGTCTCTCATAGCCAGTCCGTTAAGACCTAGTAAGACACCGATGACGGCAGTGCCGAACATGGCAACTAATTTAGTAATTATCCAATTATCTTTTTGTTGTGCTGTTTTATACCAATTCATAATTGTATTATATCCTTTTATTCAAACACTTTCAAGAATTTATCTATAAGCTCGTCTTGTTCTTCGCTAAATTTATATCTTTCATCTTTAATGCCATCATACCATTCTCTAGCTGTATTGGTTTTTAACTCTTCAGACATAGCTTGCCAATCTGCTACCATTTCCGCAATACTTATATCGTCCATCTTATAAGCCGTGATACGTTCTTCGAAATCATCCCTATCTTCTTCATCTATGTTAGCTTGATTTTTATTGTGATATTCGGGATGATGCTTGTTGTTTTTGATATGATGCAAAGTTGCTTCCGCTACATCGTCATCACCAACATCGCCGTCAGGGTCTTCTTTTTTCATCCATGTTAATTTGATATAAGGAGTCATCTCTGGCTCTTCGAATTTGGTGGCATCATGGTCTTTGACTTGTTCAGAAAGTTTTTCGTACTCAGGATGTTTGTTAACTATTTTTTTAGCAGCATTTTGAACTCTTTCAATATGCTTATTAGTTCTTTTCTTAAAAAAGTCTAACTTTTCTTTTTCTTCGGATTTTGCTTGTTTGTACCAATTCATTTTTTCTTAGCTCTCTCTTCTATTTCTTTTAAACATTTTTCCATATGGTCTAAGCCGACATAATAGTCTTTATGCTCTTCGAGATGGTCTATAGCTATTTCTCTAGCTGTGTCTGGGTCACTCGAATGTTCAAACTCTATTTTTTTGCCTCTGACGACTTGAGATTTTTCATAATCTTTTGGGCTTTTGCCGTCAGCATTTCCACCAGGAATTTTATCTTTCCATTTTGATGCAATTACTGGATTACCCTTTTTATTATCGTCAGTAAGATTACTTTCCATCATTTTGTTTTGGATTTCTGCGTTACTAGGTTCTCTTTTCAATTCTGCAACTAGCTCTTTTCGAGCGGCTGCCCAATCATTAGGTTTCGCCATTTTATACCAACTCATAATATTTATCCTCTTATTTTTTCTGCCAAGCTATAAGCAGCTCGACATCTTGCACTCTGTTGTTGTGAGGTAGCATCGCAATATGCTACGTCGTAAGACATCTCTTCTAATCTGTAAAGTAAGTCTTCATTGATTTCCAAAACATCAGATAAAATCAAACTATTTCCTTCTATTTTAGGAAGTTGAGACTCGTCATACATTTCTCCATCTCTACCATAAGACCCTTCTTCTGTACACCAGTAATCACGCATAGGGTCGATAGCCCAATCCGCCCAATTCATTTCGGCAGGTGTCATTTGAATAATATTAGAACTTATTTTTTTGAACCAATTCATTGAACAACACTTAAAATTATCTTTTTAGTTATTGAAGCTTTTCCTTTATAAAATACTTTATATTTCAAAACTGTATTATCTGAACCAGAACCATTTCTTCTCAAGGTAATTGGTGATTTATATAAATGAGAAGTTCTTGTAGGAGTTTTTCCATTTAAAGTATATCTGATTTCCGAATAAAGACCTTCGTCAATTGTTCCTACAAAAGCGTTGGCAGGCAAACTACTGTAATTAAAAACAGGATAGTCAGAAGTCAAAGTTACAACTCCTCCTGAAAAAATAAGATAATCAGGTTTATTAGTTACATTGCTTCCTGATTGAGATAGGTTTTCAGTTAATTCATAATCTGATACAACTGTATCAACTCCACCAACTATTAAAGTACCTGTAGCTGTTGCTGTGGGTTTGTTTAGGGAAAGAACTCCTGATACATCTGTTATAATTGGAGATGGAGGGACAGTAGGGCTTCCTGTAAATTCATATGCACCTATATCAAAAATCGAATTAAATGGTCTCGATGTATCAACTATATCTGTTGATGGAGCCAAGGTGGAAATTCCTTCGTCTATTAAATCTGAACCTACCGATGGGTAATAATCAGCGTTATTATTAAGATAATTGTCGTAATCAAGATAAATATCTAAAGCGTCTTCAAATAAGGCATAGAAATCGGCTCTTAATACTTGAATATCGTTACTTCCATCAGTGTAATTAGTAGATGTTATGTATATATTATTATTATTAGTTAAAGAGTAAGCATTAGCCCCAGAGTCAATTTCTATTTGTTGTGTTGCATTATTGTAAAGCGAAGCAGTAGGAATGGCCGAGAATCCTTCACTCTGGTCTAAAAATCTTAGTCTGGCATCAATCGTATTGCTATGGCATAAAATACCATCTGCTCCTTGAAAACTTACAGCGTAAGCGACTCCACCCCATAGAGAGGTATTATAAATTAAATTATTAACAAATTCCATACCTACAGCAAGTGCTGTTGCTGAAAAATTTTGTATAAAAACTCCTTGACCAGAACTGTTGTAAAAAACATTTTTTTTAATTATAAGATTATCACAAACTTCATTTTTATTAACTTGAATAAAATCAGGATGATTGCCATTAATCCAATCGATATTGGTAATATCTGATATATCTTCTCCAAGAGCAGATTGTAGGACTATTTGATTGCTATTATTAGACGTTACTGTGAAAAATGTAATATTGTTATTGCTAGACTGTTTATATATCCCCGAAGATGTGGTTATTCGTACAAATTGGTTAGCTCTACTAGTAGACGTAAATGACCCAACAGGGTCAGCGGTAATGGTTTTTGTGGCATTAACATAGGTAGGACCTGTCGTTTCTATATCATACACATAAGGAAAAAGGTCGTGCATTTCATTGCTCAATATAGATGTTTCATTAGCATCAAACAAAACAATACCATCCTCAGCGATATCATGCATATTGCAATTTTGGACAGTATTGGTATCGGAATCGAAAAGCAATATTCCTTTGGCACAATTCGCTACTTCACACCCATCAAACGTTATATTGGTATGCCCTGAAGACGTTGTTGTATTGAAAGCTCTGCCATATCCGCTTAGTTGTCCTCCTTCTCCTCCTATAAAGCAGTTTGTAAACTTTATAAAATTACATGAATCGTTTTGAAGGTATACACCATAGTACAGCTCAGATACACCTGTCGTTGAATAAGTGTACCCCGCACCTATTATCTCGCAATCATCAAACCATATATAATTACAGGCAATGATGCGAATGTGGTAATCATCATCTTTTATATCCTCGAATCTACAACTCTGCCACTTTATATAAATATCGGTAGATGACCCAGCTTGACATCTAAAATCCGTAAATATGGGCTTATCTTCTGCGTCCTCACCTTGAATTGTTAAGTAATCTGTCCTCGGAGTATTCCACCCTGTAATCTGTTCATATGTTGACCCATCCCCTTTTGAGACCATTACAGTGTCACCAGCCCCGTCCCCTGGCACAGCATCCATCCCATCTATCATAGAGGCTACAGTATCCCAAGCATGTGTATTGTCTCCACTCGATAGATTTGGAGTAGTTCCATCTCCACCACTATCAGATAAATTATTTAAATAATATATTGTCATAATTTTATTCCTTTTATTTGTTAAAAATATTTCTTTTTTCGCGAAATAATAATCGCTATGTTATAAGCTTCTTGCCTCTTTAATCATTTCTCTCGTAACGGAAATGTCGCTACATCCCCAACTGCTCCAATTATATTTGTTGAAGTAGTTATAAGAAATATATCCATAACCATTCTGGCCCCAATTTTTAGACCACGAATTTTTAAATTTAATTAATTTTCTATCATCGTCATACCCTACAGCACAAATAGCATGACCTCCATAAATTTTGTCTCCATCATTAGGGTCTTTAATCACTCCATCTACAGGAAAGAAGAAATCATAAAAGCAAGGGAGACCCATCATGCAAGGACCATCTTTAGTTAACGCTGTTTTCAATTCAGAGACAGAATTAATGCTATAATAAGAACCGATCAACGCCCACTTAGAAATAAGTGAAGCCCATCTTTTAGGTTCGCCGATATTTAACTTATCGTCAGAATATGGCCAAGCTTTTTCTGTTGGAACTCCTATCTTATTAAGAACCCTCATTGCTGAACGTAAATATGTTCCTTCGGAATTAGGATCCCCATCTATTTTTTTACAGTTCCAATAAATCCACGCTTCAGAATAGTCGTATTCTTTGCCTTTTCTATGGTCTCTTTTTCCTTCCTTAACCTCAGAATCGTGCTCGTTCCTTTCCTGCCATTCTTTCATAGCAGCCGCTGCGAATGCCACACAAGAGCCAAGGTTTCCCTGATTTTTGATAGGAGACATTTCGCTGGTATAATCTACAGTAGAAGCAGACAGTACTCTTTCATCTGTTTTAAATAGAGACGGTTTTGTAGTTGAGGTAAAATCTCTTTCATCTGCAGGGTCTCTAAGTAAAGTCAAAGCATATGGAGGCACGAATGCAATAACTGGTGCCTTTTTAACAGGTTTTCTTTTTACACCACCTACATAAGGATGTATCTTTTTGCCGTTAATTATTCTGAATTCTTTCATATTTTTCCCTTTTTTCTATAAAATAATAATCACTTTATCTTCAAGTATTATCGTCTAAAACCTTTATTTTTGTGGGAAAGTGATACGATAGTTATTATTATATGTAAATGAATGGAAAAGAAATAAAAGAAGAGATAGCAGAATGTAATGAAGAAGCACTCTTCATTGACGGTTTCGAAGGCGACAAAGAAGCATTTAACGATGCTCTAATTGGACATGGAACACGATGCAGTATGAATGACCTAGCTATTTATGACGGATTGAAAGTAATACAAATTCTTATAGATAAGTACGATATGTCTTCTGAAGAAGCTTATGAATGGTACGAATATAACATAGTTGGGGCTTACATGGGAGAGAATACTCCTATATTTGTCCAAGATTTAAGGAACGAGTAATGGCCAAACCGAAAGAAATCAAACAGATTATTAAAGAATTAAATGGCGGTGCGATATTTATCAAAGGTTTTGATAAAGCCCTATGGGGAACTGGCAAAGCAGTTGGAGGACATACAGTCGCTGTCTATAATTCAGATGAGTGCCTTCAAATTCTTATTGATGAACATGAAATGGGAGAGATTGAAGCTTGGGAGCATTTTAACGCTACAATCATCAATGGAACTGCAAGTCCAGATAAGCCTATTTTCATGAGTGATTGGCGTTGGGCTGTTAGCATTGACCAAGTTCTGAAAGATATCAAATTGGACAAAGATAAAGCTCTTGATGACATTATAGAAGAAATGAAGAATCAGGAAAACGAAGAAAACTAAAGGGAGAATTTGCCCTTTATTCTTTTATCGTTAACGTAGTATGAATTATTAAGATACTCTTTAAAGCTGTCTTCTGGTTTATTCGCTATAGGATATCTACCTCCGTAGATGTTCTTGTCCCAGTCGCCAGAATAGTCTATATCATAAGAATAGTTAATTGATGGTATATTAGTCTTAGTTAAATCACCTTGGTCGATTTGCTGAATTCGCTGCCTTAAAGTACAGTCAAACATTGAACTAGGTTTTTCGTTATCGATAAAGTCTTCGACAACTTCTTTTACTATCTTATTAATTTCTTTAAAAGTTTTTCTAGCTCGTTTCTCTTCATCTAGCCCATATCTCCAGAAAACGTTATACTGTGCAGTTCCAAGATATGCGTGATTTGTCATAAGGGAGATTGTCCAATTGTATTTAGTCTTACTGATAAATACTTTAATTGCATACGCATCGAGTCTATAGCGGTTGACATTTCCGAACATAAGCCAATCGCCTTCTTGATTGTCCCAATTCTCACCCGCACTAGCGGTTTTTGTCATCTGCTTAGATGTAGGTACGTTTGCTTCTTTAAACTCTTGTTTTTTGAACCAATTCATTATTTTAGAATCTCTCTTTCATATAGTTCATTCAACATTTCTTGCTTATCTTCCTTTGTTTCTTTTCTTCTAGAAGACCATACTTGTAGTATTGACTGAGCTTTTGAATAATTACGATTTCTTAATAAACTGTCCAAATATTCGTAATCTTTAGGATTGATGTTCTCGTAAATATATTTTTTACCGCCATTAAAAGATATACCTAATTCACCATAATCATCATAGGAGACGATTCCTATCGGAGCATATTCTTGTGCTATTTTATACCAATTCATTTTTATTCCATGTGTCTATTAGTTTTTGTTTTGTTTTTATCATAGATGGGTCTGTAACCATATAATTAGTTTGACCGTTAGAGCGAACTTTAACTACTTTTTTACCTGTTGCCTCAATTGCCTCTTTTAACGCTTCTCTATTATTATCGAAATATGCGGAAGGTCTAATAAGATTATCAAAATTAGGCTTAGTTTTTATTACCCCTGTTTCATATAGCTTCGCTAAATCAGACATAGTCAAAACATCGCTTTTGTCAAAATACGCATCGATGACGGGAATATTTTCCGCCAATTCTTTTTCTTCGTCGGTCATTTTGTAGTTTGGTTTATTCGGGTATAGGGGGCTATATGACTGAGCCTGCCCTCTATCGTCCGTAAAAAAGAAACCCTGTTCATCAAACCCCTGAGCTTTTCCTAGCATTTTGGGGTCAAAATCCGTGAACTGTTTTGAAGTTCCGTGATAAACGGGTTCTCCATGAGACGCAATAAAGTCGTCAACATTTCTATAGTTAGATGGATTTAGTTGTGCTATTTTATACCAGTTCATTTTCTAGTTTCCTTTAACTTGGCTCGCATACGTTCCAACCAGAGATGTTTTCTCCTGTTATCTCGCTAGCTATCGCCCACTCATATGGAACGCAACTTTCATTCCAAACATCATTATTTACAAAATCTGTTAAATCCGAATTTATATATTTTTTAGTATGCTCGTTAAGAGCGAGTACTCCAGGGTATACTTGACCTCTGTAACGAGGCAAAGTAATCAGACCCTTATAGACATCTCCCCTCATGACCGGCTCTATGTTGATTACCGCCAGATTAACATCGAAAGTTAGATTCTGTTGCAAATCAATTATGTACCCCTCAATCTCCATTACTTTTTCGATTGCATCTAAATTGGAGTCAATTGATATTAACATATCATTCATACCTTCAGATAGTGTCTGATAGAATATAGCATAATCACTAAACATCGACGCTCCTATTACAAAAGCAGGGGCTAATTGAATTATATCGGTTACTGTTGTAGTTCCCATGTTCTGTTCTCAAAATAATATATACTTATATATTATGTTATTATCGAATTTTTCCTTTTTATTACGATAATAATACAGAAAAGTGGTTCACTATTAAGTATAATGAAGCACAAATGAAAAATTATTCGAGGAAAGGAGTAATGAGTCGTAAAAAAATCAATGTTTGTATCGAATGCGGCTGCGACGATATAGCAATTAAGAATTGTGGGTATTCATCTTTTAATGCAGGAAGCGGAAAATGTAATCAATGCAAAAACAGGGTGATAGCACATAATGGCTCTTGGAGTGAAAATGATTGGATTATAGAAGAATGGAACTCTAACAACCCCACAAAAGAACAAGAAATCAAATATCTAGAATCTAAAATACAGAAACTAAAAGAAAAGATTGAACTCGCCCGACAAAGAGAATGGTAAAAAATATTACTGTCCAGTTTGCCATCAAGAGATAATCCCTCAGATTGGCTTTAATGGAGCAGTAGCATTTTATCTATATTGCGATAAAGGGCACTACAATAATATTGAGGGAATATTGCACGAAAGTTGGTGGTTTCAAATTTTTTCCTGTAAATGTGAAATATATTGTGGTAGATTTAGTACCTGCCCAAAGCATACTGATTCTAAGTTACTATATACGAACAGACCAATCAAGGAAGTTGAATGAACGAAAAAGATATAAAAAGATTTTTAGACATTAGAATTAAGATTCAAAAAAAAGCGTTAAAAGAAACTCATAGAGCAATCTCCCAACTTGAAAAAGGAGAATGGTTCTATCGTACAAACCTACGTTCTTGTTGGGCAGATTATGGAGAAGAATCAGTAACGTATGATGGAAAGTATGGAGATTCTCTCGAAAAAGTTATTGAAGACGGTGAAAATAAATTTAAAGAAGTTAATAATAGAAGCGATGTTCAAGCGTTCAGATTGGCTTTCGTCGTTTTTAAAAATGGCGAAAATATTATGATAGATTATCCTGAGAAGAAAAAGGAAACCAATGGAAATTAAAAAAGAAGACATAGTCAGACTAAGAAAAACAAGCGGTCAACCAATTATGGATTGTAAGAAAGCATTGCAAGAAACAACCAATTTTGACGATGCCTTTGAATACCTAAGAAAAACAGCTACAGAGAAAATAGACTCTAGACGTAAAGATAGAATCACTAGCGAAGGAAGAGTTATCGTCAAGTGTAGCCACGAACAGCCTGTAGCTGGGTCTAGAATAGCTATGGTTAGTCTATTATGCGAAACAGATTTCGCTGCTAAAAGCTCAGCTTTCTTGCATGGGTTAGAGTCTATTGCTAATGCCTACCTCAAGGGGAATGGAGCAGATGAGATGATGCTTGTCGCTCTCAAAGCACTTGAAGTTGTTAAAGCTCAAACAGGTGAGAAAATTGAGTTGGGGCAATGTCATGTTCAAGTAGTTAAAGAAGGTTCACCTGTCTATTCTTATGTCCATTTTGATAACAAAAAAGCCTCTCTAGTAACATTGGATGCAATCTCTACCCCTTATGAGGTGCAGCAGTTGGGTCTTAATCTAGCAATGCATGTAGTGGCTACGCAACCTCGTTTTTGCCTAGAGGCAGATATAGATTGGTCAGAAGCTGATTTGGAAATTCCTGCAAGATTACTCTCGAAACCACCATCGGTTATAGAGAAAATCTCAAGAGGTAAGAGAGATAAGTTTATGAAAGAAACTTGTATGCTTTATCAACCATATTGCTTAGATGATAGTATGAACGTGAAGGAAGCTATTCTTAAAGTTAGAAAACAAAAGATGATGGAAATAGAACTAAAGCAATTTAAACATATAGAAATAGGAATTTAATATGACAGACACCAAGGTAACAGACAACAAGAAACGTGCTATTTATTTGATGGGAGATATTGACGAACTAAAGTCAGAAGCTTTCATAAAATCCTTATTGGAATTAGAGCTACAAGACCCAACAAAAGATATCGTTGTTATTATCGATTCTTATGGAGGGTACGTAGATTCAATGTGGGCGATGCAAGACGCTATGAGCCTAGTATCATGTAAGGTGCATACTCTCTGCATAGGGAAAGCAATGTCATGCGGTCAGATGATGCTAATAGGAGGAAGCAACGGTTGTAGATACGCTACCCCTAATTCACGTATTATGATGCATGAGATTTCCTCTTGGGCACATGGGAAAGTATCAGATATTCAGAACTATACCCAAGAAGCAACTAGACTCGACAAGCAGTTTAGAAAATTTATCGTAAGTAAAACTAAGATGACTGCGAAACAGTTGGACGACAGTATGAAACATGATTTTTATATGTCAGCACAAGAAGCAAAAAGACTTGGTTTTATCGATAAAATTATAACAAAATTCGGTGACCTTAAATTAAAAGGATGGTAAGATGATAACAAAAGAAGAAACAGATGCAAAAATCGAAACAATCAGAGCGAGCGACTACTCAGATATTCTGAAACAGGGCTTAATCGATGAAGCTTTAACAGCCGAAGCCGACCAGCTTGAACCAGGACATGTACTAGCTATCGTACAGGCCTCTGTATTCGGTATGCTATTGGTCGGAGTATTAGTCGCCGTTAAGTACTCCTTACTGCCTCTATTGCTTTTATAATACTTGTAAGTGCTTCTTATAGGGAGTATAATCTGTAAATGGACCAATCGCACGCGGAAATAGAACAATTGAAATTGCGAATTGAATTTCTTGAAGAAGAAAAAAAGAATTTGCAAACGATTCATGATGATTTGAATCTGCAATTGAAGTACGCACTATTCGATGCTGAAGCTTCAAAAAGAGAAAACAACTATTTGAGAAAGTTATTAGATGATAAGACAGGCAAATAACGCAACGTACAATGTTGATAAACTTCCACTTGAAGTCGTAGGCATGATTAACGCATTGCTCAAAGGGAAACTTGAAGGATTTGATGATGCCTATATGGTAGAAATCAAACTCGATGACCCAATTAAACATATCAAAGATGGAGATAAGTTTTTTATAATACACGCAAATGGAAATGAATATCAATCCAACGCAAAACATTTATGGGAAGAAGACTGGGCTGTAATACATAAAAATATGTTTAAAAATATGGCCGATGCTGATGACATAAGATTTAAAACCCTACTTAAAAAGTATTTTGAAACAGACGAAATAGCTCAAAAAAAGGAAACAGAAAATGAAGGATTACAAGAAGTTCGCCGCAAAAGATTTTAAGACCCAAAGACTTAAAAAGAAACAAATCTCAAGACTTAATGAGGAATATGAAAGACTTCGCAAGAAGCATCGTATCCTTGGAACGTCTCTTACTCTCTGCGGTGACATCACTCCAAAAGAAGATGTTATTTGTAGAATTGGAATGATTTATAACACAATAGATATCATGGAAAAAAGTGGTAGAGGAGAAATCTGGACGATTGGCGATGACGGAGAAGGGTATCTCCCAAAAGACCAGCCAGGATTTGTAGCTAAATAATTAAATGGTATAACGCTAAAAAGAAGAAGCCGCACCGAGGGGAGCCAGTACTTATTATCCCAAGCGGAAGTACATCAATAGCTAAATGGGATGGAACTCGATGGCTCAATGCGGAACGTTCAATGACGGCATTCCCTTATACCGTAAATGTAAAAAAATGGGCATATATTAATTACCCCAAAAAATCTCTTGAAAGACTAATGTGTAGTAGAAAGTGGAACCCCTTATGGAAAAGAATATGGAACAAAATAAGATGGAAGTAAACCAATTTAGATGTTTTAGATGTCAAGATTTATTCGAAGGTTCAGAACTTCAACAGGGCAAAGGACAAGCGTCTCAATGGAAGTATTGCGACCATTGCTATGACCATATGTTCGTTAGCTGGAGAGAATCATACCAGAGGAGAGAAAAAAAGTATGGATGAGCCAACAAAAGAAGAGATTGAAGCATTTAAAAAAGAATTCAAATTTGAAGATGAATTTCATCAAGGAGATTTCTATCAAAAGGAATTAGCAAAACTAAGAGATGTTGCTATTCAAATTGATATAGACCAAGAATTGATGGACGATATGGACGAAACCGAAGAAGAGCGTGAAAATGCTAATAAAATAGGAAGAGGAACGTATCATTTAAATGTTGGAGAGTTAGAATGTACAAAATAGAATTCACAAAAGAAGAATTTTTCGACTCTATCAGATATGCTATCTATTGTCATTTCTTTGAACTAAAGCCCAGCAAAACAGAAACTATAAAAGGGTATAGCGAATTTTGGAAAGAAGAGGCTCTTGAAGAGCATTGCGGAGACTGCGTCAATCTACCAAATCCATGCATAAGATGTCAAGCTGATTGGATAGATGAAGATGCTAAAAAATCCGCTGAAGCGTTATGGATGCTTCATATTCAAAACATAAAAAAGTAAACGATTAAACTTTAAATCACTTTCTGTCGATAGATATTTAGAATAACAATTAAGTCCTGGAAGGATGCTATGTTCGATATCTATTGCCCTCATTGCCAGTCACGACAGACCATACGTCCATCTAAATTGTCATCCGATAATATCCAACCTAATGAAGAAATAAACGTTCAGGGAGGAATCAGGGGCTTTATGGAATGCACTATCTGCTATCGAGATATAGGTTTTGATATCTACCCACCATTTACCAAAAATCCTTATGGAATATCTCTAGAAGTTTATAAAAAAGAGACAACAGATTAATGTCGTCTATGGAGTCTTAATAGTCTTCGTCTTCGTCATCGTCGTCATAATCTTCATTATAATAGTTCAAGATAAACTCAGCGTCATCTAATCTTTCTCCATAAGATTTCTCGTCGTCATCGTCGAACTCTTCGCTTCTTGCTTCTTCTTCTTTGCATATCTCATCTAAAATATGCTCTGGACAAATATGCCTCTTTTCGCCTACCGCCAACAATCCACAAATAGGGCAGTAGTCGTGTTCTGAAAAATCCTGTTGTTCAATCTCTTGTCCGTTTTCTGTCATAATGTTTTCTCTAATCTCTGTTATTGTTTATTGGTCAATTAAGGTACAACTATCGACCATAGCACAAAGTGCTTTTTTTATAAAATCACTACTCATATATTCTGTACTGCAACAAAGTTGATCATCTTTAAAATAAAAATCAAATTCGCCAAAGCCAACTTTTTCTGCTCCCCATTGAAGACAGAAAACATAATCCCCATCTTTAGGCTTCTCTAATGAAGAGTACGTAAAGACTGGGTTATCTTTATTCTCATTTACAGTTTTTTTAAAATTGTCCTTTTCTTTTTCACTCATTATTATCTTCCAATTCGATGATTTCTAATAAATTTGATGATACGCCTACCGTAGAACTGCCTATTCGGATGACAACATTCCCAAAACTTTTCTGCAGGATGCTTACTGTAGCACCTGTAAAGAAACCCATAGTTATAAGTCTTGATTTTATTGGGCTGTTTCCTAGTAATCTTTTAATACGTCTTTTTTCGTTTGTATCAAGATTCGCTAATGTCATTTAGTGTCTTTTTGTACTCTGTATCTGTCTCTAAAACAGATTGCTGTCTGGAGGCTACTGCTAGCTCGTCACAGCGTTCGTTCTCTTCATGTTCGTCATGCCCCTTAACCCAATTGAAATTCAACTGGTGGACATCCAGAAGCTCCAGCATCAACTTCCAAAGGTCGATGTTCGCAACTGATTCTCCGTCACTACGTTTCCAATCTTTTTTTACCCAACCATTAATCCACTTCTTATTGATAGAATTAACAATATACATAGAATCGGTGTAGATATCTACCTCGCAAGGTTCTTTCAAAAGACGTAGAGGTTCTATAATCCCCATCAATTCCATTCGGTTATTAGTGCTATTCTTATAACCTCTGGAAAATTCCTTCCTTGTTCCGTTAAAATCTAAGATAGAGCCCCAGCCACCTTTGCCAGGATTGGGAGAACAAGCTCCATCCGAATATAAAACTATTTTTTTCATCTCCGCTTTTTCCTAAATTTCTTGCTTTGCATATTGTATTGAGCACCATGAGGGGTTTTTTTGTTAATGACTATAGCCATTCCATCCAATAACTCAAGACGTTGCTCTTTCCTCAAGTCGAGATAAAATTGAGCGTCATCTGGATGGCACATATAAACTCTAGTCTCTTCATCAAATTTCTTGAGAGCTAAAGAGTAAGCGTCAACTGGATTTTGGAATAGTTCCCTATCATATACATCTCGCGTGTATTTCTTACGCCTATCATTACGCTGACGACATTTGATTTGAGACATATGGGTATGAGTTTTGGGATTGACTACGACAGCAGGATAGAAAGGGTCATCGGCTGAGTAGACTTCTAAGCCTTTAAACAGCCGACAACCATCCATCGTCTCCCTTTTAAGACGCTCTCGCTCTTCAGCCATCGCGTCCAGAGCTTTCATTTGTGCCATTATGTTATTTGCTACTCGGTCAGTAATTATAATTACTCCTTTTGTCCTAATGTACTCATGATAATTCCACTTTTTCCCAACAATTCTTACAAGAAATGGTATCTCCCGGAAGAGATGGTTGGTTAAAAGATTCACGAAAACTACGTTTGCAATATGGACATTCTACAACAATGATATATCTATCTCGTTCGGCCTCTAGCCATTTTTTACTTTTTCTCAAGATAATCCTTCAAGAATTCTGCTAAGATTCTGTTTCAATTCAACATCAGTTTTAGACTGTAAAGTCGTAATCAACTCTGTAATTTTTTCTGCGGAAGGTTCTGGCAAATCGTGACCTTTACTATCTGCTCCGACATTTATCCATGCAGGATTAGCAGTAATCACAATATCTACCAACTCTTCTAAATCAAAATCAAAGATAGGTTCGATAGTAACCATAGTCTCAAAACCCATCTCACTCAATTTACCCAAAGCCTCTGCTCTCTCGATGTATGAAGGAGCTTTTGACTCGTAGTAATCAGTTCGATTAGTCTCGATAGTCGTTCCAAGAAAGACATCAGGAGGAAGATGGTCAGCAAACTCAATAATTCTTGTAGGGTTTTTGCTCTGCAAAAGATATCTATTTTTAGGATACTCTCTTAACTGAGTGAGGATTAATTTAATCCATTCCGCAGGAACATTATTAGCAAACAAATCGACTGTATGACCGACAAAGACAACTCTGTCTTTCCCCAAAGGAGTCATCAAGTCTCTCATATCCAAATTCATTTCCTTCTGTTCAAACCTCTTCATATAACAGTACGAACAGTCGTGTTCGCATTTGCCTCTGAGAGGACTCCAAACGTGAGTCACAAATTCATACATATTACCTTTTTGAGTTCTTAATGCCATTTTTCTATCCTTTATAATGGGTCGTATTCGTGACTCTCTTTTTCTAATTCTATAGCATACGCTATTACTTTATTTTGTTCTTCTTTTAACTTCTTATTTACTTTGTCGGCAAACTTTTGAGCTTTTTTTTTGTCGTAAAAAGCAAAATGGGACAACGCTTCCAACTCTATATCGCCAACTTCTATTCTTATGGCGTACCAATGTGGTTGACGATAAGGTGTCGGTCCAACTTGTTTTACTTTTGCTATCATACCATAATCCTTAGTTTAAGTCAAGACTTTTCCAAAAAATAATTTCATTTTTAGGAATAGTTGCTCCACCACCATCATCTTGTCGCCTGTTAATACTCAACTTCCATTCGTTAAGATTGTTTATATATCCAACAGATAAAGTCTCATTCTCAAACTTGATAAGAACAGGGGTATAGCGATTAGGACTCTTTTGAGTACAGTCTATCCATACAGGAGCCTCGCTATAATCAATTAAAACATTAAAATTACCATCTTTTGTTTTTTTCGCGGGAATAGAAGCTTGAGATTTAGGGCCAGTTATCCACTGGAACATAGCGGTTCTGTCATAATTATTAGCTCCTAATTTATAAAGAACACCTGTCGAGTCAACCTTTACAAGTCCTTTGTCTTTAATCTTAGTTAAGTCAACTTTCGTTCCGTCTTCAAAAGTATATTGATAATAAGACCAACATGAAGGACCCGGATAAGGTTTCTTATGCCTACACTTACTGTGTTTGACTATTTCTATTTTAGTAAGTTTGCCTGTAGCCCAAATTTCCCAATCTGAATTTTCGTTGACATTGTAATTTGTAGGAGGCTCAGGTTTACAACCAATGAGCATAAACGATAGTAATAATAATAGTAAAAATTTCTTCATTTGTCTAGCCCTTTCTGTTCTCTAATATATGTTATTCTTTCATCTGCATCTGGCCAACTGCCATCAACAATACATTTATAATAATCTCTATCGAATTCAGCACTTAGCCATAACCCTGAAAAAGTTTTTACTGCTGCTCTTAAAATTTCAACATCATCACTCGCAAGAATTTCTTCTCTTAATTTATGCAAAGTGCATAAATCACAAGTATTTTTGTCGTGAATTATTTCTGATACTTCTTCATATTGTTCTAACTTTTTAAGGTCATCGCCAGTATAGTGTTCTTTTAATTTCTTAATTGCGTATGCTTTATCAACCATCATTTATTCCCAATTCTTTAACCTATATTAAACCAATGTTTGTATTTTAAAGCCTCTTGGTATTCTTCGTATAAAGATTGAACTAGTTGTTCGTTTGTTTCAAAAGCCTCTGAACATACTTTATGAACAATAGTATTAGGAAACAGTCTCCCATTATTGATAAGAAGAATAACTTGCCCTTTTTTTAGGGGATCTTCACAGCAAGGACAAATATCATATTTACCGTGAATGTTTAATCTTGCCTTGCAAAATTTTGTACCATCACAAGGTTCACTAAAATAGGTCTCTATGCCATTATGTTTTGCGAATAAATCCATTATTTCTTCCCAACTTGTTTCTTATACCATTCAGTATCGCGACCGCTCCTAATGTCATGGAGACAACTAGATAATGTTTTAAGTTTTTTGCTAAGTTCATAATCCAAAGGTTCAGCTTCATTGGCTAATTCCCAAGCATCATTTGCTAATTGAGTAATGAGTTCATTATCCATTATTTCTTCTTAATTAAATGCTTCATGCCTTTTTCAAACAATACAGCGTCCATAAGTTCGTCGAGAAACTCTACAGGGTCTTTGCCAGGCATAGCTGTTCCACCTGGAAGATGTCTGTAATTACGAACCATTGTCATAGCCTCCATTGGAGGAGGATTCTTATGAAGTCTACCATTGATAGAAATTACTTCCCAATCAGCACCCGTTACTGGGTCACCATCTTCTTCAAGAACGTCTTTACGATAAAGAATAATATCAACATAACGCATACGAATCTTAGGCTCAAGGATTCTTATTTGAAGTTTAGCTGGCTCATGCTCTCTGCCAGGAACTTTCTCAACGACAGCTTCCATCTTCATACCTTCGAACTTCTTAAAACCATCATAGCCGTAGAAGTCTTTAGCATCTTCTTTGCTCATATGAACAAGGCGAACACCATCTCTGTAGCCTTCTGACCAATTGCCTAACTTCATTTGCTCTTTAGTTATTTCGATAAGTTTGTCCCAATCGCCATCGAAATGAGTGAATTGGAGTTCTTCCAAATGTCTCTTCTTTACGAAGTCGCTTACGCCGACACTTAAACCTCTATTAATAAGCCTAAGTAGTTCAGGGCTGATTGCCCCAACGCCAGCAGGAACAACCATTCCATTCGGCAATACGCCACCAGCAAAGGCTTTATCTTCTGCCTCTTCCAGTTCGGCAAGCCATATTGGGTCTTTCCATTTGTTATATGGGAGGTAGCTCTTGCATTGATGGTCTTCTCTATCGTCTCCACATACTGTGCCAGGGCGAATGCCTTCTTTCTTGCACATCAGTTTGCCATTTTCCTCTTCTGAGTAATGGCAATTTTTTGTTTTGTCAGTCATTTTTAGCCTTTCTAGCTCTATTTTCTTTTGCTTTATTTCTTAACCTCTGATATGCAGTAAGATTACCACAAGCTCTTTTCATATCTTTTTGAGCTTCGTCTCTTGCTTTTTCTGTTTTTTCAAGTTCTTCTTCAGCTTTTTTTATCTGTTTCTTATAGAAATAATCAGAAATATCTTTTGTAGCAAAGCCTCTATTAATAAGCCCATAACGAGAGATAAAATACCCTTCTCTATCGAAATGCTCTTCATTTACTACCATCTCACAAGAAACATTGAAAGCTCTTAAAATCTGACCTTTTTCGAAATCATGATAACATCCACTTAGCATAGTTGCTATATCAGACTCATGAATAATCAGGATATCAAACCATTCAAGATTATATTTCTCGAATAAATCTTTAAGTAATTTTGTAGGAGGAGATTGCTCGTCCTTTTCAGATTGTCTCATATTAGTTTTTATCATAATTGCCTTTCGCCGCTCATTCTTTTTCCTTTTTAAAAGTAATTATCTTTCACTTCCCCTATTCTACTATATAATAAATCACTTTCAAGAAAAAAGAGCACAAAAAAAGCACTTGGGCAAAATTAATTACCAAAGTGCCATCCCCCATCGGGATTTAAAAGAGTTAGATAAATTACTCGTAAATCGGTAATTATATCTCAATTATTTTTAAGTTATTCTATATCTAATATATTCCGAAAAACCGTAAAAAATCCTCTATTTTCTATCTTTAAAATTGTTCTTTTATACTGAAACTGAATTCATCCATAGTATTAGCTAAAGACATATATCCTTGATTATTAGATGGGTCTGACATTATCTGACTAAAACCCATAGTACGACTAAGAAACTCGTCAATAACACTCATCTGAGGAGAGCCTTGTAATTTGTATTTTGCTTGAGTTAAACTATCTCGAAAACTTTTCATTTTGTCCATAAGGGCTATTAGTCTAGGAGACATTCCTTGAGCCTCTTTTATTGCCGTATCTTCACCAGATACAGGCATTAAAGATGAAGGAAGCATCTCATCGTAATTCATAAGCTCGTTTGCTAATTGAGCCGCTTGATTACTGATGTCTTCTATGATTTTATTCTTATTATTACTAAATGGATTCATCTTATTTAAAAGACCACCACCGAAGCCAGATAGTTTTTCGTAATTCGCTGTTCTAATTATTTTCATGATTATATCCTTAATTTATTCAATAGATATAATTCGACGAAAAACACCCAAATCCTACTTTTTTTTGCGGTAAAAAGAAATATGCCCAATATCGCCCCAAAGTCCACTCTCACGGATTTTTTTATTTTAGACCACTTTTCATAAATCACTTTATTTTTTCGCGGAAAAATAAGAAATCTACTTCCTTTTTACCCAACTTAACAATACAAAAAAAAGACTGGTGCCTTTCGGACTCCAGTCTTAACTTTTTCCCATAGAAAGAGAGAAAATTGAGGGGGGCTATACTATAGGTGGATAATAATCCGTCTTCTCTAAATTAGGATAACCTTGATGACTCTTAGGTTTACCATTACTCCTAAGATTATCATTAGGGTCTTTACATGGACTTATATCTTCCATTGCTTGATATCCATCGCCATGCTGCTGATAAGTATCTCTACCCATCTCAGCCTCAAACGAAGCTTGAGAATCTGCATCCTCTGCTTCATGTTTCTGTCGCTCCAATTTCTGAACAGCTTTGGTAATTATACGCTCAGTCATAGTAGCGTACTCAGCAGCAGTATCGTAATCACTGTCATCTATAAAATTGTACTTAGCATCTCTAAATAACTCTGTAAAACTTATATGAGGGTTTTCATTAAGACGCGATATCAAATAAGAATCTACCTCATTAGAGATGGATGCGTTTTGCTCGAATTCTAAATCGTCTCCATTACGGATACGGTCAAATTGAGCCTTAATAAACTTCTTGTAATTTGCTGATTTAATAATTTTCATTATAGACTCCTACTCGTAATGAGGTCTTTCAGTTGTTGTGTTTTCACCAGGCTCGTCTTCAAGGATAACAACTATCTCTGATGCTCCACCTGAAAAACCTAAAGGTATCTGATAATCTTCTGTACCTTCTGGCAAATTCTCGAAACCTTTAGAACTGCCCATTGGACCAGTCTCTTCATTTTGCCCCTTATACTTCTCTTCAAGGAACGTTCTCATAATCTCTGCCGCTGTCCTCGTAGCAACTGGTTTACTGTCAATTAGCTCCAAGACATCGTACCACCAACCACCTTCTTCTGCCCCTCCATATGCTCTTTCTACCTTATATACAGAAACCCATTGACGACTTTCATTCTGAGGAATAACGCCTTCTGGAGGCTGTTCGATATCTGGTTCAACGTCTTGATACGGGTTTTGAGAAACGTCTTCTGCGAATTGTGCTAACTTTATGTATTTTGTCGATTTGATAACTTTCATTATTATCTCCTAATCAAATTCTGGATAGTTTTGAGATTCGCCACTATCAATGAAATTTTTGCCTGCTATTTGAGCATTTTGGTCTTCTTCAAGACATTCATCACAAGTCTCATTGTCTTTGCTAAAGTTTTCCCAATGTTTCTTTTGACCACATACCCTACAAGAAGGGTTATCCATCTCATTCGGAGGCTTTGGCCTGCTATCGCCATTGGCATCATCACTGTAGTTAGAATGTAAACTTGGGATCTCTTTAACTCTAGCATCTTGCTCTTCAATAGAAATTTTTCGCCTTAGCAACTCTTTCCTATAAACAGATGCTTGGTCTGTATATTTGCCTTGATTTGCACTAATTTGAGATGCTTCAATAGCGTCGCTTAATGCACCGAATAAAGAATCGGTATCCATCCTTTTTGCCTTAGCTTCCTCAGATGCGAAGTCAACCTTATAAGGGTCTCTGCCCATAAAATCTGCTTGTTTGTACCAATTCATATAGATGTCCTATGTTAAATTATATTAAGATAGTTAAACATTCGACAAAAAAGCCATAAAACCTTTTATTTTGCCGTCATTTTTATTTTTTGGCTCTTGCGGCTTAAGAAACGTTGGTACTTCTATCTTATTCTTCTTAGCATATTTACGAACCTTCTTCCACAATTTGGATGATTGTAAGGTCAAAACAGCGTCAGCGTATTCCTGATATCTTTGGTAGTCTTTCCAACTACGTAGCCATCTTTCGAATTTATTAAAAGATGATTGCATGACTTTTGGAAAATCAAATTTCATTGCCAATTTAAGCTCACTCATAATAGCATGATGTTCGCCTCCATCAATCATATGATGCTTCTCACAATGATAACATTTATATGTATTGCATTTATAATGCCCTAACTCATGAAAATATGTTGCTATTAAATCATGAGGGTTAGAACGAGATTTAAGGAATATGAAATCATTTGGCCAATCTTCGATTTTATAGCCACAAACATATTGCCCTGAAGCAGTCTTGCTCGCAAACTCATTAACAGTCATCTCGTATTTGTCAGCAGCCTCAGTAACATACTTCTTTACATAGTCATCATATGTATGTATCTGTAAAGATATAGGACATGACTCCAATATGTTCAAATACATAGATGACAACTCCTTAGTTAAGGGAAACCTAATAGATGTTTCATAGCCATTACTCATTTTAAGAGTATAAGATTTAGAAAAGAGAAAAGGAAATAGTTTTTTTAAAGTCATTTATTTCTTCCGCAAAAAAATAATACGTATCTTTACAGTTTTTTTCTTTTCTACTTTATCTTCTTTCTTCAATGTTGGAATATCTAGATTATGCTTCTTAGCATACGCCTTAACCTTATCCCATAAAGGAGATGCTTGTATATCCAAGACGGCTCCAGCATACTTCTCGTAGTCGTCGTAGTCGTTGACCCAATTTTGATACTGATATAAAGATGACTCCATAACTTCTGGAAAATCGTATTTCATTGATGCCTCAAGTGCATTTATAAGTGCATGATGCTCAGTCTTCTGTATCTGACCAAGAGCTTTGCAACGAGAACATTTATTATTATGACATTTATAATGTCCTAACTCATGAAAATATGTTTCCATTAAAGAATGGGGATTATCAACAGACTTGATAAATATAAAATGATAAGGCCAGCCTCTGATTTTATATCCTTTAACGTGCTGCCCAGCTACATTCTTGTTTGCAAAATCATCATTCTTTTTAATGTTAGGATATTTCTTGACGACTTTAGAAATGTATTGCTTCTTATATTCTTCATATGTACGAACCCTTAAAGGAACAGGGCAACTATTTAGATGACCAATGTACTTATCTGCCAATTCTTTTGTCAGAGGATATGCAGGAGATGTATTCTTGCCATTACTTAATGCAAGATGATATGTCTGAGTTTCGAGAGTAGGAGGCGTAGAAGTTGGGTCACAAGAGGCAAGACCAAAGAAGATTGCTGAACCCACAATGAGAACTAATAAATGAGAAAAAAGTATATGCTTGAACTCTGTCTTCATCGTTTATCTTTCGACTAAATTTATTTACAGTTATTTACAAAAGACTATTATACATATTTAGAAATCACTTTCAACAACAAAAAGTGCATAAAAAAAGCCCGGAGTCCGAAGACTACGAGCGAACGAGACACCTATGTTCTCGTCGAGGTATTTATACTATACCATAAAAGAAATCACTTTCCTCTATAAAAATTCCGAATCTCGCCATTATTTCTCCCTAAAATATTTCTTTAAAAAATCTCGCTTTGATAAACTACTTCGTCCAAGATCTTCGCCACCTAGAAGATGTTTAAAAAGGATGTGATTTTGTTTTGTTTTAATGACTTCAACCTTGTCTTCAATGGTATCGACGAATGGATTGCGGATATCAGGCGAATCTAAAACATAGATGTCTCTTGCCATGATATCATCATATTCAGGATCGTAAAAACCCATATGGATAAGACTCAATGCCATACGCTTTAAATGTCTTTTTATTCCTATCTTCATAATGTTCACCAAATAATAATTAAACCTAAAATAGCCCAACCTATACCAGTTGTGCCTTCTGTTATTTTCATAGAGTATGCACCAGCAACGCATATCGCAATACTTGCTAAACCTTTTGCTATATTAATGTCCATATCTAATCCTTCAACTTAAGTGTTTTCTAACTTCATCTAATTGACATAAAGGGCAGACATATTCATGCGACTTCGCAACGAACTTATGCCCTTTTTTACACGTTTGAATTTCTGCTAATGCTTCAATTAAAAATGTACAAGCTTGCTGATAAAAACCTAAATCATCATCCTCAAAACAAATATAGGGATAATCAAATTCCCCTTTTCTGAAATCTCCATCTTCAGTAAGTTTATCTATAATTTGGTCAATACTCTCTATCTTTGTTTCCCTATCTGTCTCATACCAACTACAAGACTGATAGTCCAAAGTGCAACCAGTTCTATGAACATGAATACAAGAAATACCATCGCCACCATCTGCATCTACTTTATATAGGCAACTGTCACACGTATCTTCGTCTTCTGCTTTAGGAGGCTTACACTTAGGCATAGGAGGGAACTCCGTAACTGGAGGTAAAGACCTCAATGCATCTAACTTTGCTATCCCATACGTAAGTCTCTGAGGAGTAAAAGGCCAAATGAAATTAAACCTTGCTTTACATTTGCCATTCGCACACATTACATTAATTGAACCACCTCCACATGGACCTTCTAAAAGTCCTACACCACTACAATCAGGACAAATGTTATCCTTTAAAGAGGATTCTTCTTCCTCTGTTACGTCATCGATATTTATAGGGTATTTTCCATATCCGTAGAGATAAGAGCCTGGGGCAGGAGGTTTACCCCCCATCTCAAGCATAGTAGCAACAACAACTGTAGCATATTTTTTTAAATTTATTAAACAATCTTCTGAATCGTAGCCTGTCGCAACAATAGCCTCTATTTCAACACAGTCGCCTTTGCTCTTTTCAGTATCATCATTGTCGGAAGTATCCGTTGAAATACAGTACGTATAGTGTTCCGCAATATCTTTTGCTTTTGCCAAAATGTCTGCGGCAAATGGTTCGTCAATATTCATGAGGTACTATCCTTACCACTTAACCAAGATTCAACGGTATCTTTGTCTCCCCAACATGCCGATGGAATATTATTGTAGATATATGATACAATCTCAAAGAGACATAGTCTATTGATGTGGTCAGCCAACTCACAAGACCTCACAAGGTCATTACTCAGAACTGCGACCAAGAATCCCCCCGGATGATATCTCTCGCTCACATACGATTCTAATGCGTTTTCAATGTATCCTGTCATTATCTTTTTAGCTCCAATTTTTTATTTCTTTATAAATTTTAACGTCTTCCATATTAACGTTAAACAAGTCAATATAATCAGTTGAATATTCAGAAACTTTAAAATATACTTTTAATTCATCATCTTCTTTTTGAACTTTATTACTCAAAATATGACAATAACCATCACCGAATGTCCACATGACAACATATTCAGGGTCTTTTATATAGTCAATAAGCTGATTGAGTGCATGTCGCTCACATGCCAATTTATCAAGTTCATTTAATTGTTCTGATGTAATATCACTCATCTTTAATCCTCATCTTCTGGAACTTGTTCTTTATCTTCATAATAATCATACCCACCATCACCCCAAGAACTCCAATATTCTCTCCATATCCATTCTCTCCATATCCATCTTCCATCTGAAAGAATGACAGGATACCAGGCATACCAATTTTTACCTTCAGGCCACTTGGATTCTTCGTCGTATTTGCTCTTAGCGTATGTTCTGCCCCAAATCATTTTGGCTCCTCCAAAAGTTTCCTTAAACATTTGTCCCAAAAATCAGAAAAACCGTCTGGCCAATGCTCAAGACGACCATCATTATTAGGAACTAAAATCTCATCTTTATATTTAAATAGAACATCGATACCTTCGAGCTTCTTCAAAACTCTTGCAATAGTTATTACGTTTTCAGTACTTACCTTTGCTTCGTAGTTGACATTAGGCTCAAAAGTAAATTTTACTTTCTCTTCCGCGATTTTTTGTTCTTCTATCAAATTTCTAACAAAATCTTCTGCTTCATGGTCAGCAACCGCATCGCCATCTGGACTATATTCTATTGTTATCATTTCTTCTTGCCCCAAATTAATAATATGCAACATGCCATTGCGAAAAAATATAAATAATCTTTTAAAAACTCCATCTTAGCTCCAATGAGAAAAAGCATATAATCTAATTTCTTCTTCTACCGCGGAAATTTTTAATTTTTCTTCAATTTCTTTAAGAACTTCTGAATCCATTACTAAATCATCACTATCGATTTCAGTTAATTCAAGACCAGCATAAGAATCTCCTTGAACAAGAACCCTGCCAATAACATAGCCTTCACCTGTTATATTGCTAATTGGAATTATCGACAATGTCTCTTCTGCCCAACCTTCAATATATCTAAGGTATTCATCTGCCCAATAGTCAAAAGGCAACTCTTTAAGATAAAGTCCTATCATTACATATTCGCTTCTTTCAACACCCATAATTTATTCCCAACCATCGCCAATAGATATTACAAATGCTACAATTACAGGAACAGCCATAACCAATAAACATTCCGGATTACTAGTGTATATAACGCCAATACTTCCAACAATCGCACTACAAATAGCCGATATGCCTACTGCCAAGCCTTGCCCTAATTTATTCATCTTATCCCTTTTCTTTCAAAATTATTCATATGGAGCATCTTAACATATTAATAAAGCACTTTCAACTACAAAGTTCGGCACAATATAAATTATCCAATTTGCTCAAATCTTTCATATCCGCATATTGTATCGCTGTCGCGAAATATATTTTAACATTCTCTCTTGTATCTAAACAAGCAGCTACCAGATTAGAAGTACTTATGTCATTTTTGACCAATACATTCGTCGCCCAACCTAGCCAATTGCTATTTAATAGAGTCGTCCAATAAGGTTTGTCTTTGCGACATTTTTGACCTAACCAGCGATTCCATCTTATCCTAAATTTTTCTAAATCAGTCATCTTCTCTAAAAGCATTCCAAGAAATAAAAATAATTCCAACAACAAAACATGTCCAACCGAAAAAAGCTAACCAATTATCCATATTTAGTTCCAAATCGTAAAAGTATATAATTTAACATCTTCGGCTTTTATGTCCATCTCAAGCCTATTTTTTAAATCTAAAAAGGTTTGATATTTTAATTCCCTAACGTCTTCTCTAGGAACCGGAATTTTAATTTCAGACAATACGCTACAAGCACATTCAGAAACCGTCTTAGAAAGAACTTTTCCAATTACATAACCAGGCTCGTCTTCATCACAAGAAAATAATCATACAGCCCAAATGGGATCATTCTCCATATGACAAGTGTAGGGCATATGCTTTTCATCATCTTCGAAAGGCAGTTCATCAACGTTTACGCCGACCATTACATATTCTACTCTACTTGAACTCATAATTATATCCCATTTACTCTAACATGTTCTAGTTCTTCTGTAGACAATTTGCCATTTATGGACTTTTTGAGTGCTTCTTTAGTTTTATACTCGTTAGAGTGTTTGGTCATTACCTCACTGGCAAGTTTATGAAACCATTTTTCATGAAATTTGCTAACAGGATGCTCTTGTTTAGCAAGCAAAATGAAATTTCGAGCCACCTCAGATGAGTCCATAGGTTTAAATGCTTTAATATGTCCCAACATAGCTTCAGATACCCTCTTAGTATCAGCCTTTTGATGGTCTTCCCACCATTTAGCCAATCTCTTATTACCCTTTAAAATATGGAGAGCATTTGTCTCGGCTGTTCCGCAAAGATAACATAGGTTTTGAGTAACTTCGTCTAGTCTTTCTTGTAATTGTTTGACATCTCGACGATTACCATCGTTATCATAAGTGCTTCTCTCATCTTTACAAGGCATAATTTTAGTCCTTACTTAAAATAGTGTTTCAATTAACGAGATAGAATTATAGCATATTAATAAATCACTTTCAAGTAAATTATTTCTCTATTACAAATAAGAATTCGTACAAATCAGAGGTATTATAATTCCTTTTGTCCTTTTTGTCCGATTTGAAACGTTTTTGAATCTTTTTATAAAGAGTTACTTTGCCATATGGAGCAAGGGTATCCATTAACTCCTCTTCACTTAAAAGCCCATCAGAACTGTAACTTATCATTACGATAGATGCCGAAGACATAGAAACTATCGATGAGAAAGTCTCTTTACAAGTTTTCTTAGAGCAAAATTTGCTTTTACTCTCTGATTGCCAATCCCTTAAACCAGTTTTACCAACGATTGTAGGATTGTCATATCTTACAAAAGTTTCGTATAAATGATAGTTCGGACCATATTGACGGTTATTGTATGGAGGGTCAATGTAGAGGATGTCCGTATCTTTCGTCACAACGTCCTGCAAGTTCCCTGTGAACGTAACTGTCGATGATAGGTAGGTTGGTTGGAATCTTACAGTAAATGGATTAGAAGCCCTCTCCTTTATCTGTTTTAAAAACGCCGCCTGAACACCAGTTGTATTCATAACCGAACTCATACCCTCTAAACAGATATACAAAAGATAGTTTTTCATCTTTTCATCGGACACCGTATCTATGTACTTCCGAGTAGCGTCAATTTTTTTAGCATTTTCATCCGTAAAGTAACTACGACCAGCACTTACTGAATAATTCTTAAAAAAGAAACCTTTACGACCTTTAATAGAGTTGATATGCTCAATATGTTTTTCTATGATTGCTTCGGTTTTATTGGAATTGGCGTTAATGCCCGAAAAACCTTTTATTATCACTCCCGCAAAATTAAATAAATCATTCGATTTTACATGAAAACCCTTCTTTATGGCATACTTAGACGTAGCACCAGAGCCACAACAGCCGTCCATAAAGACGTAATCCCCCCACTCAGACGAAGGAATGTACTCCTCTAACGTCTCAAATATCCAATCATTTAGCTTTACTTTTGAACCTATATAATCCATATTTCCCTTTCTCGTATATAATTGTTCAATTGTAACATAAAAAAATTCACTTTAAAGAGGAAACTTTCTAATCTCCAATTAATTTCAACGCTTTTTCTATGTCATACCAAAAACAATTCGAACAGTCTCCATTAAACTCATCGATAAATGTGCCGTTTCCGACGAGCTTCTTAGCCCAAGGTAAAGGTTTTATCTTTTGACCATCTAAACACTTATTGCAAGCCTCTCTTTTTGTTACATTGAGACTCCTATGTATCCATTGGAATTCTTGCTCGACACTACCATCAGAAAGGTTCTCGTCCGTAATGATGGCAACTGGGCAACCAACCTTGCGACAAGCCTCTCTAGGCATCCTATGGTCTCGCTCTATCTCCCCACGCTTGCCAGTTACAGGACATACCTTGCTCTTCTCGTATTTCGCCAATAACTTTCTATTGCACTGAACGTAATTATCCGAATCTCCAGATGGACCACCGAAAGAATAATCAAAACCAACTAAATAACGGTATTTTACCTTATTCTCAATCCATTCAAAATTTCCAGATTTCGGATTCGATTTACGATATAGACAACCGTTGTCTTTCCTCAAATTCTCAACAGTCTTGGCCGCCTGAGAACTACACATCGCCCCCAATGTCAAACTCGTAATCTTCTTACCAAAGTTAGCATATACACAACTAACAGCCACCGGCGAAGTCGGAAAGAATTCAAACGATAAACATCTATTATTTAATATGTTTGCGTTTCTAATCTCTCTCCGTAACTCGTCTTCGCTCTTTTGGATATTCACGGCTTTTAAAGTAAGAAGAAGATTGTAAATAATCTTATCCTCTGCCTTTAAACACGCTTTTAAATTTTTCAATACCACAGCATCATCAGATAAACCATAGTAAGTTATAACATGCTCAACGTCCGTCTCATAGCCATTTAAAATCGCTCTATTGTCATTCGAAAAAATATCTACATCATCAACCATCTACTTAAAACCTCAAATTAATTTATTCACTATCGCTTTCATGATAGGAACCGTCATGGTATTAGCAAACTGCTCATACTGCTTCGTGATACTTACCACCGAAGGTAAGACAAACGATTCAGAAAAACCGTGTAACCTAGCACATTCTCTAGGCGTGGGTTTACGTAGCTGACCAATAGCTCTATTGACAGCAGCAACTTGACTAATATATTCAGAAGAACTACCATTACGAGCAATTGTCTTAGTTATGCAAGGAGCATATGGCTTGTCGTAATTCAATAGCCTTCGTTTTACTTTATCTTTCTTTAAAAATTCCCGCGTCGCGAAAAATCTTTTTTCAACACTTTTTTCTAATATAGAAGACAATGACGGAGCAACCTCTGTCGCTAAACCATCAAACGAAAATGTCTGCTTATAGCTCTTCTTAATGCCAACCATATAAATACGCTTGCGATGCTGAGCAACTCCAAAATTCAAAGAGTTCAATACCTTCCAATTGACCGTGTAACCACACTCATCAAATAGACCCAATATAATGCGAAGAGTTTCACCGTTATCTCTCGATACCAAACCCTCAACATTCTCCGCAATTAAAAACTTAGGAGACGAGCTTTTAATGACTCTGCAAATCTCGTAAATTAATTTGCCTCGTTCGTCTTCCAAACCCTTGCTATCACTCGATGCGAGAGAAAATGGCTGACAAGGAAAACCAACAACCATCATGTCTGTCTTGCCGACCTTCTTGGGCATGTCGTAAATGTCATCATAAAAATTATCACAATTATGATTAGCCATATATGTAGTCTTGGCGTGAGCATCAATGTCCGAAGCAAATACAACTTTGGTTTTAATGCCTAATTGATTTAATGCCTCTTCTGGAGACCCAATACCTGAACATAATGTTCCCAATCGCAACGTCTTCATTTATTATCTTTCTTAATAACATTATTTATATCACTTGTCAAGAGAGTAATATAGCATATCGGGGAAGCACATGCAACTTAAATATAATATCTATTACTTTTGAGCCAAAAAATTTCTGTGTGTGAAAATCGACTTTTAAGTAACACTATTTGAGAAATAGGGGGGTAAGAGAGCAAAGGCCGTTGGGTAGGGGTGACGCTATGAAAAAATTCAAGACCCATAGGGGTAAGTATATCCCCTACCTACTATGTCTTGTATAGAGTTGAAAGAGAACCCAACATTCTCTGTCGGGTTCTCTTTTGTATAGTCAAACCTTATACGGTTTCGACTGATACAGGACATACTGTATCGGTTTGCCCTCCTATACTGTTTGGGGCAAGGGGGATACAGGAGTTTTGGTATCGACAACCTCGCCCTCGGCTGATTCCATTGGGACATAATCTGTCCCAAACATAGAGATAAAGCGAATGTTCTCGAATTTCATATTGCGATACTTCGGGTCGTCTTTAACCGATAAGCCATGCTTCAAGGCTTCTCGCTTTTCTGACTCTTGTTTTTGGTCTTTTGATTTTGTAGCAAAACCGTCAAGCCATTCCGCATCGAGTTCTCGACCATGTTCATCTTTAACTACTCTTTTTGATAGATATTTAAAGATGATATAGTTGGTATAGAAAGTTTCCTCTCCGTCTTTTTCCTTATAACCGACAACTCGACAATCTTTATCGAGTAATCCGATACGGTTGGTTTTGGTCTTATTGGCGACCCAACCAGTCTTGATACCCTCGGTTTTTTCAACCTTATTATCGACAACATTTTGCCAAATACAATTCAAGAGTACTTGTACCTTGTATGTTTCGATTGCCATCATTGTCGGCTGATTTTTGTTTTTGCCGCGACCAGTTACGACAAAAGGATTAACTTCGCCAGTTACTCGGTGAGTGGCTTTCATTTTTGACTTGCCAAGGTTACGGCTAACATGGATTGTCGCAAAAACGCATCCTTTTTTCTTGAGTTCGGTTTCGGACAATACTCGACCCATTTCATCGGTTAAGTCGATTGGTGCGATACCCATAAACTGATTGACAATTGCATCGCCAAGCATTTTGTGGCTTGTGGGTCTTGTTATCGGATTTACTACTGTTTTTGCTGTTTTTGTTTCAGTTTTATTCATTTTCTTGCTCTCCAAAAAGTTTTTATTATCCTTACATTACTATAGTCTATAAATTCTACACCTCTGGAGCTTTGCCACTTCTCCGCATATCTATATATATAGTGTACAATATTTTCACCTCTGGAGCAAGTGAAAAATAAAACAAAAAAATAAAACTCTACTCCATACCTACGCTGGTATAAAGTAGAGTTTGTCTAACCTTTTTGGATTTTATGTTTTAACTATTGTCCCTCTTTTGGCTTGATTTTCAGCCCAAGAGATTGTATCATTTGCCCCTATTTTATATCCATATTCGACAAGTTTCCAGAACCAATAACTATTGTTAATAATAAAACTACAATCTCCCTCTTCTTTTCCGTATCTTCCGATAATAACGCTTTGGGGAGTCTTCTTTTCGAGAACTGAAACGCCTAGTTTTTTCAAACTTTCGATTACCCAAGGTTCAGCGTCAAAGTAGACCCTAAATTGGTTTTTCCAATTTTTCCCTGCTCTGTCGATAAACCCTACTGTATTCTCGATACTTTCGCCCGTAAACTTCGCATACTTTCGAGCGATTTCGGTATTGTCGTCTGAGCCGTAAACCTCAAGACATACGTTTTTAAGTTGTCCAAATATTCTTAACATTGTTTTGCTCTCCAAAAAAGTTTTTATTATCCTTACATTATTATAGGTTAAAATTTTTTCACCTCTGGAGCAGGTGAGAAGTAAAACAAAAAAGATAAAACTCTTCTTTATACCTACGCAGTATAAAGAAGAGTTTGTCTAACCTTTTTAGAGTTTTTGTTGATGGCTTATGTTTTCCATCCATTGATTTGCGAAGTTTTTGTGGTCATTGTTCATCTTTTTATACTTGCCTTTGAATTTTCCGTTTTCGTCAAAAATTGCATTTACTTCGTACCTTGCGAAAAATCCGTGTTGCTCAAACGATAAAGGATAAACTCGACCGTCTGCATCGTTTACAAGAAAAGTCATTTCGGGGTCGCTCATTCGGTCGCCATTTTGTATAAAATAATGACCTATTGAGTAGACTTTACCATATTCGTTTTCATGGTATATCTTTTCGACAACGACCTGCATAAACGCCTTGCCTTTTTCGCCGATATACTTTGCCGCCTCGCCATTTACTCCGTCAATAATCTTTTTAAAGATTTTCGTTACTTTCGCATTTAACGGCTTCAGGTTCCAACTGATTGTGTTTTTTGTTTTTTCCATTGTCATTTACTCCAAAAAGTTAAAAGTTTTTATTATCCTTACAACCTTATAGGTTCGTTTTTCTTCACCTCTGGAACTTTTTACTTTCCGCGAAAAAAGATATAATAGCCCCTTAATCAATTAAGACTAAGAGGCTATATAATATAATTTATCTTACCCATTTAGGGACATTGTTATGGATAATGTCTCCTTCTTTTTCCCCTTTAAGACATAGAGGTACTTCAAACGAATTTTTCATAACGCAAAGACAACTTGTCCCATCCATAAAGTCCATATCGACTGATTCTCCCATATCTCCGATGTTTTTAACAAGAGTTTGTTCCCCTTCTTTAAAGTTTTTGTCATCGACTTCTTCATGTTCTGCATCGCTGCCGATTGCTGGAAATTGTAAAATACCCAACTGGACAGGTCTTGTCCATATAATAACAGTACAATCTTTGTCTTCAATCTCTAGTACTCTACCGATTTCTTTTGTTTTTAGTTCCATTGTCATTTACTCCAAAAAGGTTAATATTCTTTACACCTTAATAGGATTCAGAATATTCACCTCTGGAGCGTTAATTACGGGTCTTGTTTATCGGATTATCTCGATTTCTCTGCCAGCCGTTTCGTAAAGAGTATGTAAAAGCTCCGTAACCTCAGCAATATTTTGAGCTAATCTCATAACGTCTTTTGAGCCAGTTGAAGACATAGAAGCTAGGGTTTTTTTCCTATCCTCAAGTGTCGTGGTATCGTACTGGACACCAACGACCTTTTTTCTCATCTTATCCAAGAGCATATAATAGTAATACTCTGTCTGTTTTGTCAGGGTTACCAAATCAAGTTTGGCAAGTCCAGCCGATAAATCGCATTTTGTATTTTCGCCTAATGACATTTTTTTACTCTCCAAAAAGTTTTTATTATCCTTACATTACTATAGGACAAAATTTCTGCACCTCTGGAACTTTTATTTTCGCGAAAAAAAACCCTCTTTATCCGTTAAGATAAAAAGGGTCTATGTAAAAAGACTACGAGCCTTTTTGGAGTTATTTATACTTCTTCTCTATTACCTCTTTTTCCCATTCGGTAATATTTTCTTTCGTTACAGTTGTGGATGAGCCAGGATTACAACATTCTCGATGCATTTTGTCGAAAGCCTCATCTTCTGTCTCGCCTGGTCCGAAAACTTCAAACGAGCTAAACTCATAATCATGCTCATCAATGGCTACAATACAATACCATTCGCCAACTGCATACTCAACTAATAGACAACCTCTTGACATACTCATTTTTTTGCTCTCCAAAAAAGTTTTAATTATCCTTACAATACTATAGGATAGTTTTTCTTCACCTCTGGAGCGTTACAATTTCATCGCTTTGTTCAATACCTTTTTGACTCATTCTACAACATTATTATCCAATAAGTCTATTACCTCTTTGATAATAATTTGAAACCTTTGTTTGTCGCCAATAGTAGGTTTGTCTTGTTGCGAGTCGCATTGTCCACAAACATCATCGGTTACTACTTGAAGATGCTGACCGCTGATACTGCAACAACATTTATTATTATCATCTTTATATAGACATTTAGGCATTTTTTGCTCTCCAAAAAAGTTTTTATTATCCTTACAATACTATAGGTGTATTTTTATTCACCTCTGGAGCTATTCTATTTTCCGCGAAAAAAGATATAACCCCTCGGTTTTATCCGAAGGGTTATTTGTTGATTATTCAAGAAGGTCAAAGATGTAATCAGGTTCAAGACCATGTTCATACAGTAACTCTTCTGGGTCTTCGCTATCGTAAAGTCGGTCTTTCATCTCCGCAATAGCTTCATCAGCTTCGCTTGCCGACATATCTTGTCCATTTATCAAGGCTTGTTTTAATTCAGTAAAATCTGCCATTTTCTTGCTCTCCAAAAAAGTTTTTATTATCCTTACATTACTATAGGATAAAATTTTTACACCTCTGGAGCGTTGTGAATATAACCCCTATCCTTTTATTGAATAGGGATTATATAGTTCTTATTGGTTATGAGTCAAGCCAATTTTTAATATCAGCGAGTGTATAACTGAAGTTCTGTTGTCCATTTTCATAGAAACGAATTGAATCCATATTAGCGTCAATTTGCAATACCCGACGTGAACAACCTCTTTTATCCGCTGGTGCTTTTGGGGCAGCATGTTTAAGTTTTGGATGAATCCAATTTTTGAGCCAATAGAAAACAACATCAGCGGGGTTCATTTCGAGTAAAACTGTGCGGTTTGGTACTTGGTCAGTTTCAAGATAATGTAGCTTTTCTTTTACTTGTTCTTTAGTTATTCCCGAAAATTCCATCTTATCGAAAATAGTATTGTCGGCAAGAGCCTGTTTGATGTCGTCAATATTTCGACTATGTTTAATGCTTTCCAATGTTATCATTTTCGTTTACTCCAAAAAGTTTTAATTATCCTTACAATACTATAGGATAGTTTTTTTTCACCTCTGGAGGGTTTAGTGAGGAAACCTCGTTTTCCCAATAAACAAGTTTTCTATCTATGGATTTATCTAACTTAATTACATCATAAGTACACATTCCGCATCCAGCCAATTCTGTATCAATAAAATCTTTATAATGCAAACCGTAAAGATTCCAAATCATCGAATCAATAAGGATATTCGTTTCCTTACTATACGACTCCAAAAGACCTTTAATATCTGTTGTACCTTCGCAGGGGGTGCCTGTGAATACAATTTTTCTTAATCGGTTAAGTTTCGAGGCTTTTTCTACAAGTGATAGCATTTTCTTAATCTCCAAAAAGTTTTTATTATCCTTACAATACTATAGGATAGTTTTTCTTCACCTCTGGAGGGTTAGAATTTTTCTCGTATTGTGGATATAAGATGTCTAGTAGCCTCATTTGCTTTATTTGCAAACTTTTCGGCTCTCATCGTTTCGGTGTTGGGTTCTGGAGCTACGACATATATTGCTGCCGCAAATCCGACAAAGAAGATAACTAATGATTTTAATATTGTTAATCTCATTATTATATTCCTTTCTGCCGCGAAAAATAAGACGCCCCGCCGAGACTGCATTTTATCGCCAAGAGCCATATTGTGAATATCTCTTATTGAGCAGTATCTCATTGGGGCGAATCTGTATCGTTAATCGACAAAATTACCATTACTGTCGATTTTAGTTACAAGGTTAAGTTCATCCGTATTGTCGCAAGCTTCCCATTCGGCAATCGTTACGACAAGATGCCTCGTTACATTGCCAACCATCGAGCCAAAAATAACAACTTCAGTCTCTTTTTCTTTTGCTATCGTAATAGCGTGGTTAATAACTGCTTTTGATACGTTCTGTTGGTTGATTGTCATTGTCATTTTCTTGCTCTCCAAAAAAGTTAAAAGTTTTTATTATCCTTACATTACTATAGGACAAAATTTTTACACCTCTGGAGCTATATGTTTTGTCTCTGTACTAGCAGATTTTCGAGATAATCTGTCTTGTTGCATTTAGAACATTTCGTATCTATATCTTGCGTTTCTCCGCAATAGGTACATTTCATTTTCTGACCTCTGATGTCGTTAATGACTTCGCAGAATAACCATCGAACATCAATAATTATTTCTGGATTATCTGGGTCGATAACGTTGAAAGATGTTTTGAATAGGTGACGGGTATCGACTTCGCATGTTCGACCCGAAAGTCTATCCATTATCTCCGCATAGCTATCTGAATAGCTGGTGCGACAACTGTGAACCATATAACCGATATAGGCTTGCTTCGCATTGTCTTTAATTACGACTTGCATTGTCTTGTCTGCCATTGCTTTACTCCAAAAAAGTTTTTATTATCCTTACAATAGTATAGGACACTTTTTTTTCACCTCTGGAGGGTTACAGTTGTTTGGATTTCCAACCAAAATGGGTCGAGTTTACGAACAATGTTACTCGGAATCCCTCGAAATCGAATCTAATGCCAAAAGGTCTTTTTCCGCAAGAAAAATAGACGGCATTTTGCATATTATTAGAGACAATCAAGGTCTCGAATTTTTTCTTCATTACCGATATATAATCGTTCCAATCTTCATATTCTTTTTCATCTTGCCAACGCCAATAAAGAAGATAAAGTGTATCCGACATAGAGTCATTAAGAGATTCTATCTTGCTCTTTGTGATTTCGCTCATCTGGATAATGTTTGTCTCGATATTCTTTATTCGTTTAGCGAAAGTTTCGGCATTTCGGGGGGAAATAGCAGCATCTTTGTCGAATGGTTTTGTCCAGTTGGACAAGATTTCGTGGTTATCTTTTTGTCGCTGGCTTTTACCATCGAGATTGATACTATTTAATTTTGTCTTGATTTCGCCATGTGTTTTAAACATTTTTTTACTCCAAAAAGTTATTCTTTACAATACTATAGGTTTAGATTTTCTCACCTCTGGAACTTCGCAAGTAATTTATAGTAATGCTCTCCGAAAGCGATAGACGCATCAGCATCATATTTAAATACTTGGCATTCATCGCATTTCTGTATTTCGTAGCATTTGTCATCTTTGCCCCTATCGCAATATGACAGCAAAAAACCATCATCGTGGCAACAGTCGCAAGATTCTGCATCTTTACCTTGAATAACATCTGGCAAATTATAGTTATTGTGGAGTTTAAATAGGAACTCTCCCCCGATTGTCTTAAACTGGTTAAAGTCAGTCGCCACACCTGTAGTTTTAACCATTACTTCAGTGTTATCATCGACAGGTGCTTCAAAAATTGCATCTTCTATCTTATGGAAATTTCCATCGGGTTCTTTGTGATAGACAGCGAACAGGTATCCGTTTTTATGGGCAAACTCTGTCGCTTTTAGTAGTGTTACTTTTTTTTGTGCCATTTTCTTAATCTCCAAAAAGTTTTAATGTTCTTTACACTACTATAGAATAAAATTTCTTCACCTCTGGAGGGTAAAAAAAAGAGGGGTTTCCCCCCCTTGTTTTAACCAAATACGATACTTTTCAGTGCCGCAATCTGAATTACAACATCGGCAGTTTCGGCATCGTCATTCTCGTCAATGAAGTTCTTGAAATGCCATTTCAGATGGTCGTTCGGTTTGTCGTCCAAATCCATTCCGTGGCTCATTGCTGTCAAAGCCTCTTTAATCTTAACAAGAGTTAAAGTACCGAGAAACTCGTCTGTCTCTGCATCGTAGCATTTTAAATCGGCTCCCAAGATTATTTGCTGTTCAACAGTGAGTTTTTTATTATAGAACTTTTTAGCTTGTTCCCTAATATCATCGCCGTGAAAAGCAAGCCAATAGTTGCATCCGCCCTCAAATCCAGCAATTAAAAGGTCTTCAATTCGTTGGTCTTCTACAGTTACTTCTATGATAAATTTTGTTGCCATTGTTTTACTCTCCAAAAAAGTCTTATTATCCTTACAATACTATAGGATAGATTTTTTTCACCTCTGGAAGTGCTCTTTTTATTATAACTTTTGAAACAAGTTCAGTCCCCGACTTGTAACAATCTCCAAAAATTGATATTCCCATGAAATCAGAACGTTTTATATCTTTTTTAGAAACTGTTCTATCAACGCCATCGTGAAAAATTGTATCGCCAGCCATTATCGTGCTTATATGTACTTTTTTAATTTCCATTGTCATTTACTCCAAAAAGTATTATTATCCTTACATTACTATAGGATAGATTTTTTTCACCTCTGGAACTATTTCTTCGCGAAAAAAAACAGCCGACCCATGCCGACTGTTTCCTCATTATGAATAAAAAGTAGCTTTAAATAGCAATATGGTTCCCAAAAGCTCGATTTCCGAAGCTCGATTTCGCTACAAAGGAATTTTAGGTTATCCCAGCGACACAATCAGGTATTATCTATTCAAACGTCAAAGAATTTTTAATTTGTTATACAACTATAGACTACAGTTTTTTCACCTCTGGAACTAACTTTCCAATCTATTGAAAAATGCGTTCAAGTCGGTGGGATAAACGTCAGGTGCGGCGGCTTGTAATGCTTTTCTTGTCGCATAATCGCCTTCTTGCCATTCGTGACCTTTTGAAAATCTTACTAGCCATTGTTCGCAGTAGTTTTCGTTAAGAGGGTTTTCCGGAAAACGAGTAGTAAAGAATTTTTCAAAGACCTCCAAATCAAGTTTTCTAGCTAAAACTAGTCTTGATATATGGATACATTGTTGTAGGTATTCTGTACATGTTTTGTCGTCAGGCAGAGCTTTCGATTGTTCCGCGGCGATTGTTACATTCATTAGTACAATATCAGACATTTTAAACATTTTGCTATCTCCAAAAAAGTTAATGTTCTTTACACTACTATAGACTAACTTTTTTTCACCTCTGGAGGCTCGATTAGAGATTGCTCGATTAGTACCTCTGATAATAGTCGTAATTCTAGACCTATATACCAATCTTTACCATCCCAATAATAGTTATATGGTTGTTTATTATCAGACCTGCATGTTATCAAACTAGATGAGGAACAAGGCTTGACTTCTTCACCTCTATCCCTACCATAGAAAATCGAGTAACCTTTAATACCAATGGTGAAAGAGTGACCCTCTGGACATTCGATAGAGGGTTGAAGAAAACTCATATCCCCCAAAGCCAACATATCTTCTATCTTTTGTTGGTCTTGAAAATGTTCAAATAATATTACGCCATTGTGGTCAACGAATCCATCAGAATGACAATAGGCAGTCCTGAATCTTCCATCATTACATTTCGCAGTTATTGAACTCGGTGTTGCCATTTTCTTATCTCCAAAAAGTTTTTATTATCCTTACAATACAATAGGTTAAAAATTCTACACCTCTGGAGGTTACAGTTGCAACCAATTAAGTTTTTCGTGACGTTCCATTGCCTCTTCAGACATATCCTCGATTTCAATCGGGTGTCCCAAAAATTGCATTGTCTGCAGGTCATGCGGTGATAGAGTTTTTTTATTTACCATCTGGGCAACTGCTATTGCTTTTTTGCAGACTGGATAGATTCTCGTTTGTCCATATGAGTGGTCTACTTTTACTATTATCGCTATCATTGTCATTACTCCAAAAGGTTAATGTTCTTTACATTACTATAGAACAGTTTTTTTACACCTCTGGAGCTTAGTATATGGATATTCTGTATTCTGAATTATGGATAATGGCTCCAACAAGAATATAAAGGGGTATATCGTTATTAGCCACTTGTCTGTTTATGACTTCTAGCTGTTGTTGGTCGTATTTGTTTGTTTTGTACCATTTTTTGACAGCTTTGAATTGTAGACTTAGTTGCCCTGCTAACAGTTCTAATAGAGTTCTTGTATTCTTGCTCATTTTTCTAACTCCTAAAAAGGTTGTCCTTAACAACTTAATAGATTAGATTTTTTGCTGCTCTGGAATTATATCTCCGCGAAAAAAGATAATGGAGAGCCGCTTCATCTATTCCACGACTCTCCCCTGGGGGTTGGGCTTGGTCGGTGCCTTTTTTTTAACCGACTGCCCCGATTGTAGGCTATACCGTCATACTCGGTACGGTTCTGCCTCGATATATAAACCATGCTCTATCTTCATTGACGAGAATTAGATAGAGCGAATTTAAATATAGTACCTATCTCGTATCGACAATACTATATTTGGGGTGGCATTGCTGCCCTCCTTAAAAATCAGCTGCCCTATCCTCATTACTAGAAAAGGATAGAGCGAAAGTTTTAGGTACTTTCTATCTAGTATCAACAACGTTAAATTGGGTTATAAGGAACTGTTGTCGTCCCCTAATGTCGTTATGCTGTCAGTTTGAAGAAACCCCAAAACCAACAACAATAAAATGCCATACAATATAAATCTGTCATTTTTCTAACTCCTAAAAAGGTCATCCTTAACAACCTTATAGGTCACGTTTTTTTCACCTCTGGAGCATCCTCTTTCCCAAACTTAAATTCTACCAATTCTCTATCGGTTTCCTTCAGTCTGCGATAGTGCAGATATTTTAGATTTTGAGGATTAGGGTTATCTTTTTTATGTTGTTTATATTCTTCATCTGTTAATAAACCAATCGAGCGAAAAGACATTGTTTGAGTGCCTGGTGTCTGTAGCGTCATAATCCAATTGTGTCCTTTGAATGTCATATTACGGATATTAGGCATCTTCTTCATCCTCTTCATCTTCTTGCTCTTGAATATCGGACGCGGCAAGCCATAAAAGACGTTGTATATTCTCTTCGTGGTCTTTTAACTGTTCGTCATCCCATGTTCCATACTCTGAAAGACATTCAGCTATGAGTTCTGGAGTATATTTATCCAATTGTTCTAGAATCTCTTTATTCTGAGATAATTCAAGACAAGAGGCATCGGCAGTTCCTTGCTGAACAGACAGTGGGACAGTTTCGGCTTGCTCTAAAGTCATATGAAATTCGATACGTCCAAGGCTCTCTGTCCACCATCTTTTCGATTCATCGTGAAAATCGTGTTCTACTATATCTTCTTTTATCATTGTGTTTTCTCCGCAAAATCATCGTGAATAGCTTGTATATATTCGTCACTCATATCGCCAACGTTTATTCTAAGCGTTGTTTCAAGAGTTATCCCATCTTTAACTATGATTGGTTTATTGCGTAGGGACAGACGTTTTCTACTTGCTGAGCCTTTTCTTCTTTTTATTTTCTTCTTTGCCATAATACTATAGACTAGTTTTTTTACACCTCTGGAACATAGTCGGTGCATAAGCTATTACGATAAATAATATCTACTTTATTCTTTATCCATTTTTTCAATTGCTGACAATGTTGAGTTATTTTATGCTTAACCTCCCAGTCAACGATTGATTTTGCTTCGCTGATAACGTCTTTCATTCCATAGAATCCGTAGCAAGAATCTCCATCTTCGTCAATCTGATAACCGTAAACGTCTCCAGCGAAAAACTGATTAAGAGTTTCAATCTCTCCTTTAGCATATTCATATGCTTTTTCTTTCAGTTTCGGTGTGAAGTTTTTCTTACCAAATTCTTTAAGGAAAGTTTCGCGTCTGACAATAACGGTGCCTGCTCTGCCAGAATCAAATCGGGCGTGACCTTCAGGTACTCTACCATAAAAGTGTTGCAATGATAGACAAACGCCGCTATGAATATAAGCAAACATCGGTATAAGCAAATCACCTTGACGTTTGGCTTGTTTAAGCATAGCATTGTACTCGCCCATATCGGTGTGGTTGACATCGCCTAAATTGTATCGGCTTGAATGATAATGTATCTCTGAAAGATTGTCCCATTCGCGGGGGTTTTCTTGACCATCGTCTTGAACGATTTTGATTGTATGACCTTTGTACTTGATTGTTTCAATAGCGTCACTCATAATTATACTCCAAAAATAGTTATTGTTTACATAGCTATAGACTTGTTTTTTTTCACCTCTGGAGCTAGACGTATTCTACAAAAGGAATCTTCTTTAATCCCTTTTCGACATACGAATGAAAACGATGCCAGCCGTCTTCTATAAAATCAACGATACCATCAAAATATTCAACTTGCGATACTACAATAGGAAAAACCGAATCACCGTGGTCTGTGTAATCATAATACCATTCGTGATATTCTTTGAAATTATCGAATTGTTTATCAGATATAACTTTTGGCATTATCTTTTCTATAACGTCTTCAATGCTGATTGTGCCAATTCTGAATTCTTTATCTGCATAGACTTTAATAAAATCGTCTATCCATATCTGAACGTTTTCTGTATCGAACCAATCTACGGCATTACTCTCTCCCCATGCCTTAATATCCGTCCAATCTACTGAATCATCCTCACCATGATAAATGACAATAACTCTCTGGAATTCAAACGGCATATCTTTAAATTTTAGTATTTGACTTTTCATATTATTATAGGCTTATTTTTTTTTCACCTCTGGAGGTTCACTTCTTCTCTATCAACAATAACGACCTCGGTGGTAACATTAACATCATCCCATTTCAGGTCGTCAATAGTTTCAGTATCAATACAAGATGCTGAATAGCTTATACCCTCAGCTTCAAGGAATTTGTCATAATCTCGGTTATTAACTTTGGCAAATTGGTTTTTGCCTGAATACTCAAACGGGCAATTACGTTGAGGTACAATGACAACGCCATACGCCGCAATGCTCATACCGATTTTTGAAGTGGTGTAAGTCCCTTTGTAATCCCCTAATTTCATAAACGGTGGGTTGCTAATAAAGCCATCGAACTTGCCAAGACTTTCAATCAGTTCTGTATCCATAATACTACCTTGAATCCAAGTAGCTTCAGGCAGAATCTTTTTGCCGACCTCGACATATTCTGCATCGAGTTCTACACATACAAGGTCTATAAAGTCAGACCTGAAACCGCTGTAATGATAATAGGCAAAAGAAAGCATACCGATACCAGCACAAAGGTCTATGACCTTGACGTTGTTTTCGTAGTCATACGGTGCAGGCATTTCAGCCGTTGCAGCTATAGCAAGTTCAAGCGGTGTAAAGAAAGCATTTGTTTCTGTTACATTGTGGGTAGCATAAGGCTTGTAATTTTCAAGAACAAATTCTTTTTCTGTCATTGTCAGGTCTCTTTCAAGACGCACCAATTCAAGAGCTTCATCGTGTAGTTTAAGTTTCCGTTTCGTTATCTTAGCCATTGTCAGGCTCCTATTCGGTGTCATAATTAACAATTACATAGGTTACTATTTTTTCACCTCTGGAGGTTAGAGAAATCTCTCTTGCATCTCTTCTTCTTGCTCTACTAATTCGGAACAGATAACCCAAAGCAACTGGTAAGTATTCAATTCTCTATTTTTTATCTCTTCTTCACTCCAAAACCAATTTTCTCTCAAAATATTAGCGACAATGTCCGGATTCCAAGCACTTGTAAAGTCTCGTATATCTTGCCTCTGAGACATGCCTATAACAAATCCTATACATTTATCCATTCCAGCGTCTCTTGAGCCTAAATAATAGGCTTTTTCAGCCAAGTCAATCGGCATTCTCATTTCGATTTTTCCGCAAGAAGAAGACCACCATCGTAGACTTTTCTCGAATTTCTTATCGATTCTTTGTGTAATTATATGAGAAATTAGCCCAATAAGGGCAAATAAGGCACAAGCTATTATAATTACCCAAGTAAGTGAGTCCCATGCAAGTTGCAAAAATTCAAACATTTCAATACTCCTATCAAGTTATCATTAACAATACTATAGAGTAGTTTTTTTTCACCTCTGGAGCGTTAGATTCTTTCTTCTGTGAAATTGGTTGTTGGGTTTTTGCAGTGGCAACAAACCCTATTTGCGTTATTGAAGATTTTCTTACTCATCTTATTAGCTCGCTCAAAAGAGTTTTTACATTTATTACAGGTATATTTCCACTTCTTAGCCATTCTTGTTCTGGGGATATATTCCTTACTCGCACTTTCCTCATATCTCCATCCAGCCATTCGCTTATTCATTGACCCTCCGAATTGATTACAAACCCTTTTAAAGAGTTGGCTATGCTTATAGTCTCTCCTTTTGAAACAATACAGGTGAGCCAATTCATGTCTAAAAGTCTTTTCAATTCTCTCATATCCGAACTCATTATAGAGCTTTTTGGATAATCTTATACGGAATTCGTTAATCCCAATTTGACGACAATCGCCTGCTCTGGTCTTGAATCTGCTTGAGAATGATATTGAGAGTGTACTCTCAATAGCATCGCCCATTTCTTTTACCAAGTCGTCATAGATTTTTCTAAGTTTTGCAATAGTCTCGTAGTCGCTCATTGTTTTTACTCCAAAAGGTTATCATTAACAACTGTATAGGTTAGTTTTTTTTCACCTCTGGAACTTCGCCCCCGCCCTCTTGTCTTTTTCTGTCTCGCAATTCAATACCATCAAGATATTTTTCAGGTGCATCTGTACCTAATTTACCATTTTCTATATCCATTAAGAAGATTTTGCGAAACAGTTCTATCTCGACACCTCTGACAAAATCGAAAGCCCCTAAAAAAGATGTTATGTCTTTGTTATTAAGACAATCCAGATTATGAGCAAAACATTTAATAGCTTGATTTATGTACTCTTTCTTAATCGAGTTTAACGCATATGCTATGTCGCCTGTCATTTTCTGACTCCTATCAAATTATCATTAACAACTGTATAGGTTAGTTTTTTTTCACCTCTGGAACTATTTTTCCGCGAAAAAAAAGAGCAGTAAATAAATACTGCCCTTTTAACGATAACACAAAACCTTTTATTTTACATCTAAGATGTCTTCAAGCTTAACATCCTTAGCATATCTGTCCAACATCTTCTGTAAATGTTTTTTAGGGACATTGTGAGTCCCTTTAATGAACAAAACATCAACATCAAAAGCCCAATCTGTATCAGCCTCCTCTATACGGATTTCATAGCCCATACGATGAGCAAGTTCGATATGAGGTGTATATGACCTCATTTCTCGGATAGTCGTATGAGTGTTGTCGATAACAACTATCGGGATATCTGCTTTGATTGCTTCTAATGAGCGTCTCTGATTCCATTGGTGAGCCTTGCCCAACTTACTACCATCAAACCGATATTCTTGGTCTTTATTCAAACAAAAGAAGTCATCAGTCGAGAATATTTGACCTAATGCTCCCGCTAATTTCTTCGCCTTCGTGGATTTTCCAGAACCCGGAATTCCCCTCATCAATATAAACTGCTTTTTAACTACTTCTTCCATTAGTCATCTCCAAATTTCATTCTAGGAACTGTATTTATAAATGCCGTCCAAGTATCCAAATCGGTAAAAGTCTGATAAGCAACCGCCGCCGCGTAGTTATCTTGCATCGCACTAAGATTATCAAACGTCTTTTCTGGACAATTATTATCTCTAGCTACTTTAAACTGTTGCTCAACTATAAACTGGCATTGTCTTAATTCTTTAAGGGTCTTGTTAGTAGCTAACCATACCATACTCATGACCTGTTCTAATATCGTCATATATGCTGGTTCACCAACTATAAATGGAAAATATTTACTCATAATTCAAACTCCTATTCGGTGTCATTATTAACACTTACATAGACCCGTTTTTTTACACCTCTGGAGCTAACAACAAGTTATCCAACCAACGCTCGGTGCATAGTATCCCAAGGTGATAATAACCTTATCGTAATTCTTACAGAAATTAGAATAAAGATATACTCTACCTGTTTTGGAGACCCCCGCCCAAATCTTGCGACAAGTCCGACCCAAATATTGTTCTTGTTCTTTTATGTGTCTCTTCATTGTCTTAGACAGCATTGATTTGCGATATTTCGCGGCTTCAAGCTGTTGCTCTATAGTAAGAACTTGGTTACCTGGAATATTCATTCTTCATCTTTCCCTTCACTTAAACCTTGACGATATTCTGCCTCTGTTATATAATCAAACAACAAGCCACCTTTTTCTCCATATTTCTGAGGAGAGAAAGAGAGATAGACTATCCTATATGTAACATACTTAAACATAAAAGACATTGGAACTGTCCAGCCCCAGCTACATACCGTTCTATCATTGTGCATACGCCAAAATCTGCCTTCGTCACGTTGAGCAGTATCTTTCGTTTGCTCTTTCATAAATTGTAGAATTGCTTCGTCCATCATTATATCCTTAAATAGTATCACTTACAATACTATAGATTAGTTTTTTTACACCTCTGGAACATATACCGTGACCGTCTTTGGTATTCTAATATCGGTCTGATACATATCGTGGATATGTTGAGGGCATAGCTTTTTCCTAACAAGCTGATTAACGATACGTTGACCAAGCGGTGTTAGTTTATACCAAGTATTGCAATAAGCAGCGACTGCACCAACAGGTTTAAAGAATCCACTTTTAACCCCTGACCTGTAAGTAGATGAAGTTCCTAAACCTACCCAACTTGTCGGTCCTTGAGTCTCAAGGTGTAGAGTCCTTCGCATGGCTTCCCAAAGTAAACGGGCTTCTTGGGTATAGATTCTCACTATTTTTCGTTTCATTATTTATACTCCGCAAAAGATTATTGTTTCTTATGCTCTAATAGGACAGAAAAATTACACCTCTGGAGCTTATCTCCTTTTTCGACCGCCGCGAAACATTTGTTCAGCATATTTATTGAAATAATACTGAGCAATTTTAAGACCTTCTTCCTCGATAAGTTCCCAATTGGGTTCTGGACTCATCAGATTGAAAGTATCCAATTGATAATATTTGCACTTAGGTTGTTCTATCTGCATCCCCCCCATACTTGAAGGACGAACTTTAAAAGTACCTCCAGACCGGACAGCCCTAAGAATAGATAGATTATAAGTTTGAGGGTCAAGGACATACGCCCATTCTACCCACAACCCATCTGTTTCCTCGTTTATAGACGAAACGGTTGGCATGGCAGGTAAGTGGGTATGTCCATTACAAAATGGGTCTGGAGCAAGGCTCTTTGGTCCCATAGAATGATACTGGTCATAAACGCTACCTTTTATCCGATGAGGTTGACCGACTCCAAATTTACCGCAGAACTGGCAAAGACCACCATTCTGGAATTCTTCCCAATAGCCACATTCCAAAAGAGACTTTCCCCATCTGTCTAGGCATTTCCAATTTGCTTGTAGCATATTCCAAAGCTGGCTACCAAAGGAAATCGGATTACTTCCATCATTTATGTATACTCCAACCCACCCATCGGCGTCATCGGTCATTATACCAACTGCACCTCTTATTCTGGCTGGCTGGGGTGGCTGTTGTGATTGATTATTGAACATATTGCTATCCTTTATAATTGTCGTCTCTTATGCTTTAATAGGATAGAGAATTTTCACCTCTGGAACTTAATACAGATTCCTACTTTCGATATATTCCCATACAGCCTCAAAAATATCGTCAAAATCTTTTTGGGTTTCTTCTTGTTGGGCAGGAAAAGACTTATCGAACCAATCTTCGAGATATACGCTTATATCATTACCAACATCGGTGCCATCTTCGATTGTATCAAATTGCATTCCTCCTATCATTCCTCCTATATTGACCAACTTTAATTGAGGTCTTGACCCGTCCAGGTCTTCTTCATGATAGATAGTAATTTCAAGATTTTGAGTTTCTGTACCTATTGTGACATCAATATCATAATGCTTATGAATTCTCTGTCTTGTCTGGACTACAGATGCTTCGCCGTCAGTAATATCAATCATTCTTTATCTCCAATTTCCCGAAATCCGCAAAAGCCTTTTGCAGTAATCCGAAGTAGTAGAGTATAGAACAAACTATTGCTCCGAACAGAACAATAAACGAAAAGAAGATATTAAGTCCAATAATCTCTTTTACGTCTTGCATCAATGCAAACTCGATTAACCATGAAGCAATGATACAAGCAATAATTCTAATAATTAAATTCTTATTCATAATTTACCTTTCCGCGACATTTTCTTTTATTCGCTTTTTTCTTCTTATCAGTAACGACCATCGTACTCAAACGACCTCGCTCTGTTTTGTCCTGATTCCTCGGCTTTTTAGTACCGAACTGTATATTATGTTTTTTCTTTTGTCTCTTATTCATACTACTATAGAACAGATTTTTTTCACCTCTGGAGGTTAAAAACCATCTTTCCTATAATCTATTACTGGAGTTTCAACTGTAACAGAATTATCTACTCTATTTACCTGTATCTCGATATTATAGAGTTCAGACCACCAAGTTACGGTGCAGCTTTGACCATCAAAATCATCCGCTGAATAGTGAACCATGTGAAAAGCAATACCTAACATATAAAGATAGTCGCCATCTCTGTAATTATCTTCAAGGTCAAAAGCTGAATTGCTCTCGATAATTTCGATAGCTTCGGGGCTTAATTCTCTTGTTTCAATCATAGACATTTTATTTTCCTTTGGTATCTGACAATATACTATCAACATTATTACGCCAAAGATAACCGCTGTTACAATGACTTCAAATTTCACTATTTTAAATTCCACTAAGAATCCATCCAATCCCAATCTTCTTCATCGCTTGGGTCGTCTTCTTCGATACAGTGTATCATATCCCAATCTTCAGCTTCTTCTATAGTTTCACAATCTCTATTATGGAGTTTATTAAACTTCGCGAGAATTTCGTCTTCTGGTATCATCCTCTCATGCCAGCTTTTATCGCCATAACCATAATCCGAAACTATTCTGTAATATCTCATACTACTATAGACTACTATTTTTTCACCTCTGGAGCTTTTCTTTCCGCGAAAAAGGGAAGAGCCGAAGCCCTTCCCCAAATTTCTCCCTTAGTTGCTCAAGAACTTCTGATGAAAGAAGTTGTTCATTTTGATACTGCGAATGTTAGCTTCAACTGGGTTCTTATCTTGAAATCCCTTATGCTTCTCTGTGAAAGCATTGAAGAGGCTCCAAGCATTCCGTGGCATAAATTCCTTATGCCAATTTACAGCATCTGCCTCATTATCAGGACAGTTTGCTTGAGATACCCACTCGTTTGCAACCGTCATAACGTCTTTTGCAGTGATTGCTCCAGCCCTTACAGATTGAACAATCAAATCGTTCGCTTGAACGTCTCTGAGGCGGATGTTCTTCAAACGTATATAGAAGTCATTCTGATACGATTTGAAAATATCAAACTTACCCATAGCGTCATCAAGACGAAGTTGAAGACCTTCAAAAACGTTTATGCTGTGACGGTGATGAACTTGACCAACTGCGTCTTCATTCTCCGAAGTGTACCCAGAGAAACACATATTGTCGCAAACAAAAACCTTGGAACCAAAACAAACGCCAACAGACATCGACTTGTTATAGCTGTTACGGAAACCGAGCATCAAGCGAACTTCTTCGTCCAGGTGGTCTTGATTAGTAACTTCTGCCGTTCCGAAAAGTCTTTGACCATTTGCGGCAACGCCCATTTGAGGTGTTCCCAACCGTAGTCCCTTGAGTTCAGCAGTCTTCTCAAGCATGTTCCAGAGTTCCTCATTTGGAACTGGCTGGTAAGTCTCCGTCTGCTCTGGCAGAGGAATTGCAAAAGCTTGTTCCATTGTTACTTTGCCGCTGCCTTGTGTATGAACCATTAAGCCTTCCATTTGTACATCCTTTCAAAAAGTTTTTTATTATCCTTACATTGCTATAGGATAGTTTTTTTTCACCTCTGGAGACTACCTCAATTCCTTAAGGATACCCTCGAAGTTGGTCAATATAGGTAATCTATCTCGGTATCTTTCGCCGTTCTGATTACCATCCGCACCCATTTCATCAGCCATCTGATTAACCATAACAGCCGTTCTATCCAAGCTGGTGGCTAATGCGATAGTTTTACGCATAATAACAGCAGCCTTATCCCTCATAGCCCACATAGTAGCTTGTCCTATGGTCATTTCAGGTTTATCTTGTCGGTTTCTCTCTAAAACGCCCTTTACATCAAGATTAGCGAATTCTTTGCCTACTATAGCTGTTAGGTCATTTTCAAGATTTTCCATAAACTTATCAACATCTTCATTACGGTATTTATCCATTATTTTTCTCCGCGAAAATTATTATTAACAACTACATAGACTACTTTTTTTTCACCTCTGGAGACTACTCATCTATCGGCTCTCCATTCTCATCAACTGGCTCATCCCAATTGATATTGTAAATGCCAACATAAGAGACAGTGGGAATAATTTCATCCGCTGGACGCTTGCCATTCCTCGCGGCTTCCTCTAAAGTCCATTTCTGAATAGCTGTGAATTTCGTATCTGTCAACAATTCTCCATCTTCAGGATATGGAATAAGGACATAGTCATTAAACCAAGTATGGTCAAGACGACATATAATCATTTCAACATTAAGAAACTTCTTCATCTTGATTCTCCTTAACAAATTTAGCTACTTCTTCATTACAAGTCATATCGCTACCAAAACTATCTTCGATAACATGACCACAACTCGAACATTGCCAACGAATAACATCGCCATGACTCATAAGTTCCCCATAATCGTGGTCGCCGTCCTCGTCAATACGCATAACTTCCGATACGTGATAACCGTCTTGACAACATTCCAAAGTATGCCCTTTACATTCAGGACAAGTAAATTTCAATCCACTAAGTGGGTCAACAATAGCATAATTAAGACAATTGCTAAACTCGTCCATAGCACAAACGTAATCATTACCGACATACAAATCACGAACAGTCCATTTTTCGCCGTCAAAAACATATTTCTTGACTTCGATAGTAAGTCCACCGTCTGAAGGTTTATCAATCAGCACATAGACGTTGCCAGTGTTAGTATTCTGGTGCCGGAGGGTCGCGGCTTCAAAGCCCTTTTCTTGTTGCTCTCTAAATTCAGATAACTTCATTTTATTACTCCATCAAATTATTATTAACAACTACATAGAACAGTTTTTTTTCACCTCTGGAGCTATATCTCTATTTTTGTTCCCTTTGGTACAGAGATAACAGTGTAAGCAACATCGTAATTTTTTTCATCCGTCATCTGTAGGATTCATACTTTCACTTTCTTAAATAATTTAGATGATTTTATATCGCTAAAAAATCTTTTAGCATATATCTGTTTCGTAAAAACCATATGAAGAGGTCCATCTTTCTTCTTTATTACCTTAACCTGACTATATTTAGTTTCGGATTTATTATTAGCGATACGGAAAGAATTCAATTGTTGAGCAACCGCAGTCAACCTCCTAAATCTGGGATTACCGACTAAAGAACGAATAACGTAGGTTGCATGTCTATTTCTTCTTATATTCTTATCAGCAGTGGTTTTATAGTGACCATATTTGCCATTAACCCAGTCTTGGTTTTTCTTGATCGCGGCAAGTTCTTCGGCTGAAAAAGGAAAAATAAACTCTACTATCTTATCATCAGTCAACAAAACCTCGACTTCATAGTCCGATAGTAATTCAGCTACATCTAATATCGTATGTGCATATCTCATAAAAAAACTCCATCAAATTATTATTAACAATACTATAGAGCCAATTTTTTACACCTCTGGAGATACTTCAATCTCCTATGAGGCGATAGCAGACCTAACATATAGGAAGTATCTATTTTTTTCGGAGCAGATGATAGCCAGTATTTCCAATGATTAGGAAGTTTAGCAGATGGGTTCTCCATGTTCCCAATATAATTATCTTTAATAAGAGTTATAATCTCCATTTCATGTGGATATTCGGATTCATCTGTAAGCTCGATAACGCCGGTAGGAAATGACATAGAAGAATTTTCCCCTAAACGCTGTTCAACAGCATTGAGGACATATAACCTCGTTTTCTCAGAGTAATTTGTTATCTCGGTGGTATCTGTCCAGACCTCGTTAATACATTTGGGTCTTAGCCATATTCTGAATTCCCGTGTAATAACATTGATTATACAGGTGGCGTGTCCATCAATCTCTGGTAGGTTGTTATCCCAATTGCAATTCCAAAGAATTACTTTAAGACAGTTTTTATATCGGTATACGTTACTCATAAAAAAAACTCCTATACAAATGTTATTAACACTCATATAGGAGTAAATTTTTTCACCTCTGGAGACTAATCGCAATATCAGTCAGGAGTATTCGTAATATCGTCTTTCGTTCCGAAAAGACCATCAGCTCCAGCAGATATAAGTATAAATGTATCCCTATTATAAGGAACATAATTTCCCCCATTGACAGGGTATTGAGGATTGATAAATTTATCATGGAATAACCCTGCGTCATTATAGAGTGGGTGTATCTCGCCCGTAATAATATGTCCAAAATTCATCATTTCGTCATTATCAAGATAGTTAAAGACTTGGGTGCCTGTTCCTGGAGGGTGTTCCCATAGACTGCTTGACTTGCTAGCTTTATAGTATAATATAGGAGTACCAATTTTCCTCGTAACGCCAGCATTAGTAGTAATTTTTTTCTTGCGGAATAAGTCGGTAAAGACATAAGCTGGAGCATTGCCCGCTATCGGAGTACCGCTACCATCATCATCGCCTAAGTAGATACCCGTTGTCAGTAATGGAGAGACCTGTCCCATTTGGGCGACATCAATAGTGTTCAACTCTAGATAAGAGTAATTCCTATTTGCCATCGAAGTATATGGGGTACCAGAAGCATCATCGCCAGCATTCCATGTACTATCATCATCGAAACCATGCAAATCTCTACCAACAAGAGCTTCTGTCAATACATGAGAACCGAAAGTACCTCCAGCAGTGCCTGTAAAGTCAGAATCTGGATACTCCATATCGTTATCATGTGCCCATATTTCAAGAGCAGTGTCAATTTCCCTTATCTGAGCGGCCTGTCCTAGAGACTTAGCTTGTCTTTTAATTCCATTAACGCTAGGTACCAAAATACCTATTAACAGTGCAATGATAGCAATTACCACTATCAACTCGATTAACGTAAAACCTTTTTTCTTCATTTTCTTTCCTTCTTAAATTTAGACAATACTCTATATTATACTACATTTTTAAAACACTTGCAAGTGTTATCTCTTACATAGAATAGATTTTTTTCACCTCTGGAGGATTAGCATCAGCAACAGCGTGACATAACTTTATGAAATAATCGCTATCATAACTACCCCTAATCATATTTATATCTTTCAATACCCACCTAACATTACCCTCAAGATAACCTTTATCGTTATCTATCCTGTCCAAACTCGCAGAAGTTAGATGAGGTTGACGACTCGTTCCACCAAAACAAATTGGCAAATTTGTTAAAGAACATTTCCTATCTTGTTTGATAAATAAATCCCAAGCATATTTTAAAGAAATCTTAAAATCTAAATCACGTTTTTTAGCTCCTATTTTAAGTGTTCCCCATAATTTCCCGCTTATATCTTCATATCCCGTGTAAAGAGAACTATTTTTACCTCTCGTTTTTTCGTATCTACTTTTATCACAACCACAAGAACCTATTTTACCATATCTAACATGTGCAGCATCAATACTTTTTTCTTTACCGCAATCACAAAGACAATTAGCTCGATATAAAATTTTGTTATTTCTATCTTTGATTCTGCTAATACTCTTAACAGCTAACATATGAAACTTTTTATCAAGAATATCTTGGTACGCCTTACATTGATGAAAATGAGAATAATCAATGTCATATTTTATTATCTTTGCTTTTACGGTCTTACTATTTATCCCTATTTTTCGACCAACGTCTCTAAAACTATTGCTATCTTTAACAGCTTGTATTAAAATCTCTTTATTAAACTTCATTTTCTTCTCCTTATTACTATAATATATATTTGACTTTCAATATATCATTGTAATAAAGTGCAGAAAACTCCTTTATTTATTATTCAAATTCATAAACTGTCACATTTATGCCTTCTTCTATCCAAATTTCTCTAATTAGTTCGAGTATAAAATCGAAATTGCCTCCCGCGAGTTCGGAACCGAATTTCGGTGCGTGTATCGCAAATAACTTATCTGGATATTTATCAGCTTCTTTTTTTATCCATAAAGCAACCTTAATCATACATTTAGCCAAGGCGATATATCTTAGAGGCACTTCAAAATCCGAATTACCTCTATAACCATCTTGTGCTAACATATTAGCAACTATCATTTTTGATGGAAAAATAGCATTTTTACTATCATATAACCTAAAACCATTCAATTCTTGCCAACCGACAGTAGAACAAAAAGAGGCAAAAGATACTAATCCCAACATATCTTTTTTATCTTTTGGTATAGTACGGTTCTCGAACATATTCTGGTAGCATCTCATCGGATTATCATCTTTTTGGTTGAGAGCCATAACAAAACCAGCCCCCCACGCTTTTAAATTATTAGCCACGTGAGGTATAATTGCCAATTCGTTTGATACCAAGAATTGAGGACTTCTTACGTCGCCTTTAACTGTTCTTAATGTTCCGTTCATTTTTTACTCCAATCAATTATTATTAACAACTATATAGAATAGTTTTTTTTCACCTCTGGAGGTTAGAGAAGACTGAAGAAATCTTTTCTCATTCGAGTGTAATCAACAGCATCAAATATAGGCTCTAACAGACCTTCAAAGTAATCAGCCATAGCTTCTCTTGAACCCGTATCAGCCAAGCCAACTTTCTGGTCGTAATAGACCCGAATATCTTCAATCGCTTGTGGCAAGAGATTACCATATTCACTAGTAATTTCCAAAAGGATGATAGCTTGAACCAAGTTATCAATGATTTCTTTGACCTTATTAGAGACAACCAACGCTCTCCTTAAGTCAATATTGTCAGCAGTATTGTCGTTAATATGATACAGGGAAAAAGGATTATCGTAATCTATTTTCTCTATAACATTATTTAGGACTCCATCCTTGACGACACCGCTTCCTATACTATGCCATATAGCAAGGATTGAACCAAGTTCACCGTCTTCGATTGCTTCGCCCAACTGCTGAAGGGCATAAACCGCTTTAGAGCCTATTGACTCTTGAGCTATTTTTCCTTCAGCCTTAATAATAAGCATACGCAATTTAAAATCATCGCTTTCAGGTTTTGTGAATTGAACCATACGTCCAGTACTATCGAAAGTAATGGTTGTCATGCCCGTATCTAAGTTTGTACCGATTGTTGCACTCATTATATTACCCTTACATAGTTATTGCTTACATAACCATAGATTAGATTTTTTACACCTCTGGAGACTATAGAAAACGACTTACTATATCGAATTCCTTCTGAGTCATAGTTCTGGTCTCGATGTCGCCAGTAAAGATTTCCATATTATCAGCATCGACTCCACATCCTTCATGTTCGACATTATACAGTTCTTCGAGTTCTTCGACTGAATTTGCTTCTTCTGTCCAGCTAATAGTATATTCTCTATCGCCTTCTCTGGTTTCCTGTTCAATAAAATAAAACATAATCTTTCCATTTATAATTCAAAATTTTCTTCATTTACAAACTGCATTTGCCCGCCATCGCAATCAGGACAATCTCCACAATCGTCATCCCAACTCGTATGACCACATTTAGGACATTCATAGAGATTTCTGAAAGCATACCTCATAGTCTCTTTGATTTCATCCCATTCGTATCTTGTATCTCCAATACGAATAGCGATTTCGTATTCTTTTACATAATCTAAAATAGCTTGGACTATCATAGTAGAAGAGCCGTGGTCAACTGAATGATTTAGAGACCTTATGATTTCCGTTAGCAATTCCATATCATCATCAGGAACATTACTTTTTTCCGCGAAAATAAGATTCGTAGAGTTATAGTTGTCGTAGACATTAACTACATAATCGACAGCATCAGTCCGTAAATCCTTACGCTCAAAAATATCTATTGTCGGTCTATTAGGCATTTGTTAAAACTCCTATTCAGTGTTATAATTTACAATAACATAGATTCAATTTTTTTCACCTCTGGAGAAAAGAAAGAATACGAGCTTCGTGTCTTCTTATCGGGGCATCATTGAAACCGACACACCAAATTTAATGTAGTCCACTCGTATTCTAATTGGAGGGGTTCAAGTCTCCCTAGTCGCAATCTATCTCGCTAATATATTCTTCAATATCGTTATAATGATTATCTTCATCGGCAACCCAATGTAAAGCGTCATCTTCATCAACGCCATTATTGGTAAGGAACGTAATCTTGTCTGCCGCTCCCATAGCATCCCACTTCTCTTCATTGACACAAATTACATCGTCAACATCTGACCCTGACTGATTCGCTAATAGAACAGTAACGCTATTCGTTGATTCAGGACATAGGTCGCAAGAATCGAATTCGCTTTTAGCTTCTTCTTCGTTTTCAGCCAAGATTCTTAAAGTTACATCTGTCGTTATTGTACCTGTTACGTCATAATATTTTTCGCCCATCGGTTGAACTCCTAATTTAGTTATAGTTTACAATACTATAGATTAGATTTTTTTCACCTCTGGAGGTTCTAAACTCGTCTTAACCTCCGTCTCATTGACAGTTTTACCGCCAACTTGGTCCCAATTACCGCCGTTTTTTACTTTCATATTCCAACCCTCTTTAATGTCATTCCAAGAGTAGGACGGGTCGGCTACAATCATCTTCTCATCAGACGCTTTATGATAAATAACGTCTCCAGCTTTGTGCTTTGGAGGACTGACTTCCAACCTATCGGCTCTGTCTTGCTTAATGTCGGCAGCAGTAGTCTCGACTTTGTCTACAACATAATTACAGCCTTTGACCATCAGACAACCACCTCCGACAACAACTAACAGAAAAAAACAAATAACGACCAATACCAATATCTCAATTAAAGTAATACCTTTACGTGACTTCATAAATCTTTCCCTTCAAAAATAGTTTTTATTAACAACATATTAGATTAGTTTTTTTTCACCTCTGGAGAGTTCATATTTAGCTTGTAATTCAGAGTTGTTAATTGTCAATGTGTCTCTACCAATAGACGGTATTTTAGCAAAATCGCAACTACCAGACCATACTTTGCCATCAATTTCTCTTCGATAGCTGCCTCTATTATCATTTTTAACTTCACTTATAACTTTTACTTTTCCGCATTCAGTACAGACAGTGAAAGTTTGAGAGAACGTCCAAGGTATATCCCAATGAAACTCTATTACTTCGTCTGTCTCCGAAAATACTATAGGAGAACATCTGTGAGTAACTTTTTTAAACTTTTTAGAAAGCCATTTAAGCATTGTATCTCTTTTATATATTATTCGCTATACCATCAATCGAGGCTTCTAATCCCTCAATATAGGCGGGAGACTCTATATTAACGCCAGCAATAGCGTGGTTCAATACCAGCGATTCAATAGCATCGCAGGCATAATTATAGTTACTTTGACTCTTTAACTCTCCTTGTTTTTCTTCTGTAGTTAAAACATCTTTAATCTCTGTCCATTCATATGATTCATAACAATCAAAATCGCAATTAGGGTCTTGACAGTGAGGACAGGTTTCCTTTAAACAACTTTGGATACTACCCCCTCCATATCGGACAGAGCCGTCCCATATCGGGTCAACCAGTGTAACGAGGATATTATAGAGAGGTAATGTAATGATACCTGATTTTTGTATTAACCAATCGTATTTACCGTCAAATATCTCTAACTGATACCTGTGTCCTTCTCTCAAATCGTCTTCATTCATTTGAGCAGGTAGCAAGCCTTGTACTTTAAAGTCGGAACTAACTATTTTTTCCTCAGTAAATTCGCTGAAGGTTAAATCGAATATAAATCTTTTTAACTGAATTTTCTTAAACATTTACGTCTTCTTTCAAAAATTGTTATTAACTCATTCGGTGTTATAGGTTAGTATATTTTCACCTCTGGAGCTTTTATTTTTTCGCGAAAAAAAGAGACGGCTAGGAGGAACCGTCTCTTTAGGAGTGACCGTTAGGAGGTACGGTCATTGAACGAACTTACTTGGGTTTGACTTCGATATTCATACCGTTAGCCGATACTTCAATATCGTACTTGTCAGGAAGACTACCAAACGCCGATGTGAGCATCTTGGCATTCAACCTTAGCCGACCATCGGAATTGACTTGAAGCGTATCATACGGCGACGATGTGACCTCTGTGATGGACATAACGCCAGCAACCGACTGTGAATAGTCTGTCTCAATGCGAACCATCTTGCCAGCCGTTAAACCGAGTTTTTCCAAAATTGGTTTCGGAATATTCAGACGTTTTTCAACCGTCAAATCGGTGTCAGTGTCGGGCGACAATGCCGGTGTCGGACTTGTCGGTGATACAGGTGCAGCTGTTGGCTGTACTGCCAACGGGTGAGTCATAGCCGAAACAGTATCAGGGTGATAAACGTAAGAATGACCAACCGTCAATTCGGTGAGTGTTCTTTCGTAATCATCGCAGAACGTGTTATTAAACTCTTCGAGAACCATTTCCTTAACGCCGCCGTCGTGAGGAACGCTCATAAGAGGATTTTCTGTGCGAAGCTGCTTTGTAATATCAAAAGCAGTAAAGACTTCGTTGAGTCCGGTTAGTGTGCAGATAAGGGCAATAACCTTATCATTAAGCGGGTCAGTAACTACGACCGCTACGATTGGTGAACCATCAGGTGCACCGTTGGTGGATACATGATTATCCATTTGGGTAAATCTCCATTTAACATTAACAATATTATTTTTTAACTTCTTAACATCTTACTAGGTTACGTTTTTTCCACCTCTGGAGAATCAATCATAGCTGCTATTTTGTCTTTAATAACTTTACTGACAGATGTCTCAAAGCTACGAACAAGCTCGTCTATCTCAGATACAGAATCACCTAAATCTACAAACTTCTCTCTGATAAGCGTTTCAGCAGCTTCCGTTACCTGCCTAGCGACATTTTCTTGCCATCTGTTTACGAATGCTTCAGCATCAACCTCAACACCATTGACCTGTATAGTAATCTCATAAATGCCATCATCTTTTTTCGCGTCAATGACTTCGTTTATAACCTTCATAGAAGATGTTATAATTAGATAGTTAAAAATATTATCTCTATCTCTGTCTTTATTAAAATCATGTTTCATTATTTTTCTCCGCGAAAAATGAATTATTATTAACAACCTAATAGGTTACGTTTTTTTCACCTCTGGAGGTTATTAGATAATCTCAAGTTCGGCTTTTGTGTAATATCCACACCAGCCATTACTAAAATCTACTTCAAATTTCTGTATATGTATATGCCATTTCTCGACAAAGGCTGTTCTACCAGTTGTAAAAGCTTTTTTCTTTATAATTTTGACTGTTTTTCCAACCATTTTTACCTCTATTCAAATTCTATCAAATATTTTAAATTTGCCTGATTGCACTTGTAGACAATCATTTCATTATTAGTGAAACACTGGTGGTTTATTTTGGGTAAATTACTGTTGTATTCGAGTTATCCGTTACTATCTTCCAATTATATATTTTAGACGGGTCATTATATTCACTATAGACTGTAGGAATATATTTCATTATAACATCATATGCTACTGTTATTACTTCTCCCCCACGACCTCCTGCTCTTATAGCGTCTACAGTATCGTAATATCTTTTTGCTACTATCGAACCTGTTATTCTATATCTTTGTCCAAACAATTTTATTTGTTTTTTTGGGTAGTAATCAATTGTATCATACCGAATAATCTTCATATCTCTTATGTAGTGAGAAAGAGCTACCAATGCTCCAGGGCTATAGTCGTTAACATCTCTAGTTACTAATGCACGCCTCTTTTGCCTATCCTCAACTTTTTCTCTTTCTTTCCTTGCTATATCAGCAATTTTCTGTCGTTTCGCTTCTGCCTCTCTTTTAGGAGCATCTGCTTCCCATCGTATCTTTTCTTCGAGTTGTCTTTGACCCAATTGTTTTTGAGCAATTTTTGCTCTATCTGCTTTAATGCTTCCGACCCCCCAAACTATAATAAGAGTTATTAGGATAGCTCCTATAGAACTTAAAATCGTTATGTTTCTTGCTTCTTTAGTCATTTTTAAACTCCTATCAAATATTCTTTACAACCTAATAGGTTACGTTTTTTTCACCTCTGGAGGTTATTCAAACTCAATAAGGTATTTTAAATTTGCCTGATTGCACTTGTAGACAATCATTTCATTATTAGAAACCGAACTTTGACCACCTTTTGCGAAAGTAGAGTTATAACCCTTACGAGGGAAATCCCTACCCCAACCGCTCGGAGTATAAGCCTTACCCATAGCAACATCAGCCAAGAACATAAATATACGTCTTGTACTACCTCCGCCCCTCCAAAAGTTAGTGGCATAGTTCAATGCCTTAGTTGACTGGTCGGAGAAATACAATCCATCGCCGAACATTCTACCTGTTACATGTCCAGAACTGGAGCGAGGTATAATCAAACCGATTTTCAAGATAGACAATAGGTTAGAGCATTTCGTTCCATGCCATAACTCTTGAACATTACCAACTTTAGAGCCGATAGATTCATAAGCTGAATTCATTGCTCCTATCTTGACCTCATAGACCTTTTTAACCGAATATCCAGCCGTAACGTGCATATTCAGTTTAGTATCTTTAAAGTATTTTTTTATCCGCGAAATAATAGCCCTATCCCTTACAACGTCAAGCGTAACATCAAAGAGTTTAGGTTGTACAACTTTGGTCTTCTTACCAACTGCCGCAGTCGCTCCAGCTTGTATATCATCGAAAGAAGCCGTTAAGCCATCTAACAAGTTATTTTCTGTCTGTAATGCTTGGGTATTGGGTAAGATAAGTTCGGGTGTAATCTTTTTCATACCTACAGCATGAGGTACAAGACGTAAATATTCATTTAGTTTTCTTGCCAATACAACGCTACCGAATTTTTTGTTGGCTACATAATCAGCCATATCATCTAGCAAGTCCCTAGCGTCTGATACCATTTCTGGTAGGATGACGCCTAATGGGGTCTTGAATGTCGCTGTAGAAGCATCGTATTGAATAGAACCACCCGAAGCTTGTACAATATCATGAACATTCTCTTTTACGAGAAAGTCAAACAAATCTTTTACAATCGGGTCTTTAATATCAATATCGTTTTTAACGATAGCTTTCAAACTTGAAGAAGATACTGTATGAGAACTTGAAGAAGATACGCCTTCAGCAACTTTAACCTCTGTATATAACTTATCAGGTTTGTTGTTCGGATTTATTTTTTTACGCATCTTAGAGAGAGCTGCAGACTCCGAAGTGAGTTTACTCTGTAGCTTTTTCCCTACTCTACCCCACTCCGTTAAAGCCGTACCGTCCGGATATGTGGTATATTGCCATACCTTATTATTATTGGTATCGCCGAAACATACGCATATGAATTTTTTATGTTCTTTTACAGTTGACATTCTAACTCCGTTTACAATATAACAACAGCAACTACAATTAAAACAACTCCGATAAATGGGTGACCGACACAACAAAGGACAGTCCCGCCGATGATACCAGCTAATTTCAACATTTCGTTTTCCTTAATTTAATAGATTATATTTTTTTCACCTCTGGAGACTAATATTCGTTATCCGTACCAGAAGTAAAATTATCTAATTCTTTACCATATCTATTGCAAACAACTACTTCAAAAGCTCCAGCAATCATAAGACCTTGCTCAACTGCTTTTTTAGCCTTTTCGACAATACGGGTACAGACTTCTTTTAAGCCTTCTTCATTACTATACGCCTTATCTTCATGGCTAGTAATCTGTTGCCCATATTGTTTAATATGATAGAACCTCATTATACCCACCCTTATAATCACTTGCAAGGAAATTATCTTTAATCTGAAGATTTCGCAATCATTGAGCCTATTGTCGATGGTATAGTCCAATACCAATATTTGAAAAAATACATAATACTTATAACAAACATAGAGTGTTCGCCAAAATCGTTTGGCATAAATAAGTAGCAAAAACAACTACAGATAACACAAATAATCCAATATATAAAAAGAAGTATCATAACATTATCCCTTGTTAATAGACCAATAACCTCTGATACCATCGTTACCGTCAGTACCCATTTTATTTAGTTCGCCCTCGGAACACCCTTGACCAATACTATATTCAATATGTTCGCTTTCAGAATCGCCAAGTTCGATTTCCGAATCATCGTCAAGATAATACGATATATCGTGATTAAGAATAGTTATATGATTATTAGTATCTTCTGGCTTTTCAGCTTCAGCTTTTTCTTCCGCGATTTTAAATTCAAGCCATTTTTCAATCTCATCAATTTTTTTATAGAGAGGGGCATATATATTAGTACAACCGCTTTTTCTCTCTACGCATAGAGTGCGTAGAAAATCAAGATGACTTACTTTTTCCAATTCTTTTTTCTTCCATCTAAATTTCATGACATCAATTCCTTAATCATTATTTATTATTTATACTGACATAGGTTCCATTTTTTTCACCTCTGGAGCTTTTGCCTTCTTACGCTTTTTAGGGCGTTTTTTCTTTTTCGGCAATGGATAATTAAACAACCTACGATACTTCTCTTTCCAAGCGATACGCTCCATACCCCACTTAAACTTAATTATCTTGTGTTCTAATCCGTGGATAATGATACAAGGGTCTTTTTTCGTTTTAGCTTCAAGCCCCATACAAGCCCTACATTTATTACAACTTGTTTTTCTGCCAGCTTCGCTACTTGCAGGACAAACAAACTCATTTTCAAGTAATGGCTGGTCTTTATTTAATCTAATCCTAAAAGACCTCCAACCCAACTTTTTGGCTTTCGCATATTCGCTGGCATTATCGCAACTTGCCATACAATAATCTTTAAGCCGTGGGTGTACCTTGCGGGTGTTCCATTGGTGGGTATAGCCAGTGTTTCCATCGGATAGAGCAGCGAATTTATCCCATACCTCTATTGGTACTGCCGCTGGGTCACCATAAGCCCCTAATCTTAATTCTCGACCTTTAAACATAGAGGCATGACTATCCTCATAAGGGACATACTTATCTCTAATGTAAGCTTTAAAAGTACTGTCTGGTCCGAATGCGATATTGACATAACAAGAGCCGATATGTTTGTGTTTACAATCGCCGCATACAGAATAATCCCTACCTTCTTTAATGGCTAGGATAGGGTCAACATCTGCACACATTATCCAAACTTGAACCATCTTACCAGTCTTATCATTCGACGATTTAAAGGTAGCAATAGCAACAATCATTCTACCGTCAATGTTAGAAGGTCCTTTATATAGTATTAGTCCTAATGGCTTTTTCATTTTACAATCCCTTAAAAAGTTTTTTGTTTTCGTTAATACCATAGATTAGAATTTTTTCACCTCTGGAGAATTACCTTTTCGCGAAAAAAAACCCCTATCGGAAAGTGGATAACCGATAGAGGCTTTTGCCGTGAAGCTATGTAAAAGGGAGATTTACTTCTTTGGTAATACGACTGTTGTAGTCGTGTTGTCAGGAATAATGCCAAACTTCTGACCCATTCCATAACCTAACAACTGACCGAAGTAGTTGCCGCCGTCAGCATTGCCACCTTGACCGTTTGTCAGCATAACAGTACTTGGTGACTGCATCTTAGAAAGAGCAAGAGCTACTGATACGTCTCTCTGAGCGTTAATCTTAGCAAGGACTTCTTCTTGCTCGGTAATAGCTCCAGACAGTTCAATAGACTTCTGTTTACCCTCAGCCTTAGCAATTGTTGCTTTCTTGTCTTCGAGTGCCGCAGTTGCATTGATTTCAGCAACTTCAAACGCTTGACTAGCAATTACAAGAGCAGCTTCTTTGTTAATCTTATTAACAGATAGCGTCTGAGAAGCAACAGTTTCAGCTTGCTCTTTAGCGAGCATTGCAACGTCTACGTTCTTCTGAGCAGCGATAGTCGCAAGTTCTGCATCTCTTTCAGCATCAGTAACTTGCTTCATCTTAGCCATATCAGCTTTACCTTTTTCTTCGGCAATCAACTGAGCGTATTCTGCAACTGTTGACATTTCTGCTTGAGCAAACTTAATCTTATCAGCCTTTGACTTCTCAGCCGCAAGGAAAGATTCTTTCTTAGCAGCAAACTGCTTCAAAGTCTCAGGGTCATAAACAGTTTCAGTAATAGAGAACTGGAGAACTGTAATACCATAAGTCTTCAAAGGAGAAACCTTAGCAACTACTGGCAAGCCGTTACTGTCAAGTATCAATCTAGTTGCCGTTACTGCTTCGGTGCGAGGTTTTTCGCCGCTGGCAATCTCGTCTTCTGACTGAGGAAGTTCGATATACTTCTCGATACGTTCCATACCATACAAGCCTTCTGCTGTCTGGTTTTCTACCAACTGAGTGAATTCAGCCTTACGAGCCGCTTGGTTCTCAGAAGCCGACATAAGAGGTCCGCTTGCTTTTACGCAGTTTATCAAGTGAGACTTAACAGCGATTGTTGCATTCGCAATATTTCCGCCGAACTGCTGATGGAAAATTTTACGGTCTTCATCGCTACTCGGTGTTGCAAATCTAATATCAGTCGAAATCTGAGCAGTACCTCCATCGTTAAACGTGGTACGAATAGACTCGATAGTGTTTGCTCCATCGCCTTGAATGTCGTTCCATCGCTGACTGATATAACGAGGATACGTTGTGATTGTCGCAAACATCTTTATATAATACCCAGGTTTGTCCTGAATAGTTACTTTACCGTTAATAGACTGTTTTACCTGCCAATTGGTAGCTTCATTTTTCTCAATCATTCCGCCTGAGAAACAAGCCAAAATGACAAGTGCGATTACTACTACTATGCCGCTAATTATTAACTTCGTGTTCATTTTTTTACTTCCTTAATTTTAATACATCATTTTTTTTAAACTACATACGTTTTGCTACGTCACTTTTTTACTACTACTAAAATACTCTCCACTTTTACTTCATAGGCAAAATTCCTTTCTAATCTTTTATGATTAGTCAATAAGTTAAACTACTCTTCTTTATCGGTCTCTTTACCAAGAGCTTTGTCAATGACTTCGCTCTCAGCAGCCGCATCCTTAATAGTCTTTGCAATACCCTTAGACTTGTCTGCCAATCCGTCCTTAGCATTTTCCAACTTGTCGATAATGCTAGAGGTCGTATCGGAGGTAAGGTCTTGACTCAACTTGTCAATCTTCTTACTACGAACAATCTTCGGCAATACAAAGAAGAGGAAGAATAATATAAATAGTCCGATTCCAATAATGGAAAACGGCGTTACTACTGCTAAAGTTTCAAACATGTTTTTATCCTTAAATAATATACTTAATTAACATCTTACTAGATTACGTTTTTTTCACCTCTGGAGATTATACCTATTTAGGAAACACTTTCAAGTAAAAAATCAGGTAAAAGGAAAATAGGCATTCTCTTCAGTTGCCAACGTCTTTATCTTTTGACAGAATTTGACAGTCGCCTCATTTCTAGCATCATGATGTCCTTTTTCTCCCATTGCAGCCCATTCCATTATAAGAGCCATCATAGCTCTCATAGTAGATTGCTGTAGAGTTCGATGATTAGTAGTTATTGCCTTAACGAACTCTTCTATGACTTCTTTCTCATAGGACATGCAATTAAGAGCTTTTGTGAGGTTATTAGCAGCATCCTCACCGGCTTGTCTTACTTTTTCTTCATGTTCAGTCATTATTTCTTCCTCATCATTTCATTAAATAACGTATTGTAATCTTCTAGCCAAGTTGAACTGTTGAAATCAGTCATATCATTTACTCCAAAAAGTTATAATTTACATTACCATAGATTATTATTTTTTCACCTCTGGAGAACTACAAAATTTTATGACTCCAACCATTTGCTTCTTGAGTCAAAACAACATAATGCGACCTATCTATATAAAGGTCATGCATAAAGCTCTGAACACCTTTATTCTTATCCCTGTAGAAATTAATTCTAAACTTATTGACTCCTACTGTACAGTATTTGACATCAACTTCATCACCTTCCATAGGAAAAGCTTTGCGAATATATTGTTCTGCTGTTAATGCTGGAGCTATTTCTACTTGCTTTTTTTCTTTTATGCCTGCAAACATTTGTACGTCCTTTTAATAATTCATTTACATTACTATAGATTACTATAGATTACTATTTTTTCACCTCTGGAGAACTATCTTTAAAATAAATAAAGGATTATATACATAAAATACGAATATAATATACATAGACGTTTTCGATATAAAAGGAGAAAAATTATGAGAAAAGGATACAAAGCAATAAGGATAGAAGTGCCAGAAGAGATATACGAATCATTTAAAGAACATACACAAAAAGAGTACAAAACTCAAACCGGAGCAGTCCGAGAAATGATAATACAGTATATATCAGAACGTCAGGAGAATAGCAATGCCTCTCAAAGATAGAGATAAAGAAAAAGAATACCAACGAGAATGGTATCAAAAAAATAAAAAACGAGTATTAGAGCAATCGAAACAATATAAAAAAGACAATAAAGAAATTGTAAAAGAACGTAATAAACTATGGTATATAAAAAATAGCCAAATTATTTCCAAACAAAAGAAAGAATATTATCTTAATAACAAGCCTAAAATAATGGAACGAACTTTAAAATATGAAAAAAATAGGTATAAAACCGACCCGATATATAGGCTAAACAGATGTGCTAGCTCTTCTCTTAGCCGATGTCTCAAATATCACAATTTATCTAAAAACAATAACCATTGGGAAAACCTCGTTGGCTATACCGTTAAAGATTTAAAAGAGCATTTAGAAGGACTATTTCTTGCTGGTATGACTTGGAACAATTATGGAGAATGGCATATCGACCACGTTATACCTCAAACCTTCTTCGCCTATACTTCAACTAATGACGTAGAGTTTAAATACTGTTGGTCATTAGACAATCTGCAACCTCTCTGGGCTAAAGATAACTTATCCAAAAGTAATAAGATATAATTATTTAGTATTTCAATTTTGCCAAGAAGTTAATATTCCATTCTTAAAATAAAGATATGGGCCATGACTACTATACATCCCATCATCAATACCATATACCCATTGTTCATGAGTTCCCCAACTTCCAACGCTTCTGTTTGTCCCATGAGGAGGATAACCTCTCATCTCAAAGACATCATTTTCTGTCATGCCCAATTTAAGATAGTTTTTAATAATATAATATCTCATATTAGAGTCATTAGGATAAACTTTATTAGCGTATTTCGTTCTACTCTTTTTCTTAGCTTCTTTTTCTTCATATTCAGCATTTTGAAGTTCTTTTAACTTGGAGGCATAGAGGCGATTAACTTCTGGAAAATCCCCATAACTTCTTTCATAATCTTTCATAAATCTACATCTAAGTTTTAAATCTATTACATCGCTGGCATTATTTATATCATCGATTAAACTATTCTTAGTTATCTCTCTAAAATCCATACAACCACTACAGAACATAACTGCCATTATCGCTATAATACTTAACTTTTTCATCATCTTACTGTTTCCTTTCGGGGTCATTGGATATCAATTTATAATCTTCGCTATCGAGAAGCGACTTTAATATTTTAACGCATTTTTTAGTTTTTTGGCGGATAGTAATACCAAACTTCTTTTTAAAATCTGAGGCAAGATAGAAACTAGTCCTATCTAACGACTTATTCTCTCTCTGATAATTAACGAATTCTTTACCGCAAACATTAGTAGGAGCCCATAGCCCTTTAGAGGGTTTTCTCCATATCCAAATACAGTCATCATCTTCATCACGTGTAATATATACTTTTTCTTGTTTGTCCATTATCTATTTACCTCTTGTAGCCATAGCCAAATATCATCGCTGTCTTCGTCTCTACTTATATATAGTTTCATAACTTACCTGCCTTAATAGCTCTTTTAATTTCTTCAACTGCTTCTTTTGACATTGCTAATATACCGTCACGACATCTTACGTCCAATTCAAATGGAATAGCTATTTCCATTTCAAAAGACATCTTACTTTTCATTAGTTGATTATGATATGGAATAGGTTTCTTTAGAAACTCTTCACATGTTAATCTTATTGCATTTTTATCAGGGGTATATGTGAACATTTCTGATTTTGGGTCTCTTTTTATATGATTACCTGTTACCACATAAATATATTCAGAGTAATCGGTATGACATAAGCCTATATCTCCATATTGCCAGCTATAACCTCTCTTATACAGGAGTCTTTGAACGTCTATTCTCTCTTGTCTTGTATTTGTTTCTATTATCCATACTTTACTCATAATATTTTTGATTCCTTAAAGATAGATAAAGCCTCTTTTTGAGCCATAAATCGTTTATGAGCCTCTTCATATGTTTTAGAAGGCTTATCATCTTCTATTATGAATCTAGGAGATACTTGACCTTTTCCGAAGAATTCTGTAATAACATTAAATTGAGTTGTCGAACCAACAAGATTCTCTTCTTGTATAGATACTACAATGCGTAACCCATCTTTACCATAGATTTCATCGTAATCATGGATACCAGTAGAACAAAAATTTGTTTTAGTAATCATAAGTATTCCCTTTCGGTGTTATAGATTGTTATTTTTTCACCTCTGGAACTTTAATTTTTCGCGAAAAAAAAGAGACATTACGTCTCTATTTAATTGTATGAGTATATCCTAATACCCAGAGAGGGAGTCGGACCCTCAACACTTTCATTTTGAGTGAAAGAAGACTGCCAATTGCTTCACCTGGGTGGAAAAATTAAACGCACCCGAAGAGACTCGAACTCCCATGTATCCAAATTACCCTTTCATCTCGTTCGTAGCGAGAGGGGATACGAGTGCTTATGTATGAGTACCCTTCAATTGTTTCTCGTCTTCCTTCTGCTCTTCGATATCTCTATCGACTTCTGCTATAAGGGTGCTTCTCCATTTAAGCTTCAGGAGCTTCTAGGGGACCTTCTAATCTCTTTAGAACATCTTTTTCCTCTTCTATGCTCTCTATATTAACCGTTAAACCACATGCATCGCAATACAGTGTATGGTCGTCTAAAGATTCGCACTCGTCGAATAGGTGAATGTTCTTTCCGCAGAAATATTTCTTAAACAGCCAATGAGAAAATCGGTTGTCTAGAAATTTAAAATATGTTATGCCTCTATAATTATTCATAACGCACCCGGCAGGATTCGAACCTGCGACCTACGGATTAGAAATCCGTTGCTCTATCCAGCTGAGCTACGCGTGCTTAAAAGCTTAGCATTTACGACTTACTGTATCCGTATCCGACTTACTGCATCCGTATCCGATTTACTTGATTTCTCAAAACGATACCACGGCCCTATTCGATACCACGAACCTATGCGGTGCTAAGCAATACTCTCGACGGGATTCGAACCCGTGTTACCAGGTTGAGAACCTAGCGTCCTAGCCACTAGACGACCAAGCCGTATCTATTTTTTGTTATTTCTACCACTGAATGTCTTTTGTTGACTATTGCAATTAGGACATAGCATTTGAAGATTTTCTTCTCTATGGTCATTGCTTATACCATTAATGTGGTCTAAAACCATCACTAATTTTTTACCTTGCCATTCGCCTTCTTGCTCACAAATATTACATTTATTTTCTAGTATGCCTTTTTTTAATAATCTCCTTTTAAGACTACCTCTATCATAAGTAGAGTTTTTTACCATTACCTCTTTAAGGGGTATGGCTTTGCTAGGAAATTTTCGACCCTTATTACTATTCAAACCTAGAGGAATATGGGATAAATCGATATCCTCTTCTACACATCTTTGTTGTATCATCCTATTAGCTTTGCCGGTAATGGCAAAATTAAAATGTCTTACAATATCCGAAATAGATTTTTTAGATTTTACTAGCTCTTCAAACTCATTTTTAGGCATTAGCCATATGGGACTTTTTCTTGCTGGGCTTTTTCTTTTCATATTTTATCTCCTTGATATAACTTTATATCGTCATATTCGGAGATAAAGGTTAAGACTCCTTTTTTTATTTTTTAAGTCTTAACCTACTATAACACAATTTCTATTCGGTGTCAAGAAAAAAATAAATATTTCTATACGAAGGGTATCGAACCCTCACGCCTCATCGCATTTAAGACTTTCCAATCGGTATGACTTCACTCCTTCCGTGAGAACCTAATCTTTTTAGAAGAAGGATGCAAAAGTGTATCATACCCGCTACAAAAATACTTATACTACCATAGGCTACTATTTTTTCACCTCTGGAGAAATGACCTCGGCGGGAGTCGAACCCGCAAACCCTACGCTCTAAACGTAGTCCATAAGCCAGTTCTGGTACGAGGCCGTTATATACCGGGAGCGGGACTCGGACCCGCAACACAAAGATTTTAAATCTTCGAAGACTGCCAAATTGCTTCACCCCGGCGTGTTTTTAATACCCAAATAAATACTCCCTCCCGGATTCGAACCGGGACTCCCGTTACAGGAACTGGATTTTAAATCCAGAGCGTCTGCCGATTCCGCCAAGAGAGCTTAAAAAAGTCTTGTGGTTGGTTTGTCTTACCTGATGTAAGCCCTGATAACGTTGGGAACCACTTCTTCCTCAGAAGTATAGACGACTAATCTATAAAAACCCAACCCAATACTCAAAGCGGGATTTGAACCCGCACTCCCTCCAGGGGAACAAGCTTCTTAAACTTGCGTGTCTGCATTCCACCATTTGAGCAATGTTTTATGGGTTACTACGCTCCTGTTCATACCGTCACCACAACGACAATCCGAGTTACTTTTCACCCAAAGGGTCATCCCATCAACTGGTCAAGAATAAGGATGAATTCCAAAGTTCGCGGTGGGATTCGAACCCACATCCCTTTCGGGGTTAACGGCTTTGCAGGCCGCCTCCTTAGCCATTCGGACACACGAACATAAATATAAATCTTGGTCAGAACCTAAATCTGACTATACCCCTGAGACATTGCCCTGGGGACATCCATTACGACCATCTACACTCTCTCTAAAGTGCTTCTCCGCTGGTAGAGCGGTTTGGTTCCTAATCGTAATCTTTGCCTATCTTTCGTTGTAGAATCAAGATTTATAATTGCGGGTACTCGGATTTGAACCGAGAAGACTCCTGCTTAAGAGGCAGGTGATTTACCTAATAATCTTCACCCGCGTTTAGACATTATAGGTCTCCAAAATCGATATCATCATCATCTTCTTCTTCTTTTTTCTTACGAATCTTTTCTATCTCTTTTTTTATCCGCTTATTTTTTTCTCGCGAATAATAAAAGTTCCAACAAGAACTAAACCAAACCCAATTAACAATAAACTGAACTATACCAAAAAAACCATGCTCAAGACCTAATACATCTCGAAAACCAGCGACAATAGTACAACCAAGTATACATGCTACAATAAGTTTTATAGTTAACCAAATCTTCATCTTAAATACCTTAATTAAAATTAATGGCCCCTCAGGGATTCGAACCCTGGACCAATCGGTTATGAGCCGAACGCTCGACCAGACTGAGCTTAGGGACCAATACTACCAAACAAACATAACTAATAAACCTACAATTATGCAAAATAAACAGCTTCCAACAAACATAATTGGATTACCGCTAAAACTTCCAGCCCATACAAAAAAGACACCTACAAGAGCAAAAGCAAGAATCCAATAATTCTGCGATGCAGTGTAACCGTCACCAGGAACTGGATCTCTAAGAGTCCCATCCGCATGAAACATCAAGTCAAAGTCATCAAACTCTTCGTCCCGATTAGGAGATTGTCTAAGTTTAGATGTCTCTGCATCAACTTCTGAGGCTTTTGCCTTAGCTAATGCGACTTTCTTCTTAACATCCTCAACTCTAGACTTCTTGTCTTTAGCTATCTTAGATGTTCTCTTTACTTCCTCTCTCTTGACAGCACCTTCTTGATAAGAAGATACTACAGATGAGGTTTTGACCCAAACAAATTTAACTCCTTGATATGCGATAATAATCATAAACAAGATAACAATCGCCCAAAAAGAACATGCTATAAGTGCCTCTTTATCGTCTGAACCCATAATTATACCCTTTCAATATTATAGATTACTATTTTTTCACCTCTGGAGAAAAGGGCGAGCGACGGGACTTGAACCCGCAAATCCCCAGACTCACAATCTGGTGCTTTATCCAGTTAAGCTACGCTCGCCATATCTGATATGCTACCATTACATCACCTTGGACATGATTAAACTATATAATACACTATTCAGTGCTATATGTCAAGAAAAAAATCGGGGGAATTAAAAAAAAGACAGTATAGTCCCTGGACGAAGGGGGCTAGTTGGTTCCATTAAAGATAACTGTGAAGTTATCTATAGGACTATACTGAAATATGTCTCGTTAAAAAGCATTATAACATAATTAAAAACACTTTCAAACAAAAAATACTGGAGAGAGGAATCGAACCCCCAACCTGAGCTTTACTACTCCCTGCCAGAATCGAACTGACCTCTCCGGGTTACAAATCCGGTGCTTCACCGACAAAGCTTAGGGAGTGTCTTGTTTTAATAACTCTTACCTTCAGCATATCTAACTCTTCTAGAATGCCTACCATTTCCTTTATTACGACCTTTATAAGTCGGCAACTGAGAATCGCAATTAGGACAGACTAATCTAAGATTAGATATACAATTTTTATCTGAATTACCATCAATGTGGTCCATTATCAACACAATATCTTTACCTTGCCACTCATTTAATCCACAGATACTGCATTTGTCCCCTTCTACCTCTTTCAAATATCTGATTGCCGTGGATTTGCCTGTTGCTTCCCCAGTTATGAGGATATTCTTTTTTCTTTCTGCCCATTGCAAAGATTGTTGACAGTGTTGATTACAATATTTTTTATTATTTATTTTTTTTCCGCAATATAAACATAGATAATTGTTTTTTTTGCGGTATGGATTTGTCTTTAATCCATATTTCTTTAACCAATAGCGAACGCTAGTCTGAGACATATCACATCTCAAACCTATCTTTCTGCTACTTAAACCCTCTTTTATTAGTTTTTCGAACTCATCTTTAAGCATTATGTATCTCCTATATAAACAATCTCTATCTATATATTCGACAACTATAGTTCAAAACCTTTAACTCTTTTAAAAAAAATATAGAATTAACAATTGAACTCATATTCTATAATTGTTTTTCTTTGGGGACGAGTGACGATAATATGTTTAAAGAAGGGACATGTTTCATTCCCTTCTTTAAGCATACTATTATATGCTCTAAAACAATATCTAAATAATAAGGAGATAATAATTATGAAAAAATTAAAAAAGACTAATTACATAATAAGCATAATAATTAAAATAATTATATTAATTCAACTGTTCTAGTTAAACGAGATTAAATGTCGTTCTTAGACGTTGGAGCGTCTGAGGCGACCTTGTCTCATATAACTTATCGACAAGAAATCGCTCATATTCATAAAAAAATATAAAAAAATATAAAAAACAGGGGTATTGCCATTATACGACGCTGGCGAGAAAAATGTAATAGAAAAATTGATGTTTTCAGAATACTCTTGGTAAAGAATAAACCTAAGTAGGTGTCGAACTCTACGCAATAGGTTGTTAGCACCTATCTCAATCCGTGTTACCAATTACAGATTTACCAGTCTGCTACTACACTTTAATGGTAACGTCCCGAGTCGAACGGGATAACTAACCTGATGAGAAGCTAGTCGCCTATCGTTACCTGGCAGCTCATCACTGCCGAACGGAGCCAATGGGAATCGAACCCATCTCAGATTGCTTGCAAAGCATTCTCGCCTAGCCTTGGTACATGTGGCCCCAAATAATTAAGCACCTACCTCAGAGTTAGCTTGACTCTGACCACCGACAACCCACCTCGGTGCTATTGTGTTAAACTTTCAATGTTACATCTTTTGCTTTAAGTCCCTTCTCTCCACCTTCAGTGGAAAAAAGAACCGTGCTACCTTCATGAATGTATTCGTCATTAACGAATTCTGAATGATGTAAAAAAATGTCACCTTCAAAATCTATAGAATCAATAAAACCATAACCTTTTTGATAATTGAACCAACGTACTATCCCTTCACTCATGACAAAAGCTCCTATTCAGTGTTATAAAATTTGTCCTTTTATTATATCGACAGTTCAAACACAAAACAAGAATATTTATTTTTTACATAAAGCTACAGCCGCTGCTATTCCTAAAACCAGTCCTATAAAGGCAATGACAAAAACGAAACCGCCCCAAAGAGGACAAGTAACCCACCACCATGACCAAGCTATAACGCCAGTCAATTTAAGTACTAAAAAGATTAAAAATAATACACCAAATACGCCTATTCCACCACTGCTATTGCTACTACTCATATTATTACTTCCAAAAAATGTTATTATTATCTCTCTGACTGGACTCGAACCAGTGTTCTCTTGTTCCCAAAACAAGCGGATTACCAAGCTTTCCCACAGAGAGTTAAATCATTTAAAAACAAATTGGCCACACGCAAACGGTCTTACACTTAGTTGAAAAATCCCGAATATATTAGAACAGTCTATAACTCTAATCCTATATACCGATATTCAAAACCAATTTATCAAATAGCTATACCTGGAATCGAACCAGGTTTTCATCCTTATGAAAGATGTGTAATTGCCGTTATACTATATAGCCATAAATAGCGGGAGCAAGATTCGAACTTGCGACCTCAAGGTTATGAACCTTACGAGCTAACCAGACTGCTCTACCCCGCGATGTTAAATAGCGAGGGACAGATTCGAACTGCCGTGATTCGGCTTATGAAACCGAGCTGGGACCAACTCCAGTCTACCTCGCGATGTTATATTATTTATTATATCAAAATATTTTTCACTTACAAATCTTTTTTTGCGGAAAATAAAGAAAAAATCCCTATTTTCAGTAGCAAGAACCATTTTTTTCACCTCTGGAGAATTCTACTCCAATACAGTGCTATAACTACAAAAAGTTAGTTAAAAACATAGGCTTGCGACTCAATCAAGCAAATCTCCCATAAGCAGGAAGGCTCAAAGTCAATTTAATTTAGATTAGAGAAAAATCTCTACTATGTTAAGCGGATAGAGTGGGATTTGAACCCACAAGTCCTTTCGGAACGTTCGCTTTCCAAGCGAGTTAAGTCACCAATCTAATGCCTATCCTTGGAGATGCTTTTAATGACATGCTTATCTAGGACCCCTGCATCATGGGGCAATCCAGACCTCTAAGAACTGATCAAGAACCATTGTCGAGGCGGTTCATTAATAAGCGGAAACTAAAGGAATCGAACCATCAACCTTGCGGCTGGCAGAGCTTTCAAGGCTCATTGGGGACCTTCCCCGCTAGAATCCAATGTGATGCATTTTAATACATATTTACCCGCAACCTCTAGCATCATGAGGGAAACGGACCATAAAGGCAACCTATTAAAAATGGATAAGGTGGGACTCGAACCCACAAGGCAGTTACGCTCGTTTCTTTAGCAAAGAAGTGCCATCTCCTATTGGCTTGCTTATCCAATATAATACTAAAGGGAAGAATCTTGAATCCTCCAACCACAACGTTTAACGGACGTAGCTCTGCCACTTGAGACTTACAATAGTATTAAAGTGCCAGTACTCGGAGTCGAACCGAGACACCCTTGCGGGAACAGTTTTACAGACTGCTGGGGCTCACCACGTCCCCTATACTGGCGAAAAAGGAGAAAGGATTTATTATCCTTTTTTACCTTCAAAAAATTATGAAGTAACCTAAACGACTCTAGCGAGATTCGAACTCGCGTCTTCACCGTGACAGGGTGATGTCCTAGACCTACTAGACGATAGAGCCAATAAAATGTCAAATGGAGAATACAGGAATCGAACCTGCGACCTATTGCTTGCAAAGCAATTGCTCTCCCTGCTGAGCTAATTCCCCGGAATACTACCAACATCTCCCCAGTGTTAGTAGCTATACTCTCGTAACTTAGTGGGGAGCCTAATAGCCGTAGAGTTATAAAAAAAAATGCACCTACCAGGACTTGAACCTGGATTTATCGGTTATCAGCCGATTGTTCTGCCGATTGAACTATAAGTGCTTAAAAATTAGAGAGCTAACACTTCCTAGAGGAACTCTATTCAGTGTTAGGCATCTCTAATGAGGTGTTTTAACATTTTGGATATACTCATATTAATTTTTAAAAGAACAAGTAACATATAAACGAAAAAAAGCACCCATAGGGTATAATTCGCAATACATTACGATATAACTTATTAGAGTTATAAAATGAAAGTAATGGGACTCGAACCCATATCTCCGCCTCTAACGGCAGTGACTTTGCTCTATTAGCCGATACTCTCATAAATGGAATAGACGGGAGTCGAACCCGTACCTTCTGCAGCAGGCCGCCTCTTTTAACTATCCCAATAACTCCACAGGTAGGACTCGAACCTACAATGAGGCTTACGCCTAACAGATTAACAGTCTGCCCCCTGCTACCAATTCGGGTACTGTGGAATATCTACTTTTTAATCAATTTATAAAAAGAAGTTTTTTTAAGATTATATTTTTCTAAAACTTTTTTATATCCTATTTCTTTATAATCTTTTTTTAACTTTTCTATATCTACGTCGGGAACAGTTTTTATACCCTGCCAGCTACATTTTTGACTACAAAACTTTTGTTCTTTACGTTTTTGTTTAAACTTTTTTTCGCAAGCAGGACAAATGACTTCTTTAGTAACTTTTCTACGTGTAACACTTAAAAGTCTTTTCCTTTCTTCCCAATGTTGCTCATCGTGTATCTCTTGATGACATCTACCGCATAACAATAAACATTTATCAACTTCTTTTTTTAGCCTTTCGATACTAATGCATCTACCTTTTTCACCTATCCCAAACTCTTTTTCGTCCGGGTTTTTATGGTGAAAATCAAAAGCAGATAAATACTGTATTTTATCGTAACCACATTTTTCACATTTATTGCCCTTATATTCAAGAAGTTTTATTTTTTGTCTGATTCTCCATCTTTTCACTTTATCTGAATTTTTACTCATTTCGGTACTCCTCATTAAGTTAACGTTATATAATAACTATTATGAGTTGTATCGAAACATTCCTTCTTTTTTCTTTAACCATTCTCTTCGCCCAGATTTGAACTGAGACTCCCTGGCCCCAAACCAGGCGTGCTGCCAAATAACACTTCGAAGAGTTTAATACAGGATGAGAGATTCGAACTCTCAAGACTCCTGATTAAAAGTCAGGTGCTTTGCCTCATAAGCTTATCCTGCGTATAACAGGCAATATAGGATTTGAACCCATACTTGAAGGTTTGGAATCTTCCGTGCTAGCCGTTAACACTAATTGCCTATTTACTAGGGTGGCTGGATTCGAACCAGCGACCTACGGCATCAAAAACCGTTGTTCTAACCAACTGAACTACACCCTATTATTGCATAAATTATGACAGGACTCGAACCTGCATACGTCGCCCATCGGGTCGCTTTTGCCAATTAAAGTACATAACTATATGCTTTTTTATAACTCTATTCAATTTTAAAAGAACTAAGTGGACGTTACAGGAATCGAACCCGTGTCTTCGGTACTTCACACCAACGCTACACCGTCTCAGCTAAACGTCCATAAGCAGTCACATTTTTTTTAAAAGGAGTAACTGAGACAACCTTTATTCGTTACGGGTTTACCCGCTTACATTTAAAATAGCCCGACGGGGAATCGAACCCCGCTCTCAAGATTGAAAGTCTCGTATCCTATCCGATAGACGACCGGGCCAGAATATTTAATGTTATTTACTTTTTAATACCCAAGGAGGGACTCGAACCCACATTACACTGCATGTAAAACAGTTGCTTGTCCATTTAAGCTACTCGGGCTTATATCCCTCTACTTCGGGATTTCCTTCTTCGAAACCATTTTCTGCCGCGAGAATATAAAATTCTCTGATTTCGCTTGCTCTATTCAATTGTACTTCAAATTCTGTCATTTGTCTATCTCTTTCAATTATTTTATTCCATAAAAAAAGGCAACTACTTTTTAGTAGTCGCCTTTGAAATGGGGGGTAATTTTCAAAAGCGGCTACTTCTCGCGTTCTCTTTTATCAGACGCAAAATTGGCTACGGGCATAATGTGTGTATACACATTCTGCGGGTCGAGTATCAAACTCGAACATTGCCATGCTGATAAATTGTTTTGATAAGTAGTCATCTTCTGTTATTTCCTGTAAAATTTATTTATTATAATCTAATTAAATAAAAAGGCTAAATAATCCTTTTTTATTTTTAAAAAATATTTTAGTACATGGGGAGACACTCTCAGTAAGAGTAGCTTCCGACATACTAAAATATGTTCTAGCTATTATCCCTGCAGGGTGGCAGTTCACACAATAACTAGATACGACCCATTACGCCTTGATTTCAATCGGGGGCGTAAAATCCCTAGCCCGGAGGCAGCTATAATAAGGCAGACAGGAGTGTTTCATCCTGCGAAGCCCATTGTGGCACGACTGTTAAGTTGAACATCCACAACGACCTACCTTAAACTACGAGAGAAGGAGTCGAACCTTCAATGACATCCGCTCGCGAAAACATAGTCATTTGCCTGCTACCGAAGTAACGTTCATATCCCGTAATAAAAATAACGAAGGTAGGACTCGAACCTACGATATACCCTATTTCTTAGAGACTAGCCCTATTCCTTAGAGTACCCAACTTTCTCGCAATACCGTTAAGTTAATTACGAAAACACTTCGTCATAAATTGATAGTATCTATACGATTATTCATTTCATTGCCTTTCAAACTAATTCTCAGACAATCCATCAATAAACAATCCCATTTGTTATTAACCTCAACGACATCAGCGGACCAATTACAGGTACTTGAGTCGTAATATTGCTTTCACAATCCTAATCGATATCTCGATACCACACAATAAGAGTATTTAGTCATTTTTCCTATTGCTTCCTTAATACTATCAATGGCGAGGATAGGAGTCGAACCTACCAACTAATCGCCCAAAGCTATTCACATAGCCGCGATTACTCTCGTCGTGGTAACGATGGAAAGGAGTGACCTTCCAATAGGTGCGACCTACTTAGTCTATATCTTCATCGTTATATAAATGACAAAGAAAGGATTCGAACCTCTCTACTTAAGTATCTCAGATTACTCTTGTGCTTAAGCTAAACCCAACTGTTTCTTCGTCTTATTATTACTACTATAACATATTTATCGTCACTTGTCAAGTAAAAACTTTAGCGAAAATAAGTTTTTTTAAAAAAGGGGAACAACCCTAATAATTAGGGTCTCCCCAAATGTTCTAAATCGCAATGCCTAAGTCTTCTATAATAGAGTCTTTCTAAAAGGAGACATTACTTGCAACCTCGATAAGAAACGATCTTATTGTTGCCTCGAAGAAAGCATTGTAACATAATATTAATCACTTTCAAACATTATTTTATAATAGTACCATAAGGCTCATAAAAAGTCAAACCAGTTATAGGATCTTTAAAGCCTCTAGCAAAATGATGCTTAGGAACTTTAATCTTCTGACCCAAAACCTCAACAATACTAGTCTTCTCAATAACTTTCAATCGATGCCCCTTACACCACTCTTCATCATGCATCCTATTTTTAGAGATACATTCAGCACCTCCAGGTGCATACTTCCAAAGAGTAGTAATGTCATCGCCCATCGGACCGTAGCGATGTTTCCCACCGTTACGACCATTAATGCCAATACGAAAATGATTTTTTACTATCTTCTTATTAACGATATGCCTGTCTAAATCAACTGAAATATCAGCTAAATACAATACAGACGTAGAGCCTTTTATCTTATAACTGCCATTTAACTGACAGACGAAGATCACATGGACACCCGTTTTTTTAGTTAATGCACGGTAATGCTTGTAAATATGCTGAACATTAGTTTCATGCCCAGTCTTGAATTCATCAATCAATCCGATACTATCAATGATAGCAACAGTTGCTCGACTCCGCTCAATGTCAGATATCTGTCCAGCCAAGGACGTTGTATCTGATGCATAAAGACTCGGAGCCAATCTATAATTACCAGCCCAAGAACGAAAATCACTAAGATTGACCTCATTCTGAAAATAGATGACGTTATGACCAGCAAAACTCATCTTTTTAGAAAGAGTAATTAATGAGCGACTTTTACCACAGCCACTCGGACCACTCCATAAAGATATCTTCCCTTTAGGCAAACCCCAAGAGTTACCATCTCCACTGTATATCCAATCTAATTCTGGGATACGAGTAGAAATGCGAGGAGCCTTCACATATTGTATATCATTTAAACTTCTAAAAGCCATAGTTGTCTCTCCGTAAAAAATATAGTCTATTCATATGAAGAGTATATCAACTACATCCATCAATGTCAAGACTTTTCTATATCTTTAGGATTATTTTTTTTCACCTCTGGAGAACCAACCTTCTTACGCAAAATTTTAATCATATCAATTAATTTTTCGCGGCGAAAAGAAAATATACTACTATCCGTACAGTAATAATAAGAACTATCTAATAAGGTAGAAATTTCTGCCATCTGAGACACCAACTTAGCAACATCATCAACCAAAAACATATTCTCTTCTAATGCAGAAGCACGCTCATTCTCCAAAGTCTCAATAGTATCAGTATGACTAGCTATAATGTCAACAGATATCTTAAGAGATTCAAGACCCATAGACTCAGATTTCTTTAAAACCTCAATCTTTGCCTTTAATGTCTGATTCTCCGTGAAAAGGTCATGGTCAGACTTAGACTGGTCCCAACCTTTATACCACAAAGACATAAACTCACTATTCAATTCATGAGGATTCTTATAACGAGGAACCTCTTCGTAATAAGCTTTACTACCTTCATCGCGAATTATTTCAAATGCATAATCATTACTCATATATTTCTCTTTCTGCAACCACTACATATAGTGGGTATGAACTCTTTAATAGTAACCCCTTAGTACTACATCTTGTGGTTTAGCTTTCTTCCAACCAATCAAAATATATAAATACAGCACAAGCACCAAAGACACCAGTCAATATTAAAGAGGCATACGCTAAGGAAACTCCAATAGCAACACCAATAGGACCACCAATACCAAAAATTATTAACCAGCTAAATAAGAAAATAGAAAGACTTCCACCAAATATACTAGCGGACATCTTAAATTTACCATTTGCATGTTCCATTAAACTACTTATTGTACTCATAATTTTTCTTTCCAACCACAAGATGTAGTGGATATGAACCTACTAGATGTGGCTAATGTTGTGGTTTCTATCTAAAAGCTCCAAATAAAGATAGGACAATTATGCCTATTATTACATATAAAACTTTGATTACAAGTGGTGCCGCAGCTAATATACATATATCAACCATAAAAGTACCATCCCAGTCCTACCACGATTACTGCTATTATTGTTGCTATTACATATTCCATCTTAAAATCCTTATTTTTCGCGAAAAAAGAAAGATAAGAGACCATTACAGCCTCTTATCCAGTGCTAGACTATACCGCAGTAACACCAGTTACTATAGTCTTACCTTCTACAGCTTTACCCTTGGGGCCCTTTTTATTAACACCAATATAAGCAGAAACATCATAAAATGGTTTAACACTCTCAATATTAGTCCAACTAGTATTAAGATTGAATTCCCATATGCCATCAGCTTTACGGCGAATATCTACCGTTGTCAACAACTCCTTGAGCTTCCATCCATAAGGATGAACTCCACCCAAACGTTGAAGAGTTCGGAAGTTCTGTACAATTCGACCCATCAAGTCTTTAGTAGAAGCAGCTCCTTCCCTAGCCCCTCGACCAGCAAACTTCTCCCAACTCGTCTTCTTATTAGTAGGACTCTTACGAGTAACCATGTCCTTTTCCATCATACCCCTGACATTACCAAAGCTATGCCACTCATTACAGCCAAGCAAATACAGTGCTTGAATTCCACCATAATAAGCACCATTCTCCCTATAAGGATTAAAAAATATAGCACTAGCCTTATGCCGAATTTCGGTGCTAACACCTAAAATACCCTCTTGCCAGCGAGTAAAAGCCTTTTCTGACTGCTCATCTGCCATGTGATATTTGCGGGGAGTTACTATGTTACCCCTACGATTAGTAATCTTATTACGCTCGCTAAGGACAGATTCGACACTTTCTTTAATGTCAGAATAATTCTTGACTACTTCTGCCATGATTCAGTTGCTCCATTTAAAATAAATAACGTCATTTATAAAAGTGATTATAGCATAATAAAGAAACACTTTCAAGTGTTTAATAATAATTTTTATTAATTTTCACCTCTGGAACCAATCCAGTGCCATAAAAGCTCCAGAGGTGGAGATATCTGACCAAATTCGGTGCTATATATATTTAGGGCATATTATTTTCACCTCTGGAGAAAAAATAATGCCAAATTGTTCCAGAGGTGAGAAAAAAAACATCTCTGAGAATAACCAATTCGGTGCTACTCAGTTTATTCACCTCTGGAACATAATCGCAACAATAGTACTAGAATTAAGGGATATGGTTGCAATTATAATAAAAGACATAATAGATATTATATTTATTAATTATTGACGACAAAGTTGAGCGAGTTTAGAGAGAGCGGTCGATGGAACCTTTTTGGAATTTTCTATTCAGTGCTTCATTCGGTGCTTGTTTAAAAGTGTTTTTATAAGGTTCATTGATATTAGTACAATAATAGATATTTTATTTATTATTTATCTGTTATAAGTCATTTTCCCCCAAACAACTGTTTTTAGCCCCCTGTTTGCGTTTTTGGGTTAAAATGGGCATTGCCCCCACTCTACACCACTCTCTGCCACTTTGCCCCATCTATTGCCATATCAATTGCCAAACCTATATTATCTCAATTCGGTGCTTTATTTTATAGGTCTTTGTAAGTCCTAGCGTCGTTTCTGTGCGAAGAAGTCCTTTATCATGGTTGTTATTGTTGGAGTTCCTTTTATTCTTACTGGTGGAGGTTGTGGAGGCTCAGGTGGGTTATCTAAATGTGTTGGTAGTATATCATCTAATACTGCTCCAAGGTTTGTATCGTCTGTGGATAAACTGAGGTCAAGAAGTCCAGAATCATCTATGTCCAATAGTTCATCCTTTATATCTATTATATCAAGTTGTTCTATTATCTTATTGAGATCATCGATGATTTCATTTTGTTTATCAATGATTTGGTCTTCTATATTATTCCTTACCATTGTTTCTTTAGCTAGTTTTTGTATTTGTTTCATTATGTATATTTCCATATACTTGATAGTATTGTGTTTTGTTTTGTGAGTGTTTTGTTTTGTTGTTCTAATAGTTGATTTGTTTTATCTTGTTGTTTTAGTGATTCTGCTATTAATTCGAATATTGCTACTTGTGTCGTTTTTGGTGAAGAGCAGTCATATATTTTTTCTCTTTGTTCTGTTATCAGTTCTAATACTTTATCTTTACTATTCATGTTACTTCCTTATATACAGTAATCTACCGTCACATTTGTTTTATATTGATTTTTGGGTTAATAATGGTTAATTTTATTTTCCGCGAAAAAAGTTATATTTTGGTTTCTATTGATTACACTCTATATGGTCGCATCCATATACGTATTCATCTGTTATCTTGCATCGTCTCATTATATCAATTTTTCCATTTTGGCATATTCTTCTTCTTGTTCTACGGTGACTCCGAGATTTCTCATTTCGGTTAATGCCCAAGTTAGTCCATCTTTAAGTTTAGTCTCTTTATCCTCAAGTATTTTGATTTCGGTCTTATGTACTCTGACCTCTGCGTCTTCTTCATTTCTGAGTGCTTTGAAGATTTTATGTTGTATTTCGTTTCCAACTGGTGAGTATTCGAGATTGCCTTGGAACTTGACTTTATCTGTTTCAGCGAGTTTTACAAGTTCTTTATGCGTGAGAAAGTTTGGCTTATCTGCATATATTCCGTTATTGAGTAGATTTGCATTTACATCAACGAGTACGAATGAGGTTATGCCTATTTGTATTAGTACATATCCTTCTTCATCGATTGTGAATAAGCTGTAATTGCGATATTTTTTAAATCGTTTCATCATTGATTCCTTTGAGCATTTTGATAGCTTCTTTATATCGGGCTTCTGCTTCTGGGATTCCGTTACAGTCTCCCACTTCGTCATATGACATTTTCATCATATAGTATATTATTGTTCTATCTGTTTCTGGCAATAGTAATAGGAATTGTTCTGCTGTCATATTAATAATCCCTGTTGTATTCGTAATCGGTTTCTTCTTCTATTCTTATAGCTATTACAATATCTGTATCTGCTATTACTAGTGCGTCCCATCCGTTGATATCGTATTGATGTACAATATCTTGTACTATTGGGAATCTATTAGCAGTGAATAGGTGTTCATCTTTATTATTTAGATGTTCGTCAGCGAATTGTCTCATGGAGAATTCTTGTGGTTCTCCTTCTATGAGTGAGTCTATTTCGTCTGCTAATACTTCATCTATACGTGATATAAGTACTTCAGCTATTCTTATTATGTTTAGGGCTAATTTTCTTTTATTCAGTTTTTTAGCTTGTTCTGGATTAATCATTTTTCTTCCCGCGAAAATTAGGAAATATTGCTTTTTTTGTTACGAATACCATTTCTTCTGTATATCCTAGCGTAGCTATTTTTTTGTCTTGTGGTTTCTTTTCATATCCGATATTGGTAATCCAAGACTTTTTAATGGTACATTCGATTATCTCTACCTCCCACCAGGAGTCGCCGCCGATAAATGATGTCTTCAATCTCTCAGCGACTTCTCTATCTTTTAGGAAATGGAAGCCAGATTTATATGTTTTTTTCCCTTCGACAATAGTTCCATTACTCATTATGTTAAGAGTTATGTCTTCATTGGCGATATTAACTCCATCTTCATATGGTAGGTAATACATTCTGTCATTGCTTACTATTTTTCCATATGGTGAGTAGTATGCCATTTTCCGTACTCGTCCTGCTGTTGATGAAGACCGTTCGGCTGGTACTAACACGACTTTATAGACTTTAATACCTTCTCTGGTAATTTCGTCTTTGATTTCTTTTTGTTGTTTTGGGGGCATTCTCTTATATAGGCACATCTTAATTTCCTCGAAAATTATTCGTCGTCATCATCGTTAGCTCTTGGTGGACATTTATCTATGATATCTAGCGTCACATTGAGCGTCTTTTTGGCTATTGATTTTATTCTATTCTTTATGGAAGTGTTACCGTCTTTTACTCTTTGTTTTATCTCGTATTTATTGTTTATAAGATTCCAAAAGAACTTCCAAGCAATAATAATCGTTATTACAACATTGCAAATAGGTATAGCAGCGAACATTAACGTATCTTCATCGCAGTTTTGGTCATTTCTGCTCCGCTAATTTTTGTTCTTCTAAGAACCTTTCGTGTAGTTCGACAAGTTTTTTATAGAACTTTTTTGGGCTTTCCTGCCAATCATAATCATCATATCCTTCGCAGCAAAATCTTAGTGATACTAATCTAGCTGGGCATTTCTGGCAATTAGGTTCTTTGGTAAGGCATATAGGTTTGCCTCCATTTTCTTTATTATATTGACAGAAGAAGCAATCATATTTAAGGTCATTAGATTTAAATCCATTGTCTTTTAACCATTTTTCTTTTAAACTCCCAACTGACGCACCTCCCTTAACGTGTTTTTCTGATACCCACTTCCACATTGCGAGGCAATGTTCCCAAGATAGTTCTAGTGTTAATTTTTCCATAATTTCCTCTTAATATTTTTTACTTCGTCTAATGATGTTTAGTATTTTAGTTCTATGTTTTTTTGGTGGTTTCGTTCTTCCGTAGTACCAATTGCTAATATCATCGTCTGTATACATAAGTCCAGCTTTATGTAGCCTATATATAACATCTTTATCAACTGTTTTTTTGAGATTTCTTTTGACTGTTTCGTCAGCTTCTTTTGGTTGTTCTGCATCGAAGAACTCTTGCTTTTTGAGCATCTGGATAGTCTTCTTAAGATATTTGATAGAGTTTTCAGCATCTTTTATCTTTTGATTAACGAAGCTGTCTGGAAGTGTATCTACCTTCCAACAATTCAATATTACAGAATCATGATAGTTGTATTTATCAAAGATAGTTTCTTTAATTTCTTCTTTTTTGGTGTCATCTGGGAAGGAGATGAAGCCGTCATCTGTTCCTTGGTGTCCTGGTCCGTAACTGACATAGTAATATACCCACATGTTTTTATCCTTTTAGGATTTATCTTGTTTTTCTTTTAGGAGTCTTTTTCTTAGTCCGACTTCGCCTTCCAAGAAAGCTCTCCACAACAACTTAAGATGTTTCTTTATTGTCTTCATGTCAGTATTATATACTACTGAGTTATCACTTTCAATTAAAAATATTATTTTCCGCGAAAATTTATTCGATTACCAATAAACCCGATATCATTTGTTCAATTGTTATATGGAAAGGTGACATTGGATTGCTTATCCCTAATCTATCTATCAATCTCTTTGATTGTCCGAATCCTCCTCCCATATGGTTTAGAGGTACATTTTTAAAGTCTTTGTAGGTTAGTTTTCTTTTGATTCTTTTTTCGAGGCATCCGATACAGAGCATTCCTTTAATTTCTGGAACAGCCTTTGTCCATACTTTTTTTGTTACCATATAATATTCATCTATATAGTGTGTATTCTCTTTACAGCCCATACAGGGGAAAGCTCTATATATGTAGTCTCTTTTTTCTTGTTTTGTCATTTAAAATTCGCCGAAGTTATTCTATTGTACTCTCTATTATTTTAATTGCATCGTTATAGTCAAGTTCAGCTTCTATATGTCCGTTACAATCGCCTACGTCGTCATATGAGTCTTCTATCATTCGTTGTACTGTTGCTCTATCTTCTGTCGGTAATAGCTTTAGGAGGCGTTTAGCGTCCATCTTAGGTATTGTCCAATCGGAGAGGTCTTCTCCCAGCAATACTTCTACTCGACGGAATTGCTTATAGAGCCTATCGGTCATTGTATCGAATCTTACTTTATCTTTCCATTTCCAGCCAGTAGGGAATAATATCCAACCAGACTGTACTGTTCTAACATACTCATCAGACAGTACTTCAGCTATCTCTCTCCATATTTTTCTTGCTCTGTCATTCATAGTAAGAACATTGCTCCCATTCCTAGAAAAAGTATTACGAGTACTACGCAAGAGACTAGGAATGTATCCATTACCATATTATCATGGTTCATTCGTTTTACGCATTTTTTGCAGAAACAAGCTTCTTTGTTCCACATATTTTTATTTTTACAGGACATATTCACTTTCTGCGAAAAATTCTTTACTAAACTCTTTTAGGTTTTTCATTTAGATACTGTCTCTTTTTTCATGCTCTTTTATAAGCGTATCAAGTAATTTAATAATTCTATTATACGTTTTCGGTGTTGCTATAACAAACTCATATATTGAGTCAGACGTAAATATTTGTTTTTCTTCTACTTGTTCATCTTCTATAGATACTCTTAGTCCTCTGTCCCAAATTTCTTCATACCTTTTGGCGAGGCTCTCTTTAAATCCTCTGCCGAGGTCTCTAGATTTTGACCAAGTTTTTAGAGCTTGGTCATACTCAACTCTTTTTTTGAACTCTTTTCCCAAGTCCCACATATAATGTTTAATGACTCCAATTTGCATTGCTGTCCTGTCGTCACAGTATGCCTTCATTGCAGCGTATTTCATTGGGCAGACATTATCATATCTTCTGCCGCATATGTCTTCTATTACCATTCTGTGTATATGTTTTTTTGGGTTCTTCTGGTCAAGAACTTTAATTTTTCTTTGTTCTAGTGTTAGTATCTCTTCGAATATACAATATTTACATTTCTTACATCTTTTAATGAGGTCATCTGGTTCTCCCGTTATCTTTATTTTCATCAAGTCCATCTTTCCGCTGAAAAACTATTGTTTTCGTTTAATTTGTGCTATTCCGAATACCACTAGTGTTATACCGATGATATCGCAGGCGGATTCAACAGGTGAGACTGATACCCAGTTCCAACCAAAGTAAGCTGTCTCTGATATAATCCAAATCCAACCTAAAATAAAAAATATCATATTATGGTTTTCCTATTCTAGCTAGCTGAGAGCTTATTGATTCAAGCCCATCAGCGAGAATCTTAGCTTGCATGATTTTAGCAGTTGCCTCAACGAGCGAATCTTTCGAGGCTGACATATTAGTCAATCTTTTTAGTCTACTGTAAATCTCTTCTGTCTGGTAGTTAATATCTTTTGTAGTCATATTATTTTCCTTTTATTTAGGTGTCTCATATTCTTATCGCTTATTTCTACAGTTAGCATTGTAGCATTTTGAACAACGAATGTCAAGCCGCTTGTTCTGAAATACATAGTATCTTTTCCATATCTTTTCAATCTCGCTTTTTCCCATTTGTTCAGATTCTTTATTCTACTGGCGTTGGCGAAATACTGTCTAATCGTAGAAGCGACATCGTCTCTTTTTAGTTCTTTATCTGGGAAGATAGCTCTATACCTTTTTGAAAATTGGCCGAAAGCATGTTTAGTTACTGTTATCTGTACTTCCTTCCCTTTCTTATTAGTATAAGATACCATTTCATTTCCGCAAGAAGAATCTAAATTAGTGCTTTTTTTTTTGCTTTAGGGCATTGAGGATTCGCATGGTCAAAATTTCCGTACTTTGCATAAGTCGCAGAGTGGCAATCGTTCTTAGAGCATTTTTCCCAATGTTCGCAATCCTTGCATTCGTCTGGCTGAGTTCTTGTTCTAACCTCTTTCAGCAGATGATGGTTTTCCCAAATATCTGTGATAGTATCTGTCTCGACATTACCGAGAGCGACAGGGTAAGCACCGCATATCTTTACATCGCCAGTTGGTTGAATAACGAGATAGCCTTCTTTGCCTTGACCGCAGTTACAAGGACTAATCTCATCAACCTTAATAGTTTCATCGAATAGGAACTCGTAACAGAGAGGCAGTAAGTCAACCTTAATCTCAGGATTCCTCTTACGGAATACAAGCATAATTTCAGATAGGCATCTTACTTGTTGTGGGCTGAGTTCGTACTTCTCGTCTACTTCTGGAACTTCAACTCGATTGTAAGGTTTAATCTGGAACCATTCTACGCCTGATGTCGGCAGGTGGAATAGTACGTTCATAAGGTTGCCGATGTTTTCTTTTGTGACGGTATACTTAAGCATACGAGGAAAATCATGTGCGGCTAGATTAGCCATAAGATTAGTCATAAGCCCCCAGTCGATAGGGTCATACAGGCTTATTCTAAACCTTGTAAGTCCAGCATCTGCGAACTCTTCGATTACATCGCTGTGCAAATAATCGCCATTAGTAAATATGCAAGTTTCCTTACCGAGGGATTTAGCGAGTTTTACAATCTTGAGTGTGGTCTCCCTATACGGTACGTGAAGAGGTTCTCCACCTGTAAGGGTTAGACGTTTAACATCTCTCAAAACCATCTCTTCTGCCATTACTTTTTCTACCGCAGAAAAATCAAGTTTTTCACATTTGTCTTGTCTGAGTTGTAGGCAGAAACCGCATTCGCGATTACAGTCATAACCTAATGCTAATTTAAGTGAGCCGAGTACTGGTTTACTCATTATCAATCTCCTTTTGGATTATCTCTTTAACTTCATCTTCTGTAAGCTCAGTATCTTTCGAAATAGCCTCTACATACATGCTGGCGGCACCTGGAGCGAATTCCAACATACCCTTACATTGCTCGAAGTTTTTGTTAATTTTTACTTTTTGAATGTCTTCTTCATCGTACATTTTTTTGCTCCTCTTCTATAAGAGCTAAAATTTCATTTAATACATCTTCGCCGAAAATATCATTTTTCAATTTTAGGGAATATCGCTTTTTCAGCAACGATAACCACCGATTTACGTTTAAATCTAAACAACAAATCAAACCAACTAGTAGAATAGGATATTTCAGTGCCGATTTCGGAAATCCAGTATTTTTCAACGATACATTCTATAACCTTAAATGTTTTGCCAATTTTATCATTTTTAGTAAAATACTTTTTCATTGCCTCAGCATCAGACTTCGTTTTAAAGAAATGGAAACCAGACCAATATCCACGGAACTTGCCAGAGAATATTCTTACTCCGCGAGCCTCGTTTAGACCTTCGCTATAACTGCACGACATAAATAGAGGCCAATACCTACCACTAACTTTGCCGACTTCTACAACCTTATAAACTTTCAGCCCATCTTCGGGGATACTATCTGTAATATCCTTCTTCTCTTCATAGCTGAGGAAATTATCTAAACACATATTATTCCTTATCTTGAAAATTAACCGTTTCTTGCTGCTCCGATGGAGTAGTGGCAGTTATCTTTTTTCAAGCCAGAGGCTTCTGGGCTTTCAAACAAAGAAAGCATTTCTTCTTCTGACTTATCGAAGAAATTATCCTCATAGACTTTTTCGTAGTCTATGTCTGACCAATCGCTATCATCATTATCATAAAAAGCGTAATCTCCTTCATTGCCATAATACGCATAGACAACTACCATCGTGCCATCCTTCATGTCTTTTGAGCTAATGGAGACTTCGCTACAAACAAATGATTCGACAATAATTTTGTCATCTTGGAGTTTTTCGGTATCGCCCCATTTGCTTCTATCTTTGTCTCTGAGTTCTTTCCATGTAGTCAAAGCGAAGTCGCTACCACTACCATTTTCAAGCAATATATTATTGTCTTTAGCGTACTTTTTGAATTTGTTGATGTCTGCTACTTCTGCTACGCCAATGATAAAGCTACTTGAGCTTGAGTTGCTCACAAAACCTTTTCTTATTTTCATTTTTATTCTTCCTTATATTCCGTAAATATTTTAAACACGCTAAAACGTTGTTTTATTTCTTCAATTGAGTCATACATTCCATCATCTAATTCAGCGTCATTTATAAATATGCCAAAACGACAATTTCCTTCTAGAAGATATATGCCTCCATCGTCAATAACGAATTTGACTGAGACAACTTCTTTCTCTTCTGTATCAACGAAGAGGGTAAACTCTGAGTTCTCTTCGGCTTTTTTTCTTCTGTCGATGAGGTCTCGAACTAACCTTTTAGCTAGTTCCCATTTTATTATTTGTTCTTCTACTGGTAATGTTTCCATTATAGCAGCACTTCTCTCTGAGGGTTTATTTGAATAGAGATAGATTCAATTGAATGAAACCCGTACTCTCCATAAGGGCAATACTCTTCAAATATTTCGAACATCTCTTCATCGAATTGAGGATAGATTTCTTCTACAGTCATCTCTCCCATATCCGTTCTAGGACAATATTCTCCTCTAGGATAGTTGTGATGGTAAGTCGTCTTATTTGTTTTCTCTTTATCCCAAAAAGCTTTATAAGGTTCGAAGTTTTTGATAGCTTCAATGAGAGGTCTTATTTCATCGAGGTCTTCTTGCTCTATGAAGTTAGTCTCTGTCAAATAATCTGCATCGTTTGTATAGACCTTAATTGTAATTTCTATTACGTCTGCTTTCTCTGCCATTTTTTATTTCCTTATATATAAAATTGTCATTACGATAAGTAATGTAATAGGTACTGTAACTACAGAAAAGAACCAATAGAGAAACCAAACGAGATAGAGCCTCCAGATTATATCATTTATAATCTTCTTAATCATTCGTCTACCCAAGGTTCAAGTTCAGCTTCAAACAATGTCTGCGTAAGCATCCCACTCTTAATGTCAGCTTTATCTAGAAGCTTCCTAGCCATTCTGTCTGCTACTGACTGCTTCTCCATTTTGATTTGCACTAACCAACAGCCTCTAGTTCTGTCATACTCAAGTCTGTTATTAACGATTTGAGCTTTGGAGCCTCTGAGCGTTACTTTAACAACATCAAAATTTTGGAAGCGTGGACGAGGCTTAGGCGTACTATCAGAGCAACCGACAACCAACATCATTAATACGATTAGTAATATAAACTTCTTCATTTGTTCTTCCTTTTGTAATTGTCTCTAATGTAGAACGCTGTAAAATACAAACTTACCCAGGATACCGCCCATATGATTATGAACCATAAAGAGATAAGAGCTAACAAAACTGCTATCATACACGAAATAATACCGAATATAAAAAAACCACCAGCGATGTCGCCGAGGTCATCTTTTTTTACGATATTAACGAATTCTTCCCTTACTTCTTTCAAGAACCTACCGAACATTACGGCTGGATACCATATCGGTTTAGATATAGTTATTAAGATGTCTTTTTGCTTATCTGTCATTTATTCCCTTATTGTATCATTGCTAGAAACACTTACAAGTATTATTTGCTTTCGAATATTGGCTTATCAAAAAAAGAAATTGATTCTTCATCTGGGTCTTCTCTGCCGAGATAGTCTCCTGACTCGTAATCATATTTCATTCGCAATACCGCAATCATCGCATCTCCGAAGACTTCTTCGAAACCTCCAAGAGAGTATCCCATACCTATATAAAGTTCTACGAACTCTCTAAGCGTATAGTTCTTCTCAATCGCTTCTGTATAGATAAGATTCAGACCTCTATTATTGCCATGAGTTTTTTCAGTCTCTTCGCTATGATAGTCTATAAGATACCTAACGATTTTATTTCCTTTGAATCGCCAAGTCCCTCCAGAGACTTCCCACTCTGTCTCTATATGAGCGAGGTCCAAGAATTCAAGCAAATCATCATAGTGCCCATGTTCCTCGATGGTCTCTCTAGAGAGAGGTCCATCTTCTGGCATTTCGAGTTCTTCTTCGGCGATATCTTCTTCGACTTCTTCTGTAACGTCTATCTCGAACTCTTCATTGTATTTTAAGAGGTCAACCAATGCTTCGAAGGGAGTTTCGCCAATACCTATTCTTGGTGAGCCTGGCTGTTCTACAGGGTCAGCACAAATACTATCACCGTATTTTTTAATTATAACTTTTTTCATATTTCTTTCGCGAAAATTTAGGGAATATTGCTTTTTTGGCTACAACAGTATCGAAAGTCTTCAAATATCTGCAACCATCTTTTCCCTTATTTGTAATCCATGACTTCTTAACGACACATTCTATAATCGTATAGTTTTTTCTCAGTTGTTTTTTTAATTGTCTCGCATGTTTTCTCATCCATGCCAGATCATCTTTAAGCATACCTCGAATATGTAATAAGTCATTTTTAGCGTCTTTCATCTCTACATAAAAATGGAAGCCCGACCTATATAGTGATTCATCATCGTAGAGTTCAATTTCATGAGAAGTGTCTGCTTCCTCTAGCCCGACTTTATAAGGCTCTCTAGTATTTATATGGACAGGGAAAAAATCGCCTCTACCAATGCCGACAATCTTATAAACGACTAATCCATCTTTGGGTATCGTATTTTTGAATTCTTGTAATTCTGTTTTGTCAATTTTATTTCTTAAACACATCAGATGACCCTTCTAGTATTATCTGCGACAATTTCACCTATATCTATAGAACATTTTAAACACCTCGCAATGCCTTCAACATCGATGCTGCAAGCAACGCATTCTGGACGACAAGTTTCACCTTTCATCATAGCACAACATTTGATGGGAACATCTTTAACGCCTTCCATCGCAAGATAAAAATATCTGTAACCGTATGCTTTTGTTTCAATAGTGACATTTCTTAACATTAAATATTTTCCTCAATCAAACTCATAACTTCTTTTGTATCGATGTTGCTGTCTTGTCTTTTTAGCTGTCCAATAAGAAAACCTATAGCTTTCTTTTTTCCGTTTCTTATCTCTTCAACAGCTTTAGGGTTATCATCCATTACAGCGATAACCATCTCTTTTAATTGTCCATCATCGTATTTTGGCCAAAGTTTTAACTCGGTAATAATACTCTTAACCTCTCTGTTATTAGTCATAAAAGAATCTATGACTTTAGAGACTCTTGTTCTGTCAAGAACATCATACTCTATTAACATAGCAAGCCAGAAAACGTCTTCTGGGGTCAAGCCAAGTTTATCTACTTTAACACCTTGCTCATTAGAATGTTTAAGCAAATCATTAATGATAATGTTTGCTACGGTCTTAGGTAGACTCATTCTTGCTCTTCATATATAAGAAAGAGTAGCATATTTGTGTCATTTATTTGAGATGTTGTAAACTGCTTAATTACAACATCTGGGTTATCAATGAACCATCGATTAACGGTGTTCTCTATCTTTTTTAGGATAGCGTCTGCACTAGTAGAAACCAAACTTGTATCTAACATAAATGACTTCAATTGTCTTTTCATTATTCGCCTTTTAGGGTCTTGCCCCATTCAATAAGTTTGTTGCCAAAAAGTTCAGAAAGATATTGGAAATAAGACTGCTTTGATTTTGTTCCAAATATCGTTTCTATGGGAACCATTTGAGACTTATTGCATTTCCAAGCAGCTAACAAGTCAGGGTTTTTTTGAACTTCTTTCTCGCTAACTTCTCTAACTTTCGTAGGAAACAAACCTTTGTTTCTGATTTGACTGATAGCGGTGAGGTTATCTTTTGCCAAAACGACATCAGTAACTTTGTTTGCTTCGCCATCTAAAGCTTCGTAAGTGAACCAAAACATTTCTAATCCTTTCTAATATGAGAGTATTATATACCAACAAAAAAACACTTGCAAGTATAATTTTATTTACCTTTTTCGTATATGTACCAATAGCAAAAATAAGCAACAGGGAAAAGCAAACTTACTAAAAATCCTTTACCCATTTCGATAAAGAAATTAGCCTCTACATCGTTGTAGGCTTTAGTCCCTGCTCCCGCAAGCATTATGATAAAAATGCAGGAACAACTCATGATTAATTTGCGTCTAGTTGACATCATATTTTTTATACCTTATATTGTATCTTGGTTGCCAAAGGTATTGAGGTATTGCCGAATTCATAAAGTTATTTAACTCGTCTGGCCATACATCTATTTCTATACCTTCTTCGGAATATTTCCAACCGCCATATTTATTTTTTTTCGCGTCAAGAGGAATAAGCCCTGTCACTTTGTTCCATTGACTAAATGAAATTATAACATCTACATCATTCACTTGCAAGATATTTGATGAGGGCTGTGCGGCAGAGCCTACAATCCAAGCATCGTAGTGTTGAACCATATATTTAACGCTGTGCGGCAGCTCGTTTATCTTCATCTTCCCACTTCGCTCTAAGTTTCTTATTGTCTTCTAGCAATTTTGTTATTCTCGCTATCCTAGCGTTTAGCCTACGAAGCATATCATCTGCATCTTTGATTAGCTTGTCTAATTTTTTGTCAAGCCTTGCGTTATCCTTCTCACAAGCTTTAACAATCTTAACTATCGCTTGTAAGTCCTTTTTAGGATACTTCTTCTTAGATGTTTTCGCAAAACAGCTAGAACCGATGGCAAGCATCAGTATAATAATCATAATCTTTTTCATGATATATCTCCCTCTTTTACTTCAAACAAAGCGTAGGATGGCAATTCAGATGACGTTATAAGCCCAGATTCTAAAGCGGCAGCTCTATTAAGTATAAAATTACGGACATAGCTCTGACTTTTTATAACGCTTTGTCTGGGCTGTATTCCCCAATCTATTTGATTCTGAAGGGCTCCTACTGTGCATTTAAGTCCAGTAATTTTACTTAACCCTTCGGCTGTATCTGTTAGAAATTTCTTATACTCTCCTGTGACACCTGTTGGATTACCCGTCTTATGCCATTCTCTTAATGGTCCGTATTTTTCGAACAATCTCTCGAACACTATTCTTCTTATAGTTTGATTCCACTTCATGATTTATCTTCCTTTTTTAGAAATTCCGAAACATCTGTTGCTTGATTAGATTTTTCTCTCATCAGCCAAATTAGATTTTTCTCTTCTTTACTTGCTATCCATTCTGATTCTTCAATCTCGTCAGCTTGCCTACAGTCGTTGCAATCTATCCAAGTATCACCATGACTTTCGCATTTTGGTTCAGTCATCCTAAACATTTTACCATCTTCGATAGAAAAATATCTACCGTATATGAGTTTCTGGTATATTGTTAGATTCTGACCGCCGCAGTTAGGGCAAGTCAAAGGTTTATTTGCATTCGAATGTTTCTGGGTCATCTACGATATTCTCCATATGACGAATTAACCATAAAGCATGTTGTATTTTGCTGGCATAGTTGGCAGCGTATTCAATTTTGGGGATATGGCAAGACTCTTCCAAAGTCAAAACATACCCTTCATCTCTCATGTCTTCATAGCCATAATGAAAGTTTCTTTTTCTGTAAGTATTGAGAGACGGCACATCTATATCTCTATCATCGCCCCAAGGATTGTTTCTATGTCTTGGACTCTGATATTGTCTATCCCAAACAGTTCTTATTTGAAGAACTTTGCCCAAACTGACATGTCTAGAAGTATCTAGGATGAAAATATAAGTGCGGTCATCTGCACATGAACAATGCGATTTATTGATAATAACTTTTCTTCCGTCTGGCCATTTATCTTTTTGTTTGATTGGCTCAAACCAAATACTTCCATCGCAATCGCCGTAATCCATTGTGTTATTTTTGTTACGTTTGTTATCGTATAGATACTTCCATATCTTTTCAAGTCTTGGGATATACTCCATAACAACTTTGCCCCAAAATTTATCATGTGACCATTGCATGAGCAGTTCGCCACAATCGGCTTGTTGGTCTTTTGAATAGCATTGGTATAATATCTCTGCGAGAGCCGTAGAAGCCTCATTCGTATTCAGCCCCTTATCGTGATATATTTTACCATCATGTTTAACAGGAATGGCAGCGTATTTCTTGATAAATCTTTTACCAACACCTGCTCCATACTTTACTGGAGCTTCCGCATCTAGTTTCATCTTGGCGAGGTTTGCTTTTGCATCAGCTTGCATTTTCGCTCTTTGTTTTGGCGACATAGCATCTAATTTTGCTTTGAATCTATCTACGAAGTCATCTAATACATCTACCGTTTTTTTGTCTGGCTTACCTATCATTTAATAGTTCCTTTTCTGTTGGGGTAAATCCATCGCAATTTTCAAGCCATACTGGGTCAAAGTTCATAGGCCACATAAACCAACCCATTTCAACTCCATGAGGATTAGCTTTTATGTTAAGTTCATCAGCATCGGAGCTTCTGCCTCCACCAATGCCCATTATGGCGAAGAAAGTCCCCATAGGGTCTTCCTTTATCTTTGGATGGACACAACAGCTATGTGCGTCTCCTGGGATTGTTCCTCGGTATTCACATTCGTAACAATTCTGTTTCATTATCTACCTCTACTGTATATGTGGGAAAACTCCCAATGTAAGTTTTTATAACAAATTTGCTACGATATTTTCAGTTATTGTATTTTTCATTATATCTTTTTCTCTTTTAACAGTTGAGTTCTTTTTGCTTCATTGACTATCCAATGGTCTTCTCTAAGAGCAATCCATTTAATCCATTCGTCTTTATCCGATAGTATTGTCCAAAAAGGCTCTTTCCTTTGGGACATCCAACACATAAGAGATTCCAATATTTGAACTGATGAACTTCTGCTTTGAGAAATGTCGTTAGGAGAGGTATCTCGCAAAGTACTTTTAGTTTCCATCTCCCGAGCTAAGTCAAATAGATACATTTGATGGACTTCTTGATAGCCTTTTGTTCTGCATCTTCTAAAAACGTTTGCAGGCTTTTTCTTTTTCTTTTTCTCTTTATTTTCGCCAAATCCGAACATAATCACAACCTATCAATTTAATTAATATTTTTTACTTTCCACTCTTGCGTCCAGATTAGGCTCAAGTACCAACCATCTTCATCTGCATTAAATCCGAATAGAGACCTCTCTACTATCCCGAACGTTAAGAGGTTCACCCCCCAACAATCTGAATCATATTTATATATGTCAAATAATTTTAAACTAAAGTTTATCATTTTATTCTTTCAAATTTAAAATCTAATTTCCAATAAGTCAGTTTGCCATCTTCGAAACTGAGATAGTTAGATCCTTCCATAAATCCATTTTTTTTATATTTATAGTAAGTCCATTTTTCTTCTACTCCTCCAGAATGAGTAATCGCCGAGGTTGTCGCCGGAAGCCCATAGAGAGCCAGAACATCATCAGGAGACATCTCCTTTTTGAGATGGGTTGATTTGGCGTATTTGATTTTGCTACTCTTCTTTACAGCTACCGTCTTCTTGCTCTCGTCCGATGGCTTGCCTTCTCCAGCAAAATCTTCAAGATATATCCAGTAAGTTGTTTTATCCGCACCTAAATCAGAAGTAATCTTCTGTATATTATTATTGCCAATGGATATCTGAAAATCAATCCGCTTGCCAGTTCCAAGATAACTCATAATCTTATAAGGAAAATTGGAGAATTCTGTATCATAGAATAAAACCATTCTTCCTTTAGGAGGTTTTTCTTCTGACATACGCCTCCAACCTTTCGCCATAGCAGGAATTCTCTCTCTTTCTTTTAAGGCAAGTTCCTTTTCTGCTACTTCTTTCTTCTTAACATCAAGTTCTTTTTGTTTTTCGCCAATAGAACTAACGATAGCTAAAAGTTCATCTTTGAGAGCATGAAGCTGTATCTCTTTTTCAGAAAGAGGAATAGGAAGTCCAATACCTTCTATTTTCGCAAGTAACGAAATTTGGGCTTCTTCAACTTGCTTTGTCTCAACGATAGCTACTGTATCATTAATTCCGATTAGCTGAGCCTGACCGGCAAAATACAGGACAGAGGTTAATATGCTAAGAATAAAAAATACAAGTAAGAATGGAGCGACTGCGTCCAAAAAATCTTTCATTTTAAAACCTTTCTTAATTATGGCTTACATGTTTTACAGGCTCTTCTTCCGCTTTCGAATGCCCGCAGTTTAGAGAAAAATCTGACTTCGTTATTAATTCTTTTAGCGAAACTACAGTCAGTCTTATGAAAAACTTTACTTATATCATCAGAAATGTAGCTAACGTTTTTCGCTGACTTAACTTGTTTCATCTTCTCAAGTTGTCTCGTCTTTTCACTGTTCGCCATCGCTATAATTTCGTCTTTCAATGCTTGAAGTCGAACTTCTTTTTCGGATATAGGAATAAACAATTCGACTTTATTTGCATCATAGAGTATGCTGTCAAGTCTCTCAAGAGGATTGCTTTCTTTAGCAACTACCGTTTGAGAAGTCTTTTTTACAGATACATCTGGAGATTCCATTAAAAATAGACCTCCGACCGCAAAGAAGCCAAAAATAAGTACCGTAGTAACTGTCAAGATATTGGTTAAATTAGACTCCATGTCCCTATATTCCATCTGAGCATTCTTTCAAATAATTAAACAATTAACATTAGTGATTATAGAGTATTAAGAAACACTTTCAAGTGAAAAATTATTTTTCTAAATCAATGAATAGGGGAGCGTCATCTTCTACTTTAGGCTCAATAAATTCGACATCGAGTATCTTCTTGTCGATTAATTTTGTATCAAGTTCGTTCAAGTCAACTATAACGTCACCAGTAGGCTTCTTAGGCTCTACAATAGGTTTTGCGACCTTTGCAATGGGAGCAACCTTTTTTATCACAGGAGCGACGACAGTGGCTGTATCGACTACAGCAGTATCAACAACAACTGGAGCAACTTCATTAGGGTCATCACTTGATGAATTAATAGAGATACTTATACCTCCACCAATACATGCCAAAATAATTATTAATACTAAAAAATCATCCATTTTAATTTCTCTTTTCCAAATCAATAAACATTGATTTTGTATCTGCTGTGTCTGTTTTTGTTTCTTCTGCGATAGAAGGAACTGTCAATATAGGTACTTCTGTTCTTGTGCGTGACCCTACTCGTTTTGGAGTAGGTTTTTTAGATGTAACCGTTTTTGATATTTCAATAGTTAAGGTATTCGGGTCATCGATGTAATTAGGGTCAGACAATGATAATAGTCTGCTCAAATCGACATTAGGCTCTGCCTGTATCTTCTCTCGTACCAACTGATTAAACGTCCTTTGTAGGACTTGCATTTCTGCGATATGTTTTTTAACTTCTGCTTTCTTAGCCTCTAGTTTAGCGAAGTAAGACATAATCAAAATATTATGTTTGCCACCTTCGTAGAGTTTTATGTCATTACTTCTAGTTCGAGATTTCTGTCGAAGTCTCTCGTTATCTATTTTTTTCAATACCCGTTTAAACTCTGGAGATTTGGCTAACTTGTCTTTTATTCTCTGTGCAGCCTCTTCTTTTCTACTAAGTACATCCTTCTCTCGCCTTCTCTTAGCGACTCTAGCTTTATATTCCGCTTCTTGTCTCGGCGAAAGATGCTTTGCCGCGTCAGCGTCCTGGACAAAGGATATACTTATAGCCAAAATAAATATCTTAATTAGAGTAATGATAGTTTTTGGTTTAGGACTCATTTAACTTACCGCCTTTTCGCATTTATCGATAGCATCTTCAAGCCAGCAAATTGAGAGATTATAAGCATCGACTTTAGCCGAAGCGACTTTATATTTAAGATGATTCTCTGTCCTTTGGCTCTCGCTCTTTTTAGATTTTGAATTGATATCTCTGGCTATATCATGTGCCGCTGTATTCATATCTGATTGAGCACTGTTTTTGCTACTGGCGAGAAATATCAATACTTTCTTAATTCCTTCTATGTTCATAGTCTTATCCTTTAAAAGAATTTACCGCCTAACCATAAAAGCCCGCATACGATTGCTGACCAAGAACCTATCATAGCACAAACCGTAAGCCATGTCAAGATATTTGTTTGAATAATTTTAAAATTCTTTACACTGATAAAAGTCATGGATAATATAGCTAATATAACTACAATGACCCATATAAAAAACAACCAAGCTAATACAAACATTATTCTGCCTCTCTTTTAAAATTATTCATCTTGCATTTCTTTCATTTGGGCATCTATTTTATCGACATTTATACTTATCTCTTTTCGTGACAATTTATTTATAGTGACTTCATCATCTTTAATCTGTTTTTCCATCTTCCCCAGCTTCTTATCTCTGCCGAAATTACCAAGAATAAAAAACGCTAAAACGAGTCCAGCAC